>Ga0334888_1005133_pt1 | contig 11234 bp, 9 predicted proteins | sample GraSluR1_MG_FD_207227 | JGI IMG/M metagenome (GOLD analysis project Ga0334888, IMG submission 207227) | Sludge microbial communities from methane-producing bioreactor in Wageningen University, Netherlands - Granular Sludge_3_08-R1 | ecosystem: Engineered > Bioreactor > Anaerobic > Unclassified ...
ATGACACAACAAAAACGTCCCCCTGTGTCATCAGAATTGTGTGCGCAGCACGCCGGGAGGGGTTATTTTGAAAAAAATAGTCAGTGTCAGCCTGGGAGCGGCAAAACGGGATCATGCCTATGAAACTGAATTTATGGGCCAGAGATTTCATATTGAACGCATAGGAACCGATGGGAATTGGGACAAGGCTATAAACTTGATCAGGGAACTCGATGGCAAAATAGATGCCTTTGGTATGGGCGGAATTGACCTGTACATATATATTGCCGGTAAGCGTTATGTAATAAAAGATGCCCAAAGATTGACTGCTGAAGCCAGAAAAACCCCAATGCTTGATGGCAGCGGTCTGAAGAATACCCTGGAACGAAAATGTATTATGGATGTTCAGGAAGAGGGAATAATTGATTTCCGGGGGAAAAAAGTCCTGATGGTATGTGCTGTTGATCGCTTTGGCATGGCCGAAGCTTTTGATAGTGTGGGTGCAGATCTTACTCTGGGAGATTTTATTTATGCGCTGGGCTTGCCCATTCCGCTGCATTCTTTGAAAACCCTGCGGATACTGGGCGGGATAGCAGCTCCTTTTGTGGTCAGAATGCCTTTTGATAAACTTTATCCTACAGGCAGCCAGCAGGAAGTCATAATTCCCAGGTATGCAAAATATTATTATGAAGCGGATGTTTTGGCTGGAGATTTTAACTATATCCGTCGCTATCTGCCGGATAAACTGGACGGGCAGGTAGTTGTCACCAATACTACAACCCGGGAAGATATGAAGCTCTTGAAAGAACGGGGGGCCAGCAAAGTGATTACTACGACACCGGATATGGGAGGACGTTCTTTTGGGACCAATGTTATTGAGGCGCTTATGGTGACCTTGATGGGCAGGCCTCTGGAAAAGATAGCTGCAGAAGATTACTATGCCATGCTCAAGGAGCTTCAAATGAAACCGGGGATCCTGGATCTGGAGAATTATGATGCTTGACCTGGATTTTGCCTTTTTCAACCTTATAAATACCGACAAAAGGGGCTTCCTCTACAGAAAGACAGTTCTGGACAGGCTGGCCCCCTTTCTTTTTGCTCCACGGGTAAAAAACCTGATTGATTTGCCTGAGCTCAAGTCTACCGGCTGCAATATTGTATTGCCGCTGGGAGCGGGAAACCTGAAAATACTGGAAAATGAAAAGCAGAAGGATTTATTTGGCAGGACTGCAGAGATACTTGATAATAAAAAAATAAAGATTATGGCTGTGGACCGCAGTCTGAAAGCTTTGTTTCCTCAATTATCCAGTGGCTTTTTCCCGGTCTTTGGGGATAATTTTATAAAGGCCCTGGCCTTTGTAATGATAAGGGATATTCTATTGCGCAAAGATCCCAAAAGATTGATTATAGTGGGAAATACCGAGGACTTTGGAGATTTGATCGAGGCAATCAGCGGCTATGGCCTGCCCATATCCATACAGAATCCCCACCCTGAAAAATATGAAGTATTTGCTTATCATTTTCTTTATAAAAAGGGTCTGGCTATAAGTAACAGTAGAATAAAACCGGAAAACTGGGAAAAGGATGATCTGGTTTTGCTTTTGGATTATGATATGCAGGAATTGGCAGTCACTTTCCCGGGAGTTTTTTTCGTAAGACTCAGTAATAAATCTCGTGGTTTAGCAAGAGAATTGGAGGATTCGCTGGCCGGCTGTGGTATTGAACCCGTATTGCATAACCTGGCTCCGATTTTGGAGGCTTATTTAATAGATAAAGCAGGATTTTGTGGCCTGAATAGAGAACTGAATATGACGAATGCTGGAGGAGATGGCAATACGTTTCTTAGCCTGCAGGAAACCGGTGACAGACTTAATTTGTGGCAACTCTTCCTTGACAAGGGTATTTGAGGTCTTTATAATACCATAAAAGCAATTTGACCGGGTAAGGAGCATTTTGAAAGGCTTAAGGCTTCGTCCAGCCGAATCCTGCAAAGCCCTTGAGCGAGCATAGCAGCGCTTTTATTAGTATTTATGTTAGGAGAGATTAAATGGTAGAAGGTAAAGAAGTACTGTTAACCAAAGAAGGTCTTCATAAACTTGAAACTGAACTGGAGCATCTCAAATCAGTAAGACGTGAAGAGGTTGCGGAACGTATTAAACAGGCGATTGCTTTTGGAGACATTTCAGAGAATTCCGAATATGAAGATGCCAAGAATGAACAGGCATTTATTGAAGGCAGGATAATATCCCTGGAAAAGACCCTGAAAAACGCTCGTCTAATGGAAGATGACGAAATTCGTACCGATGTGGTATCTCTGGGTTCCAGAATAACACTCAAAGAAGTCAAATCAGGAAGAGAAGTCAATGTTACCTTGGTTTCATCGGTGGAATCCAAACTCCGGGATGGCAAGATTTCTGATGAATCCCCGGTGGGAAAAGCGGTAATGGGGAAAAAAGTAGGGTCTACAGTTAAGGTGGAAGCCCCTGCAGGCACTATCAAGTACAAAATAATGAAGGTGGAAAAATAAGCCTTCATTATTTTGAATTTTGAATTATGGTAGGGAAAACTGGCGTTTTCCCATTTGATTAATAGAAAAAAGTATCGTGAAATATAAATTCTTTTAAGAATAAAAGTATTCATCAATTTAGGGAAGTGTTTTAATGTCAGAACAGGAAGTCAGGCTCAGTGAACTTAAAAAAATCCGCCTGGAGAAAATTGAAGAATTAAGAGGGATGGGGATTGATCCCTTTGGCAAAAAATTTGACCGTGATGCTATGGCTGGAAATATAATAGAAAACTTTGATAACATGGAAGGAACTACGGTTAAGCTAGCCGGAAGGATAATGTCCAAACGGCGGCATGGCAAAGCCGGCTTTGCCAATATTCGCGATCTTTCTGGAGATATACAGCTGTATTTCAGAAAAGACGATGTTGGCGAAGAGGCTTATGAACTCTTTAAAAAGCTGGATATAGGAGATATATTAGGAATAGAGGGAGAAGTATTCCGTACCCAGAAGGGAGAAATAAGCATACATGTCAGGAACTTCACCTATTTGTCCAAGTCCCTGAATCCATTACCGGAAAAATGGCATGGACTGAAGGATGTGGAGCTCAGGTACCGGCAGCGTTATGTTGATTTAATTGTAAATCCCCAGGTAAAGGAAGTATTTATCAAGCGCAGTGCGCTAATCAAGGAAATAAGAAATTTTCTTGACCAGGAAGGCTTTTTGGAGGTGGAAACACCGATGATGCAGCCTATTCCGGGAGGTGCAGCTGCACGGCCTTTTATAACCCATCACAATGCTTTGGATATGGAACTCTATTTGCGCATAGCACCGGAACTTTATCTGAAAAGGCTGATAGTAGGCGGACTGGAAAAGGTATATGAAATCAACCGTAGTTTCCGTAACGAAGGGATTTCCACCCGGCATAACCCGGAGTTTACTATGCTGGAAATTTACCAGGCTTATGCCGATTATGAAGTAATGATGGAATTGACTGAAAAATTAATATCCTCAGTAGTGAATAAAATCAATGGCAGCATGGTTCTGGATTTTGAGGGGCATGAACTCGACTTCAGCCCGCCATGGGACAGGCTGGCTATGCTGGATGCTATCAAAGAACATACCGGTTTGGATTTTAATAGTATCAAAAGCGATGAAGATGCCCGGCAGGCAGCCAGGGGGCTGAAAATGGAGGTCGAGAACACGGCCAGCAGGGGCGAAATTATCAATGAAGTATTTGAGGAATTTGTAGAAGAAAAACTTATCCGGCCAACCTTTATTTATGGACACCCGGTAGAAATCTCCCCACTGGCCAAAAGGAATGTGGAACATCCCGAATTTACCGATCGCTTTGAGGTCTTTATTATGCAAAGGGAGATCGCCAATGCCTTTTCCGAGCTCAATGACCCTCTTGATCAAAAGGAACGTTTTCTGAAGCAGGTTCAAAAAAGGGCCACCGGAGATAGTGAAGCACATATGATGGACGAGGACTACATAAATGCTCTGGAATATGGGATGCCTCCGGCAGGCGGCCTGGGTATCGGGATTGACCGCTTGCTGATGCTGGTAACAGCTTCGTCTTCCATAAGGGATGTGATTCTTTTTCCTACACTGAGACCGAGAGAATAAATTTTGAATTAAGGATTGGGGAATTCCAATCCTTTTTGCAAAGTTAGGGGAAGTCAGGCGGGAAGTGAGAAAAAAGGAGTTTTTTATGTCCGATGAAAACCGCAAGACATATATGGAATACGCCAGGATTATGCTGTTCAGGCCCTTAAATCTTATAGGTATGTGCCTGTTTTTCTACTTTAGTTTTGATCTGCTTTTAAATGATTATGCCTGGGAACGAACTATTTTTGGGGCTTTTTTAGCCATGGCAGGCTTATTCATGCCCCTGCTCAGATTTCTTCCGGAAAAATTCAAGAGACGGGGATAAGGGGCAAATGCCTCAGCTGTTTGGTGCTGAATAGGGAAAATATGGGCTGGGCCCGGGAAAAAAGTAGAGGATTTTACCCTGGGAAAAACTGTTTATAATTATATGAGTACTTAGGAAATGTACATAAAAGAAAAAAAGTCCTTTGTTGGAGATCCCAAACAAAGGACTTTTTTGCTATTCTTTAACTTTCCCGTAGATCCATTCCAGGGCAACTATACCGATCACTGTCATGATGCCAAAAACGGTTCCGGTCAGTAGTCCGGCCAGGGTGCGGCTGGCAGAAATACTTATAGCTGTGAAAACATGACAGAAGCTGTTCACCATGGAAATACTGCCCATCATTACTGCCAGGCCCAGTACAAAGACAATAGCCTCCTGCTTATATTTGCGGTAGAGGTAGACCATGGCAAAGAGAGCCGGATAACCGATGATTATTTCCTTGAAGCGGGGCCGGGCCAGGAAAAGCATTTCCAGCATTTCTCTTAATCTTAATTCCAGTGAAGAGACTGAAACCCCGCCTGTATGACCGCTGCGTCCCAAATAGTAATACATCCCGGCAGCAGCAATCATAAAGAGCAGAAGAACGAAATAAGAAGGTTTCATCTCCAACGATTTTATTAACTTTTTCTCTATACCCGTATCCCCGGAGAAAACGGCAAAATAGTTAAGCACAAATAGCATTAGCGGAAGCAGAAAAGCCAGTTTAACCCCCCGGAAAAGATCCACATTCATGATATAGCGGATATCAGCCAGACTGCTGACCACCGTATACATACCCAGCGCGTTTACACCCAGGATAATAGCCAGGGATGCCATGATCTGGGGAAAAAATGGCTGCTGCTGATTATTCCGCAGGTAAATCAGGAGCAATAAACTGGATAACGAAGGGTACAGTATGGCCGCAGCCAGGGCATAAATCTTGGACAAATCCATATTTAGCAGAATATTCATGCCCAGGCAGACCAGGAACCCTGCTGCAGCCAGAATCAGCAGGATGCTTCGCCGCGGTTTGAACAGGTAATACAGGTAAAGGAGTCCTCCCAGCAGGAGGCTCAGAGAAACCATCAGGCGGTGAACTTGACCCGGAGTTTCGGATGACAGCCTTTCCAGAGGTTGGTTAATGGCATAGTCTTTAGTATCTATGGTATTATGAAACTTGCCTATGGTCTCGATAGTATCAGCAAGGTTAGCAGAAGAACTTTTTTTAATATCCTTAAAAGGAACAACATAAAGGATGCGGATGCCCCGGTCTACCACCCCGCGAATCCAGCGGTAATAACGCTCGTCAACAGTATCGACGAATTCATCGTTGCTGCTGGAATAAACCCGGTTAATCGGGTAGGAAGTGTCCTCCATCAAGTCGTCCAGGCCCTTCTGCTCCAGGTACTTAAGTTGCACAGAGCTTTCAATTATGCCTATTATCAGCTCCTGCCTGTCTACCAGATCTTTCATGAACTCAAGTTTATCCGGGTAAGCAGTAACTTCGTCTCCATCAAATACCAGGTAATTAACATCATAATCCCGGACAAATCTCTCATATTCCTCCAGGAAATTACTGTTGGAACCGGTAGTATTACCGGGGCGCAGTACAATATCAAAGCCCTGTGATTTCAATTCCTGCAGGACTTTTTCATCAAAGCCCAGACGGGTATCCAGTTCCTTGATGGCATCCTTGGTTTTTTTGAGCTGTGTTAATTCTGCGTTTATAATGAAATAGGACTTCTCATCTGCATCAAAACGAATGATTTCCTCCGGGAGGAAGCGGGCTCCCAGGCGTTCAACCAGGAAAGTACTGCATTCCTGATTGTTGCTGGCTACCACCAGGTTTACCGGACTTACTTGGCTGTCCCCGATAGCCTTTTGTGCTTTTTCCCATATTTCCGGTGAGTTTATCCTGGAAAAAGCAGCGAATTCCCCAAAAGGGGAAATACAGACCTGTCCTCTGTAGGCCAAATCCCTTAAAGTGGTTTCTGCCAGAGCGACTGTAGTAACTCCCTGTTTCTTCAGATCCTGCCAGACATTTGCCAGGTCCTGGTTGGAAGAATCAGCAGACTTTTGAAATTCCCGGTAATCTACCATAGTCAGTACGTTTTTATTATCATTTTCAATGTTGAAGCGAAGGTAGGAGCCGGAAAAAGAAAATAATAAAAATATCCCCAGCAGCAGCCATAAAATCTTACTTGTCCGATTCACAAACTCACTCCCCTCCATAAACTGCACGCAGCTTATGGAATTTTTGATTTAAAATTTTAGTTTTGAATTCAGGAAGAAACGCCAGACGGTTCCTCACAATAATTCAAAATTCAAAATTAACAATTCAAAATTAATAGTTGCAGCCTCCGGGCACTACCGATGTTTGCTTCGCTCACGATTAATAGTTGTTGCTTTTAACTATTTTAGCAATTCCACCAATATATGCAATGCCCAAATAAGCCCCGGCACTCAACAACAGCGGCAGGAGAAAAGAAAGTATCAGGCCGCTGCTGTAATAATACTTGAAAAAGAAGATAACTGCCAGCATAGCTGCCAGAGCAGGAATCAATCGTAAAAGAAAAAACAAAAGATCACGTCCCAGGAAAGAACCGATTTCACCCTTGAGCAGAACTCCCATAATAACTGCATACAGGAGCAAACAAGCGGTAGTAGATATACTAATACCTGTGATACCTGAGGAACGGAAAAAAAACATATTCAGAAAGAAATTCAAACAAAGGCAGACCAGGCTAACAATCATAGGAACCTTGAATTTCTTCAGAGCATAGAATACCCGATTAAAGATTTCCTGGCAGGCGTATCCCAACACCGCAAAACTGTAGAACAAAAAGGCCAGAGAAGTCATAGAAGTCGATTTACTGGTAAAAGCTCCCCTTTCATAGACCAGAGCTATGATCTCCTGGTGATAACAAGCTACCAGGAGCAGATAGGGGAGGAGAATAAACAGTAGTATTTTGAATATATTGCTCATCATGGAGCGGATATGCTCAAAATCAAGATCCAGACAGTACTTTGACAGGCGCGGGAATACTACCGTAGCCATGGCTACAATAAAAATACTGGTAACAGTGACGAACAGATTACTGCCAAAGGCTAATGCAGCAGCGGTGCCTTCTTCCAGGTGAGTACCGAAAGAGCGGTCTACGATAAGGCATAATTGCAGGAGAGAATTACCCAGCAGTATCGGAATCAATTGGCGGAACATATTGAGCGTATGTTCATTTTTGAAGTCAAGTATAAAGAAAAACCGGTATTTTTCCCTGACCAGAACGGGAAGCTGAACGATGAACTGCAATAACCAGCCGATGGTGGTCACATATCCCAGAAAAATAATATCTTCTCCCCGGCACAGCAGAGAGATAATAATAAGCAGATTAAAGGGAATGCTGATAGTGGCCGACAGCAGGAAATATCCGTGAACCTGCAGAATGCCGGCGGTAACATAGGTAAGGCTGACGAAAAGCAAAGTAGGCATCATAATCTGTGTAAGGACTGTAGCTATCTGAGCCACATGCCCCTCCAACCCGGGGGCAATGAATTTACTCAAAGCAGGGGCAAAAATAATACCCACTATCGCCAGCAAGGTTGCCCAGAGACAGAGCTGGGCATAGAGGTTGGCTATGTAGCGGTTGCGTTCTTCCCGGCTTCGGTTGTTAAGATAGTAAGTCAGGTCAGGGATATTAACCGATGACAGAGCCGTACCTACACTGGAGAAAAGCAGACTGGGAAAACTGAATATTACCTGAAACGCATCGGTTATTACAGTAGTGCCGAAAATAGAAGCAAATACTATATCCCTGAAAAATCCCAGTATTTTGGATATAAATATTACTATGGAAACCCCTATAAAATTCTTGCCTGTTTTGCTGCTCTCGTTATTCATAGATAATATCTTTTTATACCTCCGTTAATACAGTTCGCACATAAACCGGCTTTTTGCATAATTAATCTCCCCTGTAAAAAATCCATTTGAATTCAATCAGGGAATTGCCTCCGCTTTCTCCTCGTTTTCTCCCGTTGAACACTGCAGTCCGGCAGCAAATGCTTCTATCATGGCATGATTTTCATCCATACGGTAAATTCGCGCAGGGTTGCCATAACTGTCAAGATCGACTCCATTAAACCAGATAGCCACTCTGAGCCGGTCGAGATTTCCTATTTCTGCGAACATATCTTCCATCCATTTGAGCTTGTCACCGCCGATAGAGCTGCAGGCAAATTCCGTTATCATTAACGGATGCTGGAAAAGGGCGCAATATTCATTGTAGAGGGGATAATATATAGAAGCAAAATCCCGCCACTTTTCTCCCTTATGATAAGTCCCGGTATTATAACCGGTAAGCCCTATGATATCCACATATTCATCTCCTGGATAGTAATTCAGGTAATGATTCCATTTGAAGTCTGGAAAGGAAAGATCGTGAGGGTTCCAGACCCATAGTACATTATCCACACCATTTTCCCGGAAAAAATTATAGAAATATCTCCAGACTGCTTTATAAATATCGCAGTCTTTGGAACTGAAGAGACTGGAATATGAGCACCAATCCCCGTTCATTTCATTGTTTAACCTGAATAATACCGGATGTCCGAATTCTTTTAGCTGCCTGGCATAGGCCAGTATATAATCATCATATTCACCTCTAAGTATGTCATAAGCAATTACCTGGTTTTTTTCCTGATCAGAAGAAATAGTCTGCAGAGTTAATTCCACATAACGATTATCCCGGTAAGCATTTTCCAGCACCTCCAGGGGACAGTCCATACCAATGTTTTTATACCAGACCAGGAAATCAAAATGATAATCCAGACCTTTTTCCAAACCTGCTAAATAATCTGGCCAGGAGGAATACCAGGGGTCAAAAATACCCCATTGCAAAGAAGGCTTATCTGCAAAATAATTCTGATAAAAAGCTTCTGTTTCCTCATTAAAATTATGTTTATGTATATTAAACGACCTGTGTATCCCGGCTTCCCCTTTTTTTTCAATTAGCTTGAAACTATTAATAATTGGCATAAAATCATCAGTAGGAGAAGAAGATTTGATCAGGATCGTATATACTTCGTAAGGACTCCTGACGATTTCAGCACTCAGGTAATGATTTTTATCGTTCTGAATGCCCTGCAGCTTATCCCTTTTCCACTGCAGAAGATGACAGTTTAAACCACTCAGATTAAAGTTTTTTTCCATTAGCAAGCAATGATCCTCCCGGTTACGCAGGAAAATATTGCTGTACGCCACATAGGAAGCAGCTGAATGGATGGTATTACGGAAATCATCGTGATATATTTCTATCTGACTGTCCTTTTCAGCAATTACTACCTTAACTGCTGAAAGAGAAACATCCACCCACATATGTCCTGGATAATCAAGAGCATAGCCGGCGGCGTAATCGATGAAATGATTATAATCTCCTTTTCCCGCTTCAATGATTTTGACATCGTCATCCTCAGAAATATTTCCGCTGTCGGAAATCTGGCCGTTGATAATATATGTATACTCAGGGGCGGCGTAAGAATTACCGGCCGGGCCTAAAAGTGCTAGTATTAGTATAAAAATAAAGAATACGCTTTTTTGCATATCTTTTACCTCCTTATGATGAAACATGAATTAAGCCCCTTTCGCATGTAAAAAGCCAAAACCCTGTCAATTATGTATAAACGACAGAGTCAGCCGGGCATTTTCTTCTGCTTTTGTCCGCATATTTTCTGCCTGTTTTTTTATCTTATCGTGTAGAAGCCTGTCAGTCAGAAGATGATTAATCTCTGTTTGCATTTTCTCGAAAGAAGAAGAAAGAGGCAAGAGCCCAAAAAGCTCTAAAAAAGCATCTATTTTAGGATCATAGGAGATCCCCGCAAATGGAACTCCCTGGCTGGCAGCAAATATCAGAGCGTGCAGGCGAACAGATATGACCAACTCCAGCATGGAAATCAGGGCCAGATGTTCCCTGCTGCTTAATTTCCTGTCTATCAATAAAGCATCTTCACGCATGAGCCCCATGAGCCTCCGGCATGCCGTCAAATCCTCCGGGTAAGCCAGGGGAATGAAAATTATTTTATAGCCCTGCAGGACCAAATTATCCAGTAAATGCCCCAGTTCGCGTTCCTGCTCTTCCAGACCGGGCCAGTTGCGGACAGATATCCCGATTAATTGCCCGGATACCTCCCGGCCCTGCAATAAACAGCGCATGGCTTCCTGTTCCGCAGCCCCGCTTTGTAATGAAAAAACAGGGTCAGCAGTTACTTTCAATGGAGGCCGGGTAATCCCCAATTCTTTTAAAAAAGATGCCGAAGCCTCATCTCTCAGAGTAATGAGGTCAACCCGGTTTCCTACCAGACGCATCAGGAACCTGCTGAAACGGCGATTAATAGGCCCGACGCCCTGAGCATAGAATACCACCGGTTTGCGCAGCAGTTTGGACAAAGCGACCACACTTATATAATAAGGAAGAGAACGAGCACTGGTCACATCCTGAAAAATACTCCCCCCGCCGCTTATCAAGAGGTCGGCAGTGAAAAGTTCCCTGCTGAGCTGCAGCGGGTTCATATAATGTACTGCCCTTATGCCATGTAGTTCCCGGGTCTTTTCCGGATGACCGGAAAAGACCACAAACTCAGCTTCTGCGGCATATTTTTTTATAGTGGAGGTAATGGCTGATAATAAAGCCTCATCACCAGCGTTATCAAAACCATAATAACCAGACAGGGCTATTTTCAATTTAATACTCCTTTTAAATAAAATCCGCCGTGGGAGGAGGTGGACCAGGGGGACGGTGGACCAGGGTGGACCAGGGGGACGGTTCTTGTGGCTGGTTCTGTGA
>Ga0334888_1005147_pt1 | contig 11200 bp, 10 predicted proteins | sample GraSluR1_MG_FD_207227 | JGI IMG/M metagenome (GOLD analysis project Ga0334888, IMG submission 207227) | Sludge microbial communities from methane-producing bioreactor in Wageningen University, Netherlands - Granular Sludge_3_08-R1 | ecosystem: Engineered > Bioreactor > Anaerobic > Unclassified ...
AACGGGATTCATTCATTAAATCACCCATACTGACATAAAGCATTGCTCCTCCCGCAACACCAAGACAGATTGCGGAAAAAGCATCTGAAATACTGCCGAATGCAGCACCGAGGAAAGCCCCCATACCCATGGGAACTCCTGAAAGAATGGTTATAAGAAATACTTTTACGGGCTTAATTTTTCCCATCCTTAATGGAATTGCCATTGCCATTCCCTCAGGTATATCATGTAAAAGCATTGCGATTGATAATGTGATACCCATACTGGTTCCGGTCTGAAAACCGGCTCCTACCGCAAATCCTTCCGGAAGGTTATGCAGTGATACGGCAAAAACCATCATCCAGCCGGAAAGCATAACAGGCTGCCTTCCTTCTTTTTTCAAATAATACTTCAGGCCCTGGTCAACAAAAACAATCATTAAAACACCAAGTAAAAGGCCGACAGAAGTGTATCCAAACCCACCGGCTCTATATCCCTCCGGTAATAGTTCCATGCATACCATACTAATCATAAGCCCCGCAGTAAACTCCAACAGGGTACTTTTTATGCGGTTTGAAAGAGTTGCCGGAAAAAAAGCTGTAAGACCTCCGAGCCCGGTACCTGTAATTCCCGTAATTAAACCGGCTATGGCAATCTCCGGTAAACCGTAAGGCATCATTCCCGATGCCGGTAAAATTTTTCCATCAAACATTTTGCCTTTTCCTTGATCTATAACATATACTGTGGAATACGACTTATTCATTGATTTAGGAATGAGCCATTCCTTATTATATGTTCCTGAGCATAAAAAAAGAATTCCCGTATAAACAGAATTCTTGTACTATAAAGATATTGGTCTTTTTTTCTAGAAATCATAAGGTAAAAATTAAAGGTTACTTTTTCTTATCAAAAAAATAAGATGGATTATTTGACGGCTTAAAATTATAAGCTGTCGTAATTTTTCTTCCGGCGTTGACATCCTTGATCTTATTTGCAAGATCCTTCTGAATGCCCTTTGCACTATTGTAACTATCCTTTTCTACCAGGATAATGGATTCGACCGTATCTGTAATATTTCGGATCAACTCCTTAAGCTCATTTCTTCCATTAAGCGAAGAATTGGAGAGGTCTTCCAGGCTTTTAATGTCCAACATCTCTTTTAAATTGTCTGACGCCATTAAAAATGCATCATCCAATTGATGAATATACTGTATTATTTCATCTTTCTTACTTAAAATCTGTTCAATGCTATCCAGCTTATGCGTATAAAAAGCCTTATTCTGTTTTTCCGATAATCCCTTTAATCTGATTAGCATTTCCAATTTTTTTTCAGATAAGGCTACCATTTGGTTTAATATCTGCTGATCCTGCATGTGCCTCCTCCATAGATATATGGAATACACCTGTTGGTATATTCCTGTAACGAATAACCTATATGGTAATTCCATACCCTTTTATCATCAGCCAACTACTGCGGCAGCCTCTTTTTTCAGAGGGTGCTTGGCAAGCTTCATGGCCTGCTCCCAGGTGTCCCTGAGTTCTCTGGCAAAAACCAGAACCTCCTCAAGGATAATCTCACTCTTTTGTACATTAGCATCTATAAGCCTGCGATGCATATAATCATATAATAACAACATATTTGAAGATACTTCATACTTCTGATTAAGCGTTGACATAAATTCAATTATTATATTTTGAGATTTTAAAATGTTAATATGAGCCCCCTCCAAATCATTTTTAGCTATAGAATATTGCGCTTTCATTATAAACTTAATGAGCCCGCTATATAACATTAGAGTCAGTTCTTCGGGCTGAGCCGTAACCGCACTGTTTTCCCTGTATTGATTATAACCTGTCAGATTCATAAGTTTGCTTCCTCCTGATAACAACATTATTTTAAAAAAAGAGGATCTCTCCTGCTCTAATCAGACTCTTTAGCTCATCGCACTTAGTTGAGAAACCAGCCAGTCCATTTGAGAATTCATCTGGTTCATATGTTTTTCCAGTTGCGAAAACTGCCAGTAATAATTTTCCTCTTTTTTAACAAGTTTTACTAGCAGCTCACTAATTCTTTCATTATATGTATATATATCTCGGGCGAGAGTACTGTTGTTTGCCGAGGTATCACCTTCAATACCGGCTTTTTCCAGAAGCGTTCCTTTTCTGCCGCTACTATCCCGGATAATTGAAATATTGTTTTCAATTATATCGGATATGCGGAACAACAGACCCTGCTCCTGATAACGCGTCTGCCTCTGGCTTGTTGTTAAACTCCTGGTATAATTAGGTTCGCTTTCCGAAGTTTGTTTAAAAAGACTTTTTACTTCATCCGGCCTCTGGCGTATCGCTTCCTTCAGCTTTTCTTCGTTTATTGTGAGCTTTCCTTTATCCAGATAAGATGTTGATGATATTCCTATGGAAGAAAGACTTATTCCAACTCCTTCAACGGAATCAATGAGAGCCATCCTCATAGAGGACTGTATTTCCTGCAGAATAGGATCATTCCTCAGAAGTCCGGTTTTGGCTTTATTTTCCCACTTCTCTATTTCATGTTCTGTCATTGCTTCCTTCTGTTCATTGCTTAAAGGCAGGTAATTCCGGTCATATTTTTCAGAAAGAGTTGTACTGAACATGTCTATCAGGTTATTATACTCATCTACAAAGCTTTTAATGGAATCAACAACAGAGTCAACATCCTGCTCCACCGTAATGGTTTCTCCGTCACCTACCGCGGGATGCGGATTTTTCAGTGTATATTCAATCCCGTTTACAGTAAAGGTATTCGTACTCCGGGTTACCGTTACATTATCAATTACCGCAATGGCATCCACGCCCTCGATAGTAATCGGATCTGAAGCATTTATACCAATTGAAGAGAAAAAGGTACCCGCAGTTTCCGAAATTCTGATATTATCCCCGGCACCTGTCTGTTTCGCAGTAATACTAAACGTATCAGAGGCTTCGTCATAACGCATTCTGGCATTCGCTTTTTTATCATTATTAATGGCAGTCATAACTACTGTTAACGTATCATCTTCAGAAAATGTAAAGGCCGCACCATTTATTTCAAAAGAGACATTGCCGGACGCGTCAAAAGTCAACGTACCGTTGAGTTGTTCCACTAAATCACTTAATGTACTTCTCATTGAGATGCGGTTGGACGCTCCTGAGTTTATCCCGAGAGACGCCAGCCCATCATCCGCCGTACCACTATATAGTGTCAGCTTTGATGCGCCGCCTTCAGTGGATAGCTGCAACTCTCCCGAAGCATTCGAAACTGCTATTTTCCCTGATCCAAACGCGTCATCCAGAAGTTTTTGAAGCCCGCCCGTTGCGTCGCCTATAAGATCATCCAGATCATCATAGTTTGCCAGTGTTATTTCCCTTGTTACACCATCTAGTGTTACCCGTATGCTTTTCCCGGACAAGTTAAAATCGGTAACCTCCCCGGTTATTGGTTTAGATACGGAACCCCCGCTGACAGCCGTATCCGCCGTAGCCAACTGCATAACCTTAACCGTATGGCTGCCGACTTCCGCCTCGGAAGTCCCTTTGACCGACACATACTCCTGAGAGGCAGATGTGGCAGTTAAAACTTTAAAAGCTTTATCGGAAAGGAGATATGACGCCGGCCTTGCTACATCAAAAAACTTTTGATTAAACCCTCTTAGAGCGTTGGTAAACTCACGGTAAGCATCCTGCCGCCATTCGGCGAGCTGCTTCTGTTGCTCCAGCTTTGTAAGAGGAATCCTTTCAACCCGCATTAAATCGCTAACTATCTTCTCTGTATCCAAACCCGATGCTATTCCGGTTAAGCGGAAATTTGAACCTATAATACTCATATCGTCACCTTCTCTCGTCGACTAAAATTCCTGCCATTTCCAGTATATTTGCAACCATATCCAGGATTTTCTCTGAAGGTATTTCCCGAATGACTTCTTTTGTTTCCGTATCAATCACTTTAACCATGATTTCCTTTGTTCCCGCATGTACGGAGAACTCCAAGGCGCGGTTTGACGCTACCATCGCTTTGTTTGCTCTTTCGATAGCACCAATAACCATTTTCTCAGATAAAGCAATCCGTGATTCTTCCGGTGTACTTTCTTCCTGCTTTTTAACGGGAATTTCTTTTGGCACTTTTTGAGCAGATACCGGTAATTTTACCGCTCGCTCAACAATTTTCGCAGCATCCATGCTCTCAATTCTCATAGCGGATCCCTCCAAATATATTATTTATAGTATATATCGGAAAAAATTTAACTTAATTTTAATATTTATTTAGTTTCCAGTATATTGAATTTGATGGTATCCTTTGTATATTAAATGCTTCGGATAACATTTCCCTTTGTTCTATAATTTCAACAGCATTATCATATGCGCAAGGTCTTCGAATTTATTGATTTTCATTAAATTGTAAATATGCATAATGTAACTGCTGTTGTGTTCAACGGTTTTAACAAATTTTTGTATTATGCCGATGGCGGTGTCTGATGTTATATTCCCCTTCAAATAGCTTGCATGACCAATGACAAGAAGACGAATAAGCGCATAATGAACCGCAAGCATCATAAAGCTCTCAAAGACGGTTTTTTCAGGTGAATAAGGAAATACGTGAAAATATATGTAATTCACTAAATAATTCTCCAGAATATACTCGTTCTTTCTCAAAAACGGCATCCCATATTCCTGGTATGCCTGCAGGTAGTGATCCCCCAGGCTCTCTGCGCCCGGCCTGTAATTTATCCCCTGCAAAGCATCCGATACTAATTTGAAGTACTCTCCGCACTCGTTTGAACCGAATGCAAAACGTTCCAGGCCGATTTCCACAAGAATTTTCAGCTGAAAAAGGGCATTGACGTTGAGCTTTGATAACGGCTCCCTGTATGTTCCCGGAAGGCTGATGCCTCTTGTAAATTTATCTAAAACCATAGGAATATTTACCGCATCCTTATCGATTTTTAAGCACATCATCCCCAACAGACAAACCCTTTCCCATATTTCATATTCTCTTGCCTTTAAAATCTGTACACAAACATTTCGGATTTTATGAAAATACTCTTTTATCGTAGAATTTTCATTCATACCCATTGAAAGCTTGTTATTTATGATATGCCTGGTGTTGATCGGTTCCTGAATGATTTGAAACCGAATTCCCTCTTTGTCCGATAAAAGCAATTTTGCTGCAATCGGACAGGAAAGCGACAATGTTTTTTCAAGTTCTCCATACACGGAATTTGTATTTCTTGGATATGTCATGCACACATTGCCCAACACATGTACTCCATAAGCCTTTTGCAGTGTACACATACAGTCTGATGAAAGAAAAGCGCAACTGCTGTTCTGATCTTTTACAATCATTCCGTATTCTTCTTCATTCGTACTATTTTTGTTCCTGATCAAATGCTTGTCTATCTTTTCTCTTATATCGGGATCCTGAATATTTTTTAATCGATGATAATGATATTCATCAACAAAAATACACCATTGGCCCATACAGCAATTGTCACCGCAAGTACGGCCATCACATACAAATTCTTCATAACAGTATGGTACTAAAACATTTCGGGTATCATTTTCTCTTTGTTTGCTCTCCATATAATAACTCCAGTTCCTATGCCATTGCAGAAATGATTAACCGGTGCTTTACCATGGCATCGTATTTAAAAATGCTCAACTTATAACAACGGAAGCAATTGCAACACACCGTTATATAGAGTTGGGGGATATGCCTACCACCTGATAGAGGAAATCGGTACCACTACCTATATAGGTGGGGCGGGTGGCCATTTTGGTTCCTCGTTATATTGAATAAGAATGGGCTGAAGCATTTGCTTCAGCCCACAATGAACACTTAAAATATTACCTGAGAAGTTGCAGAACTCCCTGAGGCTGTTGGTTGGCCTGAGCAAGCATAGCTTGAGCGGCCTGGGTTAAAATGTTGTTCTTTGTGTACTCCATCATTTCCTTGGCCATGTCTACATCGCGAATACGGGATTCAGATGCGGTCAGGTTTTCGGAAGAAGCCTGCAGGTTGTTGATTGTGTGTTCCAGACGATTCTGCCAGGCACCAAGAGAAGATCTCTGTGCCGATACTTCCTTAATTGCGGCGTCGATAACTTCGATGTTGTCGTCAAAAGCTTGTGTTGATACATTAACCACAGATACATTCGCCACATTACCGTTACCGGCTGTAGCACCCAATACGGTTGATCTCATATCACCGATAGCGATGTTCAGCGTTGTGGCCTGATTAGCTCCAATCTGGAAGCTTAACTGTGTTCCTGTGGTGGTTATCGTTTTTGTGCTGTAGGTTGCAGTAGAAAAGTCAGTTAACGCTGAGAAAGACAGTCTGAGCCCGATTGCGTTAAAGTTCAGCGTAGTTCCGGCAGCTACCGTGTTTACATCGCCGGAATATGCCAATGTCTGGCTTATTCCGCTGCTGGTTCCCGCAACGGTAATTTCGTTAGTTCCTTCGTTCACAGTAAAGGTTAATGTTTCACCTGAAGCCACACCGGAAACAGATGCTGTAATACCTGCGGAAGTTAAAGCTGCTATAGTGATTGTACCATCTGCCGCCTGAACGCCAAGAGAACCATCAAGAAGAGTCTTGGTATTGAACTCGGTTTTGTTAGCAATTCTGTCTATTTCATCATTCAGTTCATCAATTTCCTTCTGGATTTCAGCAAGGTCATCGGATGTATTAGTTCCGTTGTTGGACTGAACTGCCAGTTCCCTCATTCTCTGTAACATACTGTGAGTTTCTGCCAAAGCGCCTTCTGCTGTCTGGATGAGTGAAATACCATCCTGTGAGTTTCTTGCAGCTTGATCCAAACCTCTGATCTGACCTCTCATTTTTTCACTGATGGCAAGACCTGCGGCGTCATCACCGGCACGATTAATTCTGTAGCCCGATGAAAGTTTTTCCAAAGATTTTGAACCTGCAAGATTGTTGGTTGTTAATTGACGATACGTGTTTAAAGATGCGATGTTGTGATTAATTCTCATAAAAAAACCTCCTTGTTTTATGTCCGGCATCCTTGCCGAATCTAAATTAAATTTTTGAGTCAATTGCAACCGGTCGACCACTGTTTTAATTGCCTCAATAAATATATCGAACTATTTTTTAAAAACTTTATAGTTTTATTAAAAATTTTTATTCTGATTCCCTTTTGATAATTTTTACAGCCCGGATTGCCTCAGGAGTAATCGGTGTTGCCGCTGCCTGTTTATTCTCAGAAACAATTTCTTCAAATACTTCTTTCCGGTGGATGGATACATTACGGGGCGCGTTGATACCCAAGCGAACCTGTTCACCCTGAACCTCCACAATTGAAATTTCTATATCATCGCCTATCATGATGGATTGGCCTTTTTTTCTGGATAATACCAGCATCACTTTAATCCTCCTTATTTACAGGATATAATGATAGGGTGATGGATTCTTCCGAATAACTGATTTTAATCCTTCCCCTGCCTTTTATCTGTTCATTATATAATATTTCACAGGAAATGTCTCATCTTTCATAATAATCTGTTTTCCCATATTATTATGCATGTTGATTAATACCGGTGCTTTCAGATTAATCGTCATATCTTTTATTCTTTCAGGAATTGTAACAATAGATAAAGTAAGCACCTGTTCGGAATCCTTTATCTTTATTTCCTCTATCTCTTTATCGTCAGCATCGACATAATAATTCTGATTAACCGAGAATGGATCAGTTACAACAAACGCAAGCTCAGGATCATCCACTCCCTGAAGCCAGAAGAACGGAGATTCCGGATCCTGCTTACCTAAAAGAGTAAACTTTTTGACGTTCTCAAACCCGGGTATTCCTGACGGAAAATATAGAATATCTTTTTCATCTACCTCAATAGTACCAAAATGCTTTGTCTGAAGCTCCATAGTAAAACCTCCATTATTCCAGGCAGCAGGTTATAGATATACCTTTCTTCTCCTGCCAATCACCTGTTTTTTCTATTATTTATTGGCTTTATTCACTCTCTGTAAAACAATCCCGTCATTTTACAACCTGACATCAATATTTACTTCCGGATACTGGCGCATATATATGCTTACTTTACCGGGATTATAGTTAATATTCAGTTCACCGGACATAAATTCCGCTTCATACCCAATGTGGGAAGGGTTTTTCACCTCTGGCGGAGTGATTTGCACATTACCCGGCGTCGCATTGAAACGAGGGCCTGTTATAGGGGTGTATCCTCCCTGTCTTTGCTTTTGGGGCCATGCCTTTTCAATGGCAATCTCTCTTACAGGATTCCCTCCCTTTTCAATTGCTCTTAACCGGTTTCCCTCTTCCGTTTTTTGCGCTATAAACTCAAATGCTTTTTGCATACCTAAGTGAGCCAATTCTAATGTAATGTCACTGACACTTTTATATCCTATTTGAGCTCTGGCTTCATACTGGTTTATTTCAATCGCTGGCCGGCTGGTTTTAAGAGAAACCCGGCCATGTTCCTGATGTATATTCAGCTCAGCGGCCCTGCTTTCTATATTAAGCTGCCCCCGGGTGGTCTTGATGCCGATAAGCCCGGGCTGGGAGTTAATTGTCAATCCCATGGAAATACTCCGTTAAGCTTTATTGGAGGCAACAGGTTAAGGTTTTGGGGACAATCAGCCTATTGCAGGTTTCGTACAGCTAGCTGCATCCCCATGTTTATCTCAGAAAATCCACCAGGCTGGGCTGAATCACTTTTGCTCCGGCTGAAAGAGATGCTCTGTAGACATTCTCTTCGTTTTGCAGATACATAATAGCTTCCGCTATATCTACATCCTCATTTTTACTCATCAAATTCGTGAAGTTAATATTGTCATCACTTAGCCTGTTTGCAGTGAGTTCAAGCCGGTTCATCCTGGCTCCAACACCGGAGCGGACACGCAGAATATTGTTTATTTCTGCGTCAATCTGATTCAGCATATTGCCAGCTGCGGCATTATCACCCATATTCAGCGAAGTTATAATGGCATCGAAGGTTTCAATCAAACTGCTGGTATCCGATTCCACCGCGTCCGTTCCATTATTAAAAAGGTCGCTCCCGGTTACGTTGATATGAATATCGTCCCCAATACCGATTTCATAATTAATTTGTTCACTGTTGGCTATATTAATAAGGAATACACCGTTATCATCCATCAGCGGCTTGTCTGTTTTGTATCCGGAAAATATATACCGTCCGGCATAGGTGGTATTGGCGAGATGTGTCATTTGAATTTTTAACTGTTCCATCTCCTGCTTTACTTTTTCCATATCCTCCGGTGTGTTGGAACCATTACTGGATTGAACTGTCAGCTCCCTTACCCTGTGCATCACCTCACCCATTTGCCCCAAAGTTGTTTCAGTAATTTCCATCCAGGAGGTGGCATCATCCACGTTTCTCTGGTATTGCTGAATTTCCGCAACATCGGTCCGGAGCTTTAAAGCCCTTGACGCCACAATAGGGTCATCGGAAGGAAGACTGATCTTTTTTCCGGTTGCAAGCTGGGTTTGGTATTTGTTCATTCTGTTCAGGTTGTTATTAAGGTTGGAAAGCATGTTGTTAATAAGCATGTTGTTTGTAATTCGCATAATCTCACTCCATTCGATTTAAGTATCTGGTTATGGGTTATATGTTATCGGGCTCACAATCCCAGCCTGTTGACAAGAATGTCCAGGATTTCCGAATAGGTTTGGATCATTTTTGCCGCCGCGCTATAGGCGTGTTGGTATCGAACCAAATTTGCCATTTCCTCGTCAATAGATACACCGGAAATAGACTGCCTTCTGGTATCAAGCTGCGCTGTCATGATTTTCTGGTTGTCCAGATGTGCTTTTGCCTGCTGACCATCTACTCCCATTGTGGATATGACGGTTTTTATAAAGTCTTCAGGCCCGCCTTCCATAAACATATAGGTATTATGGCGCAAACTCAAAATGGAACGCAGGTTTTCAATGTTTCCAACTTCGCCGGGGCTTCCCATTGTGGCAATGTTATTGGAGGGGTTTTCGAATATTTCGCCGCTGATGGAGAAATTTTTGGCGGTAATATGGCTGTACATAGCATCATAATACTCATTTGTCCCGGGGGTCAACGGATCGTCCGCAGCCGTTCCGGCGCCCAGGGCAAAGCTTGCGCTGTCCATGGGATTGTTGTACTCATCATACATGGTAAAAAACCGGTAGCCTGCCGGTAAATCTCCCTCCGCCGAATTCAGCAGGTACCCGTCAACATGGCCATTGGTTTTGTCGAGTATTCCGTCCCCATTCAAATCAATAACTCCTTCATTGAAGGTTCTGGCGAAAACCCGGACGAATTCATTCATTTTCCGCTGATAATAAGGAAGTCCCCTGTAATCCGGGCTGCCGTTCAATTCGTCATTACCGTCCCGGACATCCAGATATCCCCTTAATTCACCAGATTTGACCGTTAATGTGTTTCCGTCTTCCCATGCGAGATCATACAGATTTTCGATATCCTCGGCATTAAGTTTTTCGGTGCGCTGTTCGGCTGTAATACGTGTTACATTTCTGTGATCAACCAGATCCTTACCGCTTATGGTAACACAGAACCTTACATCATCCCGGCCATTGGGAAGTTTTCCGCAAACGATTTCATAGGCCTGAACATTGATAAGGCTGGACAGCCTGTCCACCAGATTACCTCGTTGATCTCGGAGATCGTTGGCCACATTCCCGGTCACCTCGTAATTATAAATCTGGAGATTTAATTTCGCGATCTGGTCGGCCAGGGAATTTATTTCTTCAACCTTTGCGAATATAATATTGTTTACGTCATTCTGCAGATATTCAAAGTGAGAGGCCACACTGTTAAAGTATTTAGTAACCATAATCGCGTTCTCTTTTACGGCGGCACGGGTGGAAAGGCTGGACGGATCAGTGGCAAGCTGCTGCAGCAAGTTATAGAAATTATTCATCACCGTATTGAACCCGCTGTTTGAAGGCTCATTATACATGGCCTGCATTTCTTCCAAAACGGTGAATTTAACGTCCCATTCCCCAAGATATTGCGCTTCGCTGCGGAATTTGGTATCCAAATAATCATCCCGCACACGAAGAATGTCTGTAACATCCGCACCTGTTCCGAGCATTCCCGTACCATCTGCCATCAGAATAGGCCTGGATGCCTTCTGTGACAACACCTGGCGGGAATAGCCCGGCGTATTGATGTTATCAATGTTATGGTTTACATTTGTGAGGCC
>Ga0334888_1005152_pt1 | contig 11196 bp, 4 predicted proteins | sample GraSluR1_MG_FD_207227 | JGI IMG/M metagenome (GOLD analysis project Ga0334888, IMG submission 207227) | Sludge microbial communities from methane-producing bioreactor in Wageningen University, Netherlands - Granular Sludge_3_08-R1 | ecosystem: Engineered > Bioreactor > Anaerobic > Unclassified ...
CCGTGTCAGGGTCCATTATTTTTTATCATAATGATAACGGCACGCATAAATCAGAAGATCATTGCCTTCCACGCTGTAGACAATTCTATGCTCACGGTCAATTCGTCTTGACCAGAGTCCTGCAAGGTCAAATTTCAAAGGCTCTGGTTTGCCTGTTCCTTCATAAGGAGATCGCTGAATTTCAATTATCAGTTTGTTAATTTTTTTAAGAATCTTTTTATCATCCGTCTGCCATGAGGTATAATCCTCCCATGCATTCTCTGAGAAAATAAGTCTCATAACTCTTCGATCAGTTTATGTTGAGCTTTCCTGCCGGTCCTCATCTGGTCGATTGAGTCAAATAATCTTTTGGCATTCTTCCTGGAACTTAATAAATGAAGGGTTTCCATAATTGAATTATATTCTTCAAGTGAGATCAGAACAGTGCCTTTCCCCGATCCTCTTTTGATAATTAAAGTCTCGTTGTTATACTCGACATTGTCAAGATAATTCTTTAACTCGTTCCTGAATTCGGTATAATTTGCTGCCATCATATCTTAAAAATATTTAAGTATTTATATAGGTACAAATATAAGTACTTAAATTTATATTTCCAAATTTTTCTTCCGGTTTCAATGACGAATTCCAAAGTCCTCTTAATATTTTCCCTGCCCCCTGCTTTGCCAGCCGAAGCTATGCGAAGGCTGGCCCTTCGCTCTCAGCCTTCGTCCCGATTATGCGGGACTACGGCTGACAAAGCCTGCCCCTTTCCTTTAGGCCGCTGTGCCGCTGTACCGCTGTACCGCTGTGCCGCTGTGCCGTTACGCCGTTGTGCCGTACCAATAAAAACCCCCCATCTGTTAATAACTTCCCCGCCCCCATGCAACCTTATTACCTAACTTGTAGTCTTGATTTTAAGTCAAGTCAATAAATTGTTTTTCGCAATAAAACAAACCTGCCATGAAACCCTGGAAACCGACTGAGAATAATAATAATTTCAATTCACTGACAAGTAAGTTAATTCTCTTATTTACAATATTGATATTATCAGCAACCGGGAGTTTTGCTCAATCCTATTTAATACCGGTTGATGCTCCAAATAACCGATACCCGATCACTTTCACGGATATTGATCAACGAACTCTGATACTTGAGTTTGACAGAACAGTAACAGCACCTGGTACTTCAACCGGTTGGACTATTACTGTTGGTGGCGTTCCGGTTGTTATGGCAGGAAATCCGTCAGCTGTTGGTAATTTCTTAAGAATAACTCTTCCCTCTTCAATTACATATGCTAACCGCAATTCTGTTATGGTTTCCTATAATGGTACAGGAGGCTTAACTTTAACAGGGGGACTCAACCCAATAATTTCGAATGTTCAGGCTGTTAACAATTATATAGCTGTAGCGAGTGACTTCACTAACGGACTTTATGGTGAACTGCCACCCAGAGATATTTGTGCCCGGGTAGAAGACGTAGACGTTGAATTTCAACTGACATTAAGTAAGCGATACCGGAATAGTATTCATTATGCTCACCCAAGAATATGGGTACAATGGGAATTCCCAAATGGAGACCCTCGTTCAGTGGGTACATATTTCACCGAAGTGGGTGGAGCCGGCTCTGGCTCATACCAGGTTGTCCAGTCTTACAATGGTTATCCTGACAACACGATTAATTGTACTTGGGATATTTCAATGTATCCATATTTATGGAATACCGGAACTCTGCAACCAAATTTGCAGGTAACACAAAACCGTGTTATAATTACTATTCCAAACTACAAAAGAGACAATGGGACACCAGTCCCCGGCACAGGAGACCTTGGTCTTGATCCACCCGTAGATGATATAAGGACACTGTTTTGTGTAGGTGATGATATTGTGGCATTTACATTCACAGATGCCACAGTATTTGATTGTCAGGTCGAGGTATGTACAATTTGTTTATGGTACTCATGCAGGGAATGGGATACCAAATGTTTTTATTAATGTGTTTGGGACAATGGTCAGGGTGACTGATGCAAACGGAAATGTAATACTTGGTCCTTTTACTGTTGACGCGTTTGGGAATGCAGTTGCGCCTTATATGACAACACAAGGTTTTGAAGGCCCGGTAGTTCAATACTTATGGGACGCGGGTACTGCTTCACTTATAACTCCAAGGGCCTCAACTTATCCTATTTATCATACCGGAGATTTTATTAATGATGAGGCTGGTGATATCTTTGATGTTACGTTGCGTAATTGGGGTCCGTGTAATCCTTATGATGCCGGAAATCCATTCACATATCTGGATGCCGTTTCAGAATTTTCACGCCTGAGACTCGTTGAATCACCACCTCCGCCCACAGTAGAGGATAAAACAATCTGCTATGGAGATAATAGAACGCTTAATGTAACAAGCCCTGTTATGGGGGAAATACGCTGGTACAGGGATGCAGCCCTGACCAACCTGGCCGGGACAGGAACCTCATATACACAACCACAGACAGCGCCCGGGATATATACATATTGGGTTGTGGACAGATTTTTAACAGGCTTGCAATGCCAGAGTCCTCCAACCGAAGTAACTCTCACAATAAGAGAAGAGCTATCCAGACCCGGAATTATAAGCGGACCGTCCAGTACCTGTCCCAATGTCACCGGACTTGTTTACAGCGTGGCGGCAAATCCGCCGACTATGCCATTCGGAGGGCCTACCGAATATTACTGGTACACAACAAACGCGGGAATAACTATTGCATCCGGACAGGGGACCAGGCAGGTTACCGTTAATGTGGGATCAATATCCGGTAGTTGGTATATAAGAGTCAGAAACAGATACACAACAACCCCAACGTGCCAGTCAAATTACAGGAATTTCACACTTACAGTCTATTCTACAACACATAATCCCGGTTCTATTGGTGGTTCGAATATCTGTGCCGGAGGCACGGTAAATATAACAAACACCGCCAGTGCTACCACGGGAACACCGGCATCGAGCGGGCCTGTTTACAGCTGGCACAGGGCAACAGGGCCCGGTTTCGGAACATGGACAGCCTTACCCGGAACGGGAGCAACCTACAGCGAAGTGATGGCAGCTCCCGGTGTTTACAGGTACAGGAGAACTGCCACATTCGGGTGCGGCGATCCTGTATCCACGACCAGGGATATAACAGTGTATTCGACAGCAAATAACGGAGGAAATATAGGAGGATCAAATATATGTGCCGGAGAGACCGTCAATATTACTAATATCACAGGGGCATCCACAGGCGCGCCTGCCTCATCGGGACCAACCTACAGCTGGCACAGATCCGTTGCACCATATACTGTCTGGACCCCTCTTGCGGGAACCGGGGCGACATTCTCGGAGGTAATGAGCACTCCGGGCACTTACCGCTACAGAAGAACGGCAACCTTCGGATGCGGCACACCGGCAACGGCAACACGCGATATCACTGTTAACCCGTTGCCGGAACCGGTAATATCAGGTGAAACAAGCCCGTGCGTTGGCGATACAAGGGTTTACGAGATACCTTCAATTGCAGGCCGAACCTATACCTGGGACGTATCTCCAAACGGATCAATCTCAGGGTCTCCAAACAACGTTACAGTTACAGTTATATGGAACGCCTCAGGGCCAGGCTGGGTGAGAGTAACCGAAAGAATCTCAATAACATCATGCCAGTACACCACACCAAATTATGTAGTTAATGTCAACCCCGCGGCTCCTGGAGCGGCAGGGGCTATTTCCGGACTGGCAAATGTCTGCTACGGTCAGAGCGGTGTTGTTTACTCGATAGCGCCTATTACCAACGCTTCAAACTACGTCTGGAGCATGCCGGCTGGTGTTACGATCGCATCGGGACAGGGTACAACATCGGTTACACTCGATTTTGCACCCGGAGCCGCTTCCCCGGCAACAATATCTGTGTACGCAGAGAACGGGTGCGGCCAGGGAGCTGCCTCGAACAGGAATATAACTATCTATAATCAGCTTAACGGAGGCACAATCGGCAGCAATCAGACTATCTGTTACGGGGCCGATGTTGCCGAATTCACAAGTACAGCACCTGCCACAGGCGGTGCCGGATCGTTCACCTATACATGGCAGTACACCACCAACCTTGCCGCTGTGCCGGGAGGAGCAGGGTGGACAAATATCCCTGGCAGCAACAGCCTTACATGGGATTACGGAACACTTACAACTTCAACCAAGTTTGTAAGGAGAGCCGTGGAGGGAACATGTGCTCCGGCAGTATATTCCAACGAGGTTACGGTAACCGTTCGTCCCGAACTGAACGGCGGTACAATCGGCAGTAACCAGACAATATGCTACGGTGATGATGTGGCTGCCTTCACCAGCTCTGCCCCGGCAACAGGAGGAGCAGGCTCATTTACCTATACCTGGCAGTACACCACCAATATGTCTGCCGTTCCGGGAGGAGCAGGGTGGAACGATATACCCGCCAGCAACAGCCTTACCTGGGATTACGGAACGCTCACAACAACAACGAAATTCGTAAGGCGAGCCGTTGAAGGTACCTGTTCCACACCTGTATACAGTAACCAGGTAACAGTTACTGTACATCCCGAACTCAACGGCGGAGCCATAGGAAGCAATCAGACAATCTGCTACGGCGCCGATGTCGCGGCCTTTACCAATACAACATCAGCCTCGGGTGGTGCCGGGTCATTCACCTATACCTGGCAGTACACCACCAATATGGCCGCGGTGCCGGGAGGAGCAGGCTGGACAAATATACCCTCAAGCAACACACCTGCCTACGACTACGGAACACTTACCACTACCACCAAATTCGTAAGAAGGGCCGTTGAAGGTACCTGTACAACACCTGTTTACAGTAATGAGGTAACCGTTACCGTGCGTCCTGAGCTTAACGGAGGAACAGTCGGAACCGATCAGACAATCTGTTACGGGGATGATGTGGCTGCATTCACGAGTTCAGCGTCTGCCACCGGCGGAGCAGGTGTATTCACCTATACCTGGCAATACACCACCAACATGGCTGCAGTGCCAGGCGGTGCAGGCTGGACAAATATCCCCGCCAGCAACAGCCTAACCTGGGATTATGGAACGCTTACCACTACCACCAAATTCGTAAGAAGGGCCGTTGATGGCACTTGTACCACACCTGTTTACAGCAACCAGATTACGGTGACCGTCCGGCCCCAGCTTAACGGAGGGACCATAGGAAGCGATCAGACAATCTGCTACGGGGCTGATGTGGCTGCATTCACAAGTTCTGCACCTGCAACTGGAGGAGCCGGAGCCTTTACATATACCTGGCAGTATACGACCAATATGGCCGCAGTACCCGGCGGAGCAGGATGGTCCGACGTGCCGGCAAGCAACACTCCTGCAATAGATTACGGCACCCTTACCACAACTACAAAGTTTGTCAGGAGAGCCGTTGAAGGAACCTGTACCACACCTGTTTACAGTAACCAGGTAACCGTAACCGTTCGTCCGGAGCTTAACGGAGGGACGATCGGAAGCGACCAGACCATCTGTTACGGAGCCGATGTGGCCCCGTTCATCAGCTCAGCTCCTGCCACAGGCGGGGCGGGCGTATTTACCTATACATGGCAGTACACGACAAACATGGCCGCAGTGCTGGGCGGCGCAGGCTGGACAAATATCCCTGCAAGCAACAGCCTCACATACGATTATGGCACTCTTACAACAACAACAAAATTTGTCAGGAGAGCTGTTGAGGGTACCTGCACAACACCTGTTTACAGCAACGAGATAACAGTAACGGTTCGGCCGGTGCTCAATGGAGGAACCATTGGCTCTGATCAGACAATATGTTACGGAGACGATGTGCCTGCCTTTACAAGCTCTGCAGCTGCAACCGGAGGTGCAGGGGTGTTCACCTATACCTGGCAGTACACAACCAATATGGCTGCGGTGCCGGGCGACGGCAACTGGATAGATATACCGTCAAGCAATAATCCGGTATATGATTATGGGGTACTTACCTCCCCAACCAAATTTGTGAGGAGGGCGGTTGAAGGAACCTGCAGCACCCCTGTTTACAGTAATATGATTATCATAACGGTATTGCCGGAACTGCAGGGAGGAGCCATCGGAACCACGCAGAGCATATGCTACGGCGATGATGTACCTCCATTTTCCAACCTTGCACCGGCAACCGGAGGTACAGGTACTTACACCTATACCTGGCAGTACACTACCAACATGTCAGCGCTGCCCGGTGATGCCGGCTGGAGTGATATAGCGGGCTCGGATTCACCGGCGTATGACTATGGAACACTAACTGACCAGACAATGTTCGTAAGAAAAGTAGAAGACCTGTCGTGTGTCAGTTCAGCTTATTCCAATGTTATCACTATCTCAGTCAATCCTCTTCCGGTAACATCTGTAATATCCGGACCCGACCTTCTCTGCGATGATGCCACAAACGTGGTTTACCAGGTCGTAAACACCCCGGGATCGACCTATTCGTGGACAGTACCGCCTTCGCTGACAATTACATCGCCTCCGGGATTATATTTCATAATTGTGGATGCGGTGCCCGGAATGGCTGCACCAGGCGATATGATAACAGTAACGGAAACATTCACAACCACAACGGGCTGCGTGGGCGTGCCCGTTCAGAAACCGGTGACAGTGGTGTCAACCTTACCGGGAGTTGTGGTGGCAGGGCCCACCGAAGTGTGCCAGGGCGATACGGATGTTATTTATTCAGTTCCGGATAATCCGGGATCGACATATTCCTGGCTCGTCCCCGCCGGAGCAGCAATCACCTCTGATCCTACACTGCACGAGATAGCGGTCACGTTCAACATGGCCCTGACCGGCCAGGTATCGGTTGTGGAGTCATCCAACGGGGTATGCACCACTGTACATGTGCCGATATCGGTTACCGTAAATCCTCTTCCCTCCGTTTATATCCTTACGGCTCCTATGGCTTACTGCACGGGAGTCCCGGGAGTGACCATTACCCTTTCAGGCTCGCAGGTTGGGGTCAACTACCAGCTGTTTAACACTCCTGGACCTGACGGACCGGCACTTCCCGGAACAGGTTCGGCACTGACATGGGCAGACAGGGAAACAGAGACATATTATGTTGTAGCAACAAATGCAACCACAGGCTGTACCCGCCAGATGAACGGGATCGTAACACCTGTGATAAACTTTATCAATGCAGGATCAATAGGTAATGACCAGGCTGTCTGCGAGACCGGAGCACCGGTTCCGTTTGTAAGCATAACCGATGCAACAGGAGGAGGATCAGTTACCTATCAGTGGCAGAGCAGTGCGGACAATATAACATACAACAATATTACCGGGGCAACCTCGGCGGTTTACACTGCCGGCACCCTGGCCCAGGATACCTGGTTCAGGAGGGTTGCTGTTTCAACAATGGGAACAACTGTTTGTTCCGATGAATCGAATGAAGTACTGGTAACGGTGATCAACTTCCTGCCCGGTTCAATTTCGGCAGACCAGACCATCTGTGAAGGTGAAATACCCGTACCGTTCAGCTTCGTTGCACCATCAGGTGATGGTGTCTTTACCTATCAATGGAAGAGCAGTCCGGATGGCGTGATATTTACGGATATTCCCGGAGCAGAAAATGAAACATATGCCCCGGGTGCCCTGACTGCCGATACCTGGTTCAAACGCGAGGTAAGGGCAACACTTATGGGTGTGCCATGTGTCAGGGAGACCAATGCAGTAAGGGTAACGGTCATCAACTTCTCTCCGGGCTTCATTGAAGCTGACCAGACGATATGCGAGGGCACTGCACCGGCAGCGTTTACCGGAACAGCGGCCACGGGTGACGGCACGAAGAGCTACCGCTGGCTGAGCAGCACGGATAATGTGATCTTTGCTCCGATAGCTGGTGCCACCTCGGCAACCTACACATCGCCTGCACTTACCCAGGATACATGGTTCAAACGTGAGGCAACAGCCGCCCTTAACGGCGTAACGTGCACACAGGAGACCAACACTCTGCTTGTAACGGTCAATAACTTCGATCAGGGCAGCATCTCTGCCGATCAGGATATCTGTGAGGGCGACACCCCTGCACCATTCACATCCGTAACACCCACGGGCGATGGTGTCTTCACCTACCAGTGGCAGAGCAGTACCGACGGGGTAAGCTTTAACGGCATACCCGGGGCAACCCTTGAGACCTACGCACCGGGAGCTCTTATTGTCGATACCTGGTTCAGGAGACAGGTTACCTCAACGCTCAACAGCATGACCTGCACGGAATACACCAACGTTGTAAGGGTAACGGTTAATAATTTCAATCCGGGCTCAATAAGCGGATCACAGACGATATGCGAGGGAGACACCCCTGCACCGTTCACTGCGGCCGTTCCATCAGGCGATGGTACCCACACGTTCCAGTGGCAGGACAGCCCCGACGGAGTGACATTCACCGACATACCGGGGGCAACCAGTCCAACTTATTCGGCAGGAGCGCTTGTACAGGACACATGGTACAGGAGAGTTGTCACATCAACTCTCGGAACAAGTATCTGCTCAGCCGAGACCAATATTATCAGAGTAACGGTCAATAATTTTGATCCGGGCTCGATAGGATCGGATCAGACGATATGTGAGAACACGGCCCCGATGCCTCTTACGAGCATATCGCCCACAGGCGACGGCATCTTCACCTACAGGTGGTTCAGGAGCATCGATGGTGTTAACTTTGCTATAATACCTGCTGCAGTGGGCGAGACCTATAGTCCGGGAATCCTGACAGCAGACACCTGGTACAGGCGCGAGGTAACCTCAACACTTGGAACCAACACCTGTGTAGAGGAGACGAATACAGTGCTTATCACGGTCAACAATTTTGTTCCCGGCTCGATAACGGCGGATCAGACCATCTGCGAGGGTGAGATACCGGTGCCGTTTGGCTCAACTGCACCTGCGGGCGACGGGATCTTCACCTATCAGTGGAAGGAGAGCGGCGATGGGATAGTCTTCACGGACATAGGTGGTGCCACAAACGAAACCTATGCACCGGGAGCCCTTATGGCCGACACCTGGTACAAACGTGCAGTGACTTCGACTGTGGGCACCAATGCCTGTACCGAAGAGACCAATATTGTAAGGGTAACAGTTATCAATTTCACACCGGGCACGATAGGAACGGATCAGACTATATGCGAGGGCACTGCACCGGCCTCCTTCACGGGCACAACACCGGCAGGCGACGGGACCTTTACATACACCTGGGAGTTCAGCACGGATAACATCAACTGGAGCCCTGTTGCGGGCGCAACATCTGCAACCTATTCGGCACCACCGCTTACTGTCGATACCTGGTACAGAAGAATTGTTACGGCGACACTAAACGGTTACTCCTGCAGTCAGGAGACACCTTCCATACTGATAACGGTAATTAACTTTGACCCGGGCAGCATTTCCGCAGATCAGGATATCTGCGAAGGTGACACACCGGCTCCGCTCACCTCTGTTGCACCATCAGGTGATGGCGTTTTCACCTACCAGTGGCAGAGCAGCCTGAACGGTGTCAACTTCTCCAACATTACAGGAGCTACAGACGAGACCTATGCTTCGGGTGCCCTGATTGCAGACACCTGGTACAGACGTCAGGTTACTTCAACACTTAATCTGACATCCTGTTCACAGGCAACGGCACCGGTAAGGATAACGGTGAACAACTTTATCCCGGGCTCGATAGGATCATCCCAGACAATCTGTGAAAACGATACGCCTTTACCATTCACAAGTGTGAATGCCACCGGCGATGGCACTATAACCTACCAGTGGCAGGATAGCCCGGATGGTATTACTTTCACTGATATCCCGGGTGCTGTGGCAGCAACATTTACACCCGGCCAGCTCACTCAGGATACCTGGTACACGAGAGTTGTAACATCAACCCTTGGAACAAGTATCTGTTCAGCCGGAACCAATATAATAAAGGTAACGGTCAATAACTTGTGAAGGAACAGCGCCGGCCACTCTTACCAGCGTAACACCGACGGGCGACGGTATCTTCACCTACAAATGGTTCAGCAGTCCCGACGGAACAACCTTCACCGAAATATTGGGAGCAATCAGCGAGGTCTTCAATCCGGGCAACCTGATTGCCGACACATGGTACAGGAGGGAGGTTACCTCTACCCTCAGCGGAAGATCATGCAGTGATGTAACCAATATTGTAAGGATAACGGTTATCAACTTCGATCCGGGTTCAATAACCGGCGATCAGACGATATGCGAAGGTGAGGTGCCTGCAGTGCCGGGAAGCGTTGCGGCATCCGGTGACGGTACTATCGAATACCAGTGGAGAAGCAGTAACGATGGAGTCAACTATCTTGATATACCGGGAGCAACGAGCGAGGTATATGCCCCGGGAGCCCTTACACAGGATACATGGTACATGCGTTCCGTTACATCCACACTCAACGGGATTACATGCACAAGGCTAACCAACTCCATAAGAATAACTGTTAATAATGTTAATGCCGGGACCATCATTGCGGATCAGACCATCTGCAACGGCGCCGATCCGGTTGCCTTCATGAGCGTAGTTCATGGAACGGGCGACGGCGCTGTGACCTACCAGTGGCAGACCAGCGACGACGGTACAAACTTCACCGATATTCCGGGCGCAAACGCACTTAACTACGATTCTCCTCCGCTCATGCAGGATGCATGGTTCCTGAGAATAACCAGGTCACTGCTGAATGGCATTGAATGCACAAAAATATCGAACATTGTAAGAGTTACTGTCAACGAAGTGTATGGCGGAACGATCTCGGCCGATCAGACAATATGCTTCGGAGACACACCTGTGCCTTTTGCAAGTGTAGATGACGGAAGCGGAAGCGGAGTGGTGACATACCAGTGGCTGAGAAGCGATAACGACGTTATCTACTCGACCATACCGGGAGCCACGTCAACCGGTTACACTCCGGGAATACACTATACGGATACATATTATAAGAGGATACTGACCAGTATACTGAATGGTATCATCTGTACGGTCGAGAGCAATGTCATCAAAATAACCGTCAATCCATTACCGGTAGCGGTTCTGACAGGAGGCGAAACCATCTGTCCGGGAGAGTCATCAATTCTGACTGTCACTCTGCCGGCAGGTGTCGGACCTTTCGAACTCGACATCGAGAATCACGGAGTGGTCTCAGGATATAACAGCGGAGAAGATATCATTGTATCTC
>Ga0334888_1005153_pt1 | contig 11190 bp, 14 predicted proteins | sample GraSluR1_MG_FD_207227 | JGI IMG/M metagenome (GOLD analysis project Ga0334888, IMG submission 207227) | Sludge microbial communities from methane-producing bioreactor in Wageningen University, Netherlands - Granular Sludge_3_08-R1 | ecosystem: Engineered > Bioreactor > Anaerobic > Unclassified ...
TACTTTCTGTTGGAACCTCTGGACTGTAAGAGATTCCCCCACCGCGCTGTTCCCAGTAGCAGACCGTGAAGATCTCTTCCAGACCCGTCGGATGCTTTTCCACAAGAAAATACTCGGAAAAACATGGCCCCCCGTGGACAAACAACAGGACGGGATTTTCAAGGTTCTTGCCCTTGATAAACATCCCCTGCTTCACTCCGCCGATATCCACAAAAACCTTCTCTGAAATACTTCGTGCAAGAGGATTCCCTGCATCATCCAGAAAAGGGCGTATCTTCCCGGGGCTATATAGGAGTATCAAGCAAGCTATGAGAAGGGCAAAACCGATCAAAACAGAAAATACAATCAGCATGAACTCACCAAACCTCCACACAATTGACTCTTGATTAGCAGACTGTCTTCTATCACTACGGGTAAGAAAAACAAGGTTAGAAAACTCGAGGGACAGCTCTTGATGATCTTCACTTCTTCTTTTTGAGTAGCTCTACTTCCTTTTTGCTGAGTTTCTTTATGTCGCCGGGATTCGGTACAAGGGAGATATGAAGACCGCCGATCGAGACTCTTACGAGGTTTTGGACCCTTTTCCCGATAACTCGCAACATCTCCCTTATCTCTCGTTTGTGGCCTTCGGAGATCGTCAGCCTGAGAGTTGTGGTTTCTCTGTCTTTTCTGGTTATATAGGCGTCGGCTGGCGATGTGGTGAAGCCGTCCTGAAGTGTTATTCCATTTCGGATTAGCTGCAGCTCTTCGTCTTTCAAGCTCCCCTTGATCTTCACTATGTAGGTCTTTCTTATTTCGGAGCTCGGGTGACTTATGAGATTTGCTAGGTCGCCGTCATTTGTCATTATTATGATTCCGGAAGTCCCCTGATCAAGTCTTCCTACGTGAAAAACACGTTCCTTTATCCTTCCTTCTATCAGGTCTGCCAGAGTCTTCCGCCCCCGGTCATCTGTCATTGCACTGAGGACGCCTGCAGGTTTGTTGAGAAGATAGACCACTTTCTGGTCGGCCCTGTATTGAAGCGGTGTATCATCAATAGTTAGCTTTGAAACCGCGGGGTCTAGCTCCCGTCTTGGATAGAATTCGACTTGTCCGTCAATCTTGATTCTGCCGTCCAGTATCGCCTGTGTCGACTTCCTCCTGGACAGTCCCGTCAACTGTGATACTATCTCCTGAAGCTTCAACCTTTTCTCCTTCTCCCAGGAACAGACCCTGTACCACTTCCGCTAGATCGTCCAGCTGGAAGAGGTCGTAGAATTTTCTACTCACTCTGTACAGATACGGCCGCCCGGGTAGTTTGGATTTGCGTTTGCCGATAAGTCCCATACGAGAGAGTTCTAGCAGCTGGTTCTGTGAGGAACGTCCCCTTATGAGTTCGACATCGTTTTTGGTAAGCGGCCCCTTTATCGCAACTATCGCCAGGGTCTCCATCTGCGTATCCGTTATGCTTACTATGGGCCTTGTGGTTATCTGGTTAACGTAGGACTGTATTTCCGCCTTAGTGTAGAACCTCAACTTGCCGTTTACGGACTTTATGAAGACTCCTCTGTCGAGGCTCTCGTACTCCCTTTCCATCTCATCCAGCAAAACCATTACCTGGTTGTACTTAAGTCCAACTATCGAAGCGATTTTCTTTGGTTCTATACCGCTTCGGGCAGAGAATATCAGCGCCTCGATTATCGCCTTTTTTGAGAGTTCGCTCAAGAGGCACGCCTCCTGATCACGAGCGGTTCCATACTTTCGAGGATGTACCGGTTAAGCTTCAGCAGCTCAAGTACGGCGAGAAAAGTAGCGATGATCTCGGTTCTGCTTTCCAGACCCATGAGAAACTCGTAGAGCTCTATAGTTTCGTACAGGTCTTCGATCTGCAACATTCGATCTTCAACGTTTATGCTTTCGGCGACTATGGTATATACTTTGTCTCTGAGAGCAGCCTCTTTCAGGATCGACTTGAAGGCAACCATAAGCTTATCAGGGAGGTCTGCACTGTCGTCCGTACCGGCCGTCGCCCTCGCCGTCGCTCTTTCGTGACTGTAAGCTTCGTAAAGCTTGTTTCTGAATCGCTTCGAGAGCTCCTTGAGTGTCTGGTACTCTTCAACTCTATTGAATAGCTCTCTCTGCTGTTTATCGAAGACCTCGGCCTCTTTGTCGCTCAGTCTCGGGAGCAGCGCCCTGGACTTCATTTCCATTAGTGTCGAAGCCATCACGAGAAAGTCGGAAGTCACGTCCATATCCAGCGATTTCATCTTGCTTATGTGATTCATGAATTCATCGGCGATTACTGTTATCGGGATGGAGCGGATATCGACCCGGTGTTTTCTTACGAGGAAGAGTAGAAGGTCCAACGGTCCTTCGAACTCGGGCAAGTTGAATACAAACTTCATCTGTTCCATTCTTACCACCCCAGCTTCGTTACACCGAGAACCCTGCGCATAGTCTCTTTTGCAACGGTTCTCGCTCTTGAATTGCCATCTTCAATGATGTCATCCAGGAGTCGGGGATTTTCTCTGAGATAGTTGAATTTCTCCCATACGGGTGAGAGTCTCTCCACTAAGTTCTTCTGGAGCACCTTCTTGCAGTCGAGGCAACCGATTCCGGCGGTCTTGCAGCCATTTACTACCCAGTCTCTCTCTTCTTGTGAGGAAGTGAAGGCCTTGTGATAGTCCCATACGGGGCACTTCTCGGGATCGCCCGGGTCGGTCCTTCTCTTCCTTGCAGGATCGGTCATCATCGGTGCAAGCATCTTCCACAGTTCCTTTTCGTTTGTGTCCACGAGTATGAAGTTCCCATAGCTCTTCGACATTTTTCGGCCGTCGGTTCCCGGGAGCTTCGGGACTCTTGCAAGCAGCGGCTCCGGTTCGGGAAAGACCTCTCCGAACTGAGCGTTAAACTTTCTGGCTATCTCTCTGGTCAGTTCGACGTGATATATTTGATCCTCTCCAACAGGGACTCCATTGGCCAGATACATGAGTATGTCGGCAGCTTGAAGTACCGGATACAGCAGGAACCCACCGCTGGATAGGTCTCTGTCAGTTATCTGTTCCTTCTGATCTTTGAATGTGGGGACTCTTTCCAGTCTCGAAACCGAGACGAGCATCGAAAAGTACAGAAACAGCTCGGCGTGTTCTTTGATCGCAGATTGAACGAAGAGAACTGATTTCTCCGGATCAAGACCAACTGATACGTAAGTTCTTACAATATCCAGAGTCCATTCTCGAAAACTGGCGGTCTCCTCAATATGTGAAGTTAGACCATGCCAGTTGGCAATGAAGTAAAAGCATTCATTTCCTCCATCTTGAAGTTCTTTCCACTTTTCAAGAGTAACGAGATGTCCCAGATGAAGTCTGCCCGTAGAACGCATGCCACTAAGAATTCGCATCAGAAATCCCTCCAAACCCGAAAAGCCTTGAAATATGCCGACCACCGATCTTCTTAGGTCGAATGGTGTCTCCTCACAAAAGCGCTTTACCATGTATTTTAGCACAGAATGATGTTATCATATTCACAGGATCGATCTTACTCAGACGTTAGGGAGGTAATTTATGAAGTTCAACACCCTTCTAATCATACTCGTTGTAGTTATGGTAGGTATGACCGCCGTAAATATGTTTATGGCATTCAATAACAGACTGGATATCGACACGCTTTCATCGATAAGTTACTATACATACGATTATGAAGGTCGCGCAACACTAGACATAGAGACCGAGATTCTCTTCAAGAAGCCAAATCAGATGACGCAGTTTCTTGAGCAGTACGATAAGCCCAAGCAGGAGCAGCTTGCCGATTTTCAGGAATCAATTACGAAATTTGCCGAGAGTTTCAAGAGGTTAATGACTGTAGAGGATTTTCAGTCTACGGCCACCGTTCTGAGCAATAACAGGGTTAAGGTAGTCGAATATGCCGTCATCGCAGGTTTTTCCGCAGTTGAAGATGGTGTTGTGAACACGGATATGGGAGATATGGAGTTCAATCTCGTCGGTGTTCAGTCCTCCCTTACGCTGAGAGTTCCTTCCGACGCTAACGTTTTAAGTGTGGAACCGCAACCTTCGAACACGGTTGGTGGATCTGTCTTCATATGGACCGATACCGGGAAGACCCCCTTCCCTAAGATAAGATTCAGCAGATGAAAGATTCCATCCCCGAGGCACCAGACGCGAAACTCTTCCTCGACCTGATAAAGGGTTCACGGAGGGTTGCCGTACTGACCGGGGCAGGGGTTTCGGTTGCCAGCGGAATACCGGACTTCAGAAGTCCAGAGGGACTTTACAGCAAAGTCTCGCCCGAAATCTTCGAAATAGATTTCTTTCTGCGTAACCCGGCCGGTTACTATAGAATTGCCAGGGAACGGATTCATGTGATGACCGACAGAAAACCTAATCCATCTCATTACCTTCTCGCAGAGCTTCAAGAAAAGGGCTACATAAGTGAGATTATCACCCAGAATATAGATAGCCTTCACCAGCAGGCTGGAGCCAGCGAGGTTATCGAGCTGCATGGGAACGCCTCGTCTTTCAGCTGTATGGATTGTGGCAGAAGATACTCACGTTCTGCCCTCGAAAGGCTTCTAGATATTGATGAGATTCCAAGATGCTCCTGTTCGGGACTTATAAAACCGGATATAGTCTTCTTCGGAGAGATGCTTCCGGCCGAGGCGATTCAGAGAGCCGAAGCTGCAGCTGTTGAAGCGGACTTATTTGTATCCATGGGTTCTTCGCTGGTGGTATATCCGGCTGCCCAGTTACCGATAATCTCCAGGTCCTCGGGGGCGAGTTTAGTTATAGTCAACCGCGACCAAACCGGTCTCGACTATCTTGCAGACAGGGTCTTCAAAGTCACGCTCGAAGATTTCTCCTCGCAGGTTCTCGCTATACTGGATAGAGAATCATGAACCTGTAGAGGCCGTAGAAGTCTCTTTCGAATTTATATGAGTAGCCCACAAGGTTTTCCGAAAGTTTTGACAGTTCATCGACCGCGTACTCTGCAATCTCCATATACACTTTCTTACCTTCGGGAAGCAATGAAAAGAAGCTCCTGTAGAAGTGAAGTCCGTCTTCGCCCCCGTCAAGAGCGAGCATAGGTTCATATTCCCTGACGTTGCTCTCAAGGGAACCGAGAAGTCCAGTCTTTATATATGGCGGGTTGGAGACGATAACTTCTATCTCTTTTAGATAAGGTTCAACAGGAGTCAGATTATCACCCTGAAGAAAGATGATACTGTTTATTCCGTTTGCAAGAGCGTTTTGCCTGGCCAGAGATAACGCTTCTGGTGAGATATCGGACGCGTAGACCTTCGAATCAGGCAGACGCTTCGCCAGAGAACAGGCGATTATCCCGCTGCCTGTAGCAATATCGGCAAATATTCTGTGTCGACTCTCTCCGTCAAGCACTAGCTCAATCAGTTCTTCGGTTTCAGGTCTCGGGATCAGTACGGAACGGTCTAACTTTAGCCTGATTCCATTTGAGTCGCGGTATCCAATCACGTAATCAATCGGCTCGCCGGCTACGAGTCTTTTGATGGACTCGCGGAGTTTTTCCCAGTAGTCACCGGACAATTCGCAGTCGCTGCCTCTTACGATTATCGAATCATCCAATCCAAGAATCTCCCGGCAAAGCAACCTCAAAACAAAGCGGGAATTCGAAATTCCCGCCCTCACAAGCTCTTCGTCGAAGAAGTCTATAGCTTTTTCAATCTTCAAAGTCCAAGTATCTTCCTTACATCATCGCTCGCCATATCCGGCGTCCATGGAGGATCGAAGGTGAGCTCCATTTTCACTTCGCCTATACCCTCGATCTCGCTGACTTTTCTTCTTGCGTCTTCTAGCATCAGACCGGCAAGGGGACACATCGGCGTCGTAAGCGTCATTTTTATCCTGGCGTCGTTTTCCTCCGTTACTTCCACGTTGTATATAAGGCCCAGAGAGACTATGTCGAACCCTATCTCGAGATCATAGACCTGTCCAAGCGCTTCCATTACCCTTTCTTTTGTTATGGCCATGGCTTTCTCCCTTCTCAGTTTTCGTAATATCTGGTAATAATAGCTGCTTCCTTGAATGGTTTGAATTCCTGCTCTTGCCACAGCTTCCAAATCATGCTCTTCTTTTCGCCGAGCAGTATGTTCTCAATCTCGGCACTAACTTCCTGAAGGTGCTTGACTCCAGCAGGTGAGTAAGAGATCAGATATATGACAGCGTATTTGTTTCCCAGAGTTACCACTGAAGAGAGTAGCTCACCTCTTGTGGTCTTGAAAAGAGACTTTACTAAATCTGGATTAAGACCTTCTACCTCGGCTCTCGTGAGCGCTTTGTTCTGAACATCGGGAAAGGTGTCCAACACTGTCATAGGGTTAGAGTCTCTTGAGGCTGCCTTCCAGGCCGTGTATGCTTCCGAGAAGGAATCGAACTGCAGCAGTTTGATCGAGATCTTCTCCTCGGCAACTGAGTATCTGGAAGCGTTTGCCTGGTAGAACTGGGCTATCTCTTCTTCGCTTACAGTCAAATCGCCAGTGATGGCAGCGTACAGAGTGTTTAGAGCTTCCTTATAAGCCAGATCTCTGACGACTTTTGCCTCATACGAACTGAGTCCATCTATGTAGCCCCTCAATATGTAGAAAAGATCGGCATCGGATTTGTTAATGTTCATCTCGGCCAGAGTATCTGTGATAGACTTGTTCACGGTCATTCTCAGAGAGGCAGTATCTACTTTGATTCCTTTGGATTCTGCGTACTGCATAAGAAGTGTTTCCTCTATAAGGATTTCCAGGGATCTCTTCTCGTACTCTTCGAGGAGTCTCTGGCCGGCCTCTGAGTTAAGCAGAATGTCCGAGAACATGGGGTCAATTGCCTCAATGCTCTTGGAGATCTCTGTGTAGCTTGGTAGAACCTTTGAAAGAAAGGTATCCATGTAGATAACATCACCGTTTACCGTGGCCGCAACAGTGCTGTCGGGAGTGTTTTCTGTCTGACCAAGCAGTGGCAAGGAGATGGAAAGAATAAACAGGGCAAAGATTAGCAGTTTCTTCAATTTGTACCCTCCTTCGCTTTTTCCCAAAGACGATTCAACTCGTCAATCGTTAGACTTTCTATTTCTAAACCGTACTTCTGTATATGACTCTCCATTTCGCGAAAACGGTTCACAAATTTCTCAGTCGACTTTCTCAAAGCAGATTCCGGATCGACATCAACGAAACGCGAGAGATTAACTACAGTAAAGAGAAGATCGCCGATCTCTTCTTCAATCTCGTCTCTCATGCCAGACTTTATTGCAGAATCGACCTCGTGGAGCTCTTCATCTATCTTGTCACGTGGTCCATCGACTCTGGTCCAGTCAAATCCTACGGCCGCTGCGTTTTCCTGGACCCTTCTCGCAAGGCTCAAGGCTGGAAGTGCTTTGTTTATCTTTCCTATTGAGGAAACGACCTCGGTTCCATGTTTCTTCTCCTTAGCCTTTATCTCCTCCCACTGTCGATAGGAGTAGCCCGGAGACTTCGCGAAGACATGAGGATGCCTTCTTATGAGCTTATCGGTAAGAATCCTGACAACCTCTCCAATATCGAAGGCGGCTCTGTCATTGGCTACCTGAGCATGAAACACAACCTGCAGAAGAACATCTCCGAGTTCTTCTGACAGCTCCGCATCGTTACCGCTATCTATTGCATCAAGTACTTCGTAAGCCTCTTCTACCAAGTAGGGCTTCAAGCTCTCATGTGTTTGCAGCAGATCCCACTCGCAGCCTCCCGGAGAGCGTAGAGTCTTCATTGTCTCTATGAGTTTTATCCAGTCGTTCTTCAATTGCTCTTCATTCACTCCTGTGCCTCCCAGTTAATCCCGCTCTGAACAATCTGTTCTCCGCGATAAGATTATGCTTCAACCAGCCAGAGATTATTTCTGGGTTCGCCATTTCTCTGATCGGTCTGTAAGTCAATCTGTGCCAAGTGCTGGGCCCGTGCAGAGAGATCGCATCCAAATGCTTCTTCGTCCCGTATCCCTTATGATGATCGTAACCGTACTCGGGGTAGAGAACTGCCAGGTCTCTCATAAGCCCGTCTCTATAGACTTTTGCTACTATCGAGGCAGCGGCTATAGACATGCTTAACCTGTCTCCGCCGACAATACATTCTCCCCTGATATCTAAAGTAAGATGCTTACCGTCAACTAGCACGAATGAGGGTCTATACTGCAGCGCTTTCAGGGCCCTGTTCATCGCAAGTTTTGTCGCATTGAGAATATTTAGAAGATCAATCTCTTCGGGTGTCGAAAGACCGATTCCCACGCTCGCACTACCGACTATCTCTTCATATAGCTCTTCTCTCCGTCTCTCCGTCAGGGCCTTTGAATCATAGATCCCTACAATGGGTTTGTCAATGACAACGGCCGCTGCGACCACAGGACCTGCAAGCGGTCCCCTTCCGGCTTCGTCAAGACCTGCAACGGTCTTGAAGCTTCTCTTGAAATGAAGATCGAAACTGCTAAGCTCTTCGTAGTCTACTTCTGTCAACCTCATACGAAGATTATACAGCAGACTTCCCAAGGCTTCATGTATCGGATTTCTTTCGGTCGTCCAATCCGTTGAACGTTCCACAGATGTGTATGTGTCATAAAGAGTAGCGCGGGTGGTGATATAATCTCATGGAGAAGCCTGAGTAGTTATCAATTTGAGGTTTTGGAGGTGCGAAAATGCCCCAAAGTGAAGTGAAAAGAGAAGAAGCCGCAACTCTGGAAAAGGATTTTAGAGCCATTTCAACCAGACTCAGAAGAGAAGGCAGAAAAGTCCTCAGAGATTTCCCCATAACGCCTGCGCAGTTCGATGTCCTTCAGACGCTGTTCTTCCACGGAGAAAAGCGGATGAGTGACATAAGTCGCTGGCTTGGAATTACCAAGAGCACAACAACTGGACTGGTGAAGAGGCTGATCGATGCAGAATTCGTTGAGAGACGGCGTTCCCAGAAAGACAGGAGGTCATTCATTATAGACCTAACGGAATCCGGACACTCTCTGATCGAGAGAGTTATCTCAAGAAGAGTTGACTATCTTCAGTCAGTGATGACGGAAATCAGCCCTGAGCAGGTCGTGTTTTTCGAGAAAACTATAGCTCTCCTTCTTGAGGTTATGGATAGAAAGGAAGAAAAACAATAGTCACTCTCTGGAGGTAAATTATGAGAAGAAAGATTTTTATTCTGGCGGCTGCGGTTCTGCTTTTCACAGTTGTTATTGTTGCTGCGAGCAGGGTTAACATCTCGGCAGATAAGGTAGTGGGCTCTTTCCGAAAAGACGTCTATACGTTCATGGGGAATGTGTTTATCGATCGTGACGGCGAGATTTATGTCGAGACACAGCTTGCAACTGCAACAAAAGGAACATCTGACTGGCAGAGTTTCATAACCGAAGGCGAGACCTTTGTCAGATTCCAGACGGGCGAGGCGACTGCGACATCGCTTGACTATAATCTGGATCTGTCGACCGGTTTAATGACCGGCGATGTTCAGGCTATGATCTATGCCAAAGAAGAAGGCGAACAGAACATATACATATACAAGACAGACATTCTGAAGTTCGATCAGAAGAACGAGTACTATGAGGGATTTGCAAAGGAAACAGAAAACGCAACGCCCGAACTTATCTTCATAGATTATAAAGGCGATCTAAAGGTCGATACTCGTTACTTCGAGTACTTCGGTGATACCGGTATGCTGAATCTCAAAGGCGACGTATTTGTCGATGACTTCAAGAACAGCAGAAAGATCTGGGCGACCGAACTGATATATGATACTGAAGACGATTCGTTCGAAGGACTGAACGTAAGGATAGAACTGGTATTCTAAAGGTTTCCCGGACGCTATAGGAGGAGAAAGATGCTGGACGCAAAACTGATTCGCGAAAATCCTGAACTCGTAAGAAAGGCGCTTAAAGACAGACAGATGGGCACAGAGTTTCTTGAAGAGATAATCTCCCTGGACTCTCAGAGAAGAGAGGCTCTTCAGGTAGTTGAGCAGAGGAAGGCCGAAAGAAACAGCATCTCCTCCGAGATTGCCCGCGCCAAGGCGAGCAAAGACAACGAAAAGGCTCAGGCACTTATGGAAAGGGCAAAAGAGATCTCTTCGGAAGTGAAGGACCTGGATACCAGATCTTCGTCTATCGAAGAGGAACTGAAGAATAAACTACTGTACCTGCCCAATATCCCCTCTGACAAAACACCTTTTGGAAAGGGCGAGCACGATAACGTCGTTGTTAGAACCTGGGGCGAGCCGAAGAAACCGGTTTTCGAAGTGAAACCCCACTGGGATTACGGTCCAGAAACCGGACTGATAGATTTCGAAAGGGCGGCAAAGCTCTCGGGAGCTAGATTCGTTATTCTAAGGAGAGATCTAGCCAGGCTGGAGAGGGCCATCGCGAACTTCATGTTAGATCTCCATCACTCAAAGGGATATGAAGAAGTTGCCCTGCCATTCATGGTCAAGAGAGAGACTATGCAGGCCACAGGTCAACTTCCGAAGTTCGAAGAAGAGGCCTACAGGATAGAACCAGACGACATGTTCATGATACCTACGGCCGAAGTTCCTCTGGTGGCACAGCATATGGACGAGATTCTCGACGGCGACTTGCCTAAGAAGTACACGGCTTACAGCGCCTGTTTCAGGAGAGAGGCAGGTTCTTATGGAAAGGACGTACGTGGAATGATTCGCGTACACCAATTCGACAAGGTCGAACTTGTCTGGTTCACCCATCCAGACAGTTCGTACGAAGCGCTTGAGCAACTTACAGCCGATGCCGAAGACGTCTTGCAGAAACTTAAACTGCCTTACCGTGTTGTGGCACTGTGTACCGGAGACATAGGATTCGCATCCGCGAAGACATATGACCTGGAAGTGTGGCTACCTTCTTACGAAACGTATAGAGAAATATCTTCGTGCTCGAACGTCGAAGAATTCCAGCCTAGACGGGCAAATATAAGATTCAGAGACAGTGACAATAAACTGAAGTTCGTACATTGTCTTAACGGCTCTGGCCTTGCTGTCGGAAGAACGCTCGTCGCGATTGTGGAGAACTACCAGAGGGAAGACGGAAGAATCGACGTTCCCGAAGTCCTTGTCCCATATATGCGGCAGGAGGTAATTGGTTAGTTGCCCAACGCATTTTTCCTGAAGGTGTCAGGGGAAAAGGCGATTCTCGACAGCGCAGAGACTCATCACCT
>Ga0334888_1005157_pt1 | contig 11183 bp, 12 predicted proteins | sample GraSluR1_MG_FD_207227 | JGI IMG/M metagenome (GOLD analysis project Ga0334888, IMG submission 207227) | Sludge microbial communities from methane-producing bioreactor in Wageningen University, Netherlands - Granular Sludge_3_08-R1 | ecosystem: Engineered > Bioreactor > Anaerobic > Unclassified ...
TAAAGGATAAAAATAGTCTTTGTATTAGACCCCCACCATGTAATGATTATATATTGTGCCATTTTTCACTCCAATCGGACATAGGTTGAGTTACTTTATATAATTCTTTACCTTTCTCTGTCAAAGAATATTCCACTTTAATAGGTGAATCATCAATGATATTTTTTTCAACAATCCCATAGTTAACGAGATTTTTTAACCTCGAAGATAAGGTCCTTGAACTAATCTTTTTCAGGGATTTTGCTATTTCATTATACCTTAAAGGCCCATCAGCCATTACAAGTTCCCTTATAATCAATAAAGTCCATTTATTTCCAATTAATACAATGGTTTTCTCAGCAGGACATACAATTTCTTCAAAACCATCTGGATACTTAATTTCAGTCATTTTTATCACTTTTTTGGTTAAACAACATGTTTAACCCTAACTTTACTTGTGGATACTTGCTTTACTGTTAGATACAATCACTATAAATACTTTACTTCTTACAGTTGGTTTACTAATGAAACCAAAAGGAGTATAAAATAATGAATGAAGTAGTGAAATTTCTAGAGGAAAACCCAATACAATATCTGGCAACAGTAGGTTTAGATGGCAAAGCTAAAGTTCGACCTTTCATGTTCATGCTTGAAAGGGAAGTAAAACTTTACTTCTGCACAAGCAACCAAAAAGAAGTATATAAAGAAATTAAAAATTCTAATTACGTAGAAATTACAACCGCCAGCCCTGAATTCGCCTGGATAAGAATAAGTGGTAAAGTTATATTTTCTGATGATATAGGGATTAAAAAGGAAATCATAGATAAGAGTGAGATTGTAAGATCCCAATACCAGACACCTAGTAATCCTAATTTGGAAGTTTTTTACCTTGTTGAAGCAAAAGCAACAATTGCCGATTTCTCAGGTGAACCTCCCAAGGAGTACAAAATCTAATTTTTTTTTAACTCTATAGGAGAATAACTTATAAGAAAACATAATGTTCCACAAATATGGGTTTTGTTTTTAAATAAATCCAGAAAAATACTAATGAATAATTTTTAGCATTTTATGCCATTAACAGAGAATTTATCATCCTCAGTACAGTTTGACGTCTTGATCAGGACTTTATAGTTGGTCAAAAGTTTACCAACATTATAAAACTGTTAATTCCTCATCTCAAATCAAAACCAAACCCCACACCATCATATTTTTTCCCACCGTAACCCATTTTTTTATCCTCTTTTCTCACTCCACCCATTTTAAGATAAAAACCATTGTTATCAGCATTATCCAGAGTCCAAACTAATAGTCTACTTTTGCCTTTTGCAATGAATTCCTCTTTTATCTTCTGAAATAATTGTTTTCCTACTCCCTTGCCCTGGTTTTCAGGATCAACATATAATCCAACTATTTCACAATCATATTTTCCTTCATGTTCCTTTCCAGAGATAAAACCCATCACTCCTTTCTCATCATAGACAAATATTATCTCTTCCTTTTTTACGATGTTATTTCTAAAAATTGAAACATATCTGTCTTTTCTCATATTTTCTATGTATTTTGGATCTATAATCCCATCATATGCCACTTTCCAGGACCTCATTATTACCGTGACTATTTGGTTAACATCACTCAAAGTTGCTTTTCTAATCATTTTTTCCACTTCAATTTATTCAATCTGAGAAAATTTGCACGTTAGATTATGAACTTCAACCTTTATTTAACATAAATATTATAAATTGGCATTTTAAAAATATTATTTGGTGATAATATGGGAGTAAGGAAACAGAACATTCCTGAAAAAGGAGCTGCAATTCAAAGGGATATGGCAACCTATGCTATAACCCCTTATATTCCGGGCGGATTACTGGATCCTGCTACTCTACGCAAAATAGCTGATGTATCAGAAAAATATCAAGTTAATATTATTAAAATGACTTCAGAGCACCGAATAGGTCTTTATGGTATTAAAGAAGAATATATTGATGATATCTGGGATGATCTGGATATGGAGGCAGGAGGGTTCATTGGAAAATGTGTAAGAGCAGTTAAGTTTTGCACAGGAACCACATCCTGCAAAAAGGGACACCAGAACACCATTGATTTGGGATTAAGAATAGATGAAATGTTTCATAAGCTGAAAACACCTCAAAAAGTGAAAATCTCCCTTTCCGGTTGTACCAGTTCATGTGCAGAATCAGCTGTCAGGGACATAGGACTCATTGGCACTCCAAAAGGCTGGAAAATGATGGTTGGAGGAACATGTGGACTGCAGGTTAGAAAAGGAAAACTATTAGCTGAAAACCTTTCTGATGACCAGGTTATTGATTACATCGGGAAAATATTAGATTATTATAACAAAATGGGTACAGAAAAACGTATGGGATTATTTATCAACATAATTGGATTTGATAAGTTTTCTAAAGCTATTTTGGGAGAATAAATATATATGGATTCTATTCAGGAATATATGCGGGAATACAAGAAACAGTTGGATAGGGGTTACATTCAGAAGGCCTACCACGGATTGATGAAGTATATCATGGATCTAAGAGTGCATTTAAAGAATAAATACCCTGAATATTTTGTATCTGGGATTTATTATGGTTACATGGACATGACCTATTTCTCTTTCTCCCCCAAGTCATTAAAGAATAGGAATCTTAAAATAGCCATTGTTTTTGTTCATGAAACCTTCAAATTTGAAGTATGGTTAGCAGGATCTAATAAAAAGGTTCAAAACAGATACTGGGAACTCATAAAAGAAGGCAACTGGAAGGAATACCACATACCATCAACCATAAAAGGAGTTGATTCTATCCTTGAACATGTTTTGGTTGATGAACCAGATTTTTCAGATTTGGATGGTTTAACCCATATGGTAAAGACAGGATCATTGAAATTTATTGAAGATGTGGTGGACTTCTTATCTAAACATGATTCTTTGTAGAAATGTTATTTACCCATAAAAAAGTCACATTCTTTCATTGTACTTTAACTCTTTAAATGTGATTATGAATTTTGTCCCCTCACTTCTATCCAGTTTAATATCCCCATCAATTTGACGGATTAAATTATTAACCAGTTGCAGACCAAGAGAATTCGCGTTTTCAAAGTCTAAACCTTCAGGGAAACCAATTCCATTATCGCTAACAGTCAATTTGAATAGATTATCCTGTGATTTCAGTTCAACCCGGATAATTCCAGTTTTTCCAAAGGGGAATGCGTGTTTAAGACTGTTTGAAACCAGTTCACTAATTATTAATCCGCATGGCACTGCTGTTTCAATATTCAACTTAATCTGTTCTATTTCAATTATTGATTCGACCTGGCCTTCTTTAATTTCATGTGAAAAGAAGATACCACTGATCAGGCTATGGATGTAATCAGGGAAATCGATTGTACTTAAATCCGCTGATTGATACAATTTTTCATGAATAGTGGCCATTGCTTTCACCCGGTTCTGGGCTTCCTGGAGGATTTCAGCGGCTTCATCCGTCTCCACGTATTGTGTTTGAAGATTCAGTAAGCTTAGAACGATTTGCATGTTATTTTTAACACGATGATGTATTTCCCGTAACAGCAACTCTTTCTCATTAAGGGCTCTTTTTATCTTGTTTTCTGCTTCTTTCTGCTGGGTTATGTCTCTGGAAATAATGGAGAAGTTAACCAATTCCCCATAACTATCAAAAACAGGTGAAATAGTAATTGAAACATTTATCGGGGTTTTATCTTTTTTCAACCTCAAAGTCCGGTAATGTTGGATTTTTTCGCCTCGTTTAATTTTCTCAATCAACTCAGAGGTTTCTTTTTTAAGTTCGAGCGGAGCTAATATGGAAATATTTTTTCCAAGGATTTCTGCAGCAGAATAACCATAAGTCTGTTCTGCCCCTTTATTCCAACTGGTAATTGCCCCATCAATGGATTTGGTTAGAATAGCATCATCAGACGATTCAACAACATTGGCCAACATCTCAATATTTTTTTCAGCGTTCTCCCGTTCTTTAATCTCCACTTCAAGCTTTTGGTAGGGTTCCAGAATCGTTACAATGAATACACCCCAATATATAAGTAAAAAGGCTATTATTTTGTAGACATGTCCCAGGATACTGTAGGTGTCAAAGGCACTTAAGTAAAGGGTGAAAGAAAATTCACTGAATATGCAGAGTATAAGTGCTGCTAAAATAAGCATATTATTGTCATTTTTTGTTTTCTTTAAACGTTTCCAGTAGAGTAAAAAAGCAATTACAAAAAATCCGATGATTACATATTCTGAATATATTTTGAAAGGTGTTAAACCACTCCCTACACTAATCATAGGAGGTAAATAAAACGGAAAATAGATTACCACAATGAATATTAGGGCAGATATTATTGTGGCTGCTGGTAATAAATATTTCTTGGAAAGCCAGCGATTTTCATTATCAGCATAGATAAAAGCACTTATAATAAGTGTTAAGGCTGAAATTAACCGTGCTGCTATCCAGAACAGGATAGATTTGTTGGGATCATTGTATGTAATGAAATTAGGCATGTTAGGGTAGCTGAGCATGTGGATCAGATCAATGAATCCAATAACCAGGAATGCACAGCTTAAAAAAAGAGCATATCTATTTTTAGACTGTTCATAGGTGTAATATCCAACTCCAAAAATAGAAAAAGATACCACGATACTGAAAACTTCCACAATATTGTGGAATAAAAGATAAGAGTCTGTATCCATTGTCTGGTGAAGGAGTGAGGACATTAATGCGATTATAATGAAGGGTAGCGCAGATAATATAACTAAAGTTATCAGAATAGTTGATGGTGATAATTCTTTTACATTTTTTAAGTTAAACACTATAACCATTTACCTTAGCACATAGCTATTAAATTATCAATATTTTTTTCTCTATTCTTATTGAAATAATTATCAGTACAGCACGCTTAAAAATAATCTTTAGAAGATGAGTATCAGAGAACAAAAGAGAATTACTTTTTTTTGTATTGTTCTTTAAATGTTATTCTGAATTCAGTTCCATTATCCCTATTTAATTCAATTTTCCCATTGATTTGATTGGTTAAATTATTCACTAGCTGCAGACCCAGTGTTGATGTGTTTCTAAAATCAATATCATCTGGAAATCCAACACCAGTATCATCGACTACCAGTATGAATTCATCACCATCTTTATGGAATTCTATATTGATTTCACCTTTGGCATCACCAACAAATCCGTGTTTCATAGAATTAGTAATTAATTCGTTGACAATGAGTCCCAGAGGGACGGTGGTGTTAATATCCACCATTAAATTTTCCACCTGCATATTCAGTTGCACCTGCTGGGGGTTGGTGATACAGCTATGGAAAAGATCCTTAGACAAAGTCTTGATATACTCCCCAAAGTCGATTCGTTTAAGGTCCGAGGACCGGTACAAACGTTCATGGATGAGCGCCATCGAACGAGCACGGTTCTGGCTTTCCCTGAAAATACTCAGAGCTTCCTTATCCTTTATGTACTGGGATTGAAGGTTCAGGAGACTGGATATAACCATGAGATTATTCTTAACCCTGTGGTGTATCTCTTTTATTAGAACTTCTTTTTCATCTAAAGATTTTTTTAGTTTTTCTTCAACCTTTTTTCGTTCAGTAATATCCTGAATTGATCCGTAAACATAGGCACTTTCTTCTTCTGTTGCTGGTATAAATCTTATCTGAATTGCCACATGCCTAATTTCACCATCATTGCGAATCACCCGATGATTTAATTCATTACTAAAAACTGATCTGCCCTCCTCAAAGGATGATTCTATGAATTCAGCAAGTGGTTGAACATCATCAGGATACACATATCTCCGGATATAGGTATCAACCCCAATCTTGTAACCGCCTTCCTTTTCAGCAGTGGTGCCCAGCATAGAATAGAATCGATCATTGAATGTGAGAATTCTGTTGGAAAGATCTAATTCCCAGTTGGCTAACTTTGCCAGATCCATGGCGTTTTCCAGACGGATCTGACTTAATTGAAGAGCTTCTTGAGCTTTTTGCCTTTCAGTTATGTCAATACAGAATACGTTAATTCCGATTATCTTTTCATCTGACTGGATAGGGTTGTATATATTTTCCCAGTAGTTACGGCTTAGATTTTCTTCTCCGTACTCTTCAATGATTATGAAATTTTCTCCGGAAAGCACCCGGTCAAAGTTCTCTTTGGCTTTTTCACGGTCTTCAGGATAGGATATGTAGTCCAACATGCTCTTACCAATCTCAATATCAACTCCCCAGATATTTTTCATGGTCTGGCTGTGTGCCTGGTTGAAGAAGATGTATTGGTAATTTTGGTCCAGTGAGAAGGCGATTATATTTTCAGGACCTTCAAAGATGGAATTAAGAATAGCACTGGAATGTTTAATCCGGATTTCTTCTAGCACATCCTTATTATTGCCTTTAATTTCAATGCACTCCTTGGATAAATGTTAAATTTTTCTATTTTTATTGGATTTTTTCCCGAATTTTTTTACTATTCCACAAGTTTTTAAATTAATTTTTATGGTCTAAACCAGAAATACACAATCTATTTTATTTATATTCATGAATAAAACAATTTGCATTAATACTAATCAATGGTGTTAGTCGGGTATTTCAGAAGTGGCGAGCTTTTTTATTAAATATATTAAGTTTAGGGTCTTAGATTTTTCATATTTTTGAAAGCTTTTGCAGGGCTGTTTTGGAGTCGTAACCTAATTTTATGATTAACCATGCTAAATAGGGGGTTTATGATTTCCAATTTCGTATTTTTAGAAGTAATATCTTTTTTAATGTCTTTTATAGCTTTTTAGATTTGGTTTCAGTCTTTATCTTCAAATACATTTAGGGTAGGTTAATTTGTCTTTGAGTTTTTTTTTTTAGTTTGAATTTTTCTATTGGGAAAATTAAAGCAACGATTTTATATTTAAAAGTGCCAATTTGGTAGTTTTTGTATTTGTAATATCCTCGTTTAAATTATTGTGTCTTTTTCCAGGATTATTCGCCTTTTTTGGAGGTTTTGCATTATTTCTCCCATAAATATGTTTCAATAACTTTTTAGTCTCCATATCTATTCCTTCGAGAAACAAATTTTTTTCATCGATAATTTTTCACATGCTACAGATTAAAGATTTCCCATGCCTTTTTCATCATTAGATATGCATTCTAAAATGAAACGAGGCTTAGGACCACATTTATCAAGATAATATAGTATTTTTTCTTCATTAAGAGAGGGAAAGTGAATTTGCACGATTTTGATAATTTCTTCTTTGGAGTATGATATTCGAACTACGTCAAATAATTGTTTAAGAACGAACACTAGAATTCTGGAAAGAAAAGATAAGTCAGTCAAAATATCGTATCTTTTTCCATTAATATTAAGTATCCATGCAGCCTGTGTAACTATGTTCACATTTTTTAGTTCTTTTCTTCGATTTAAATACTCCCACAGTATTCTAAAATAGAATGGGAACGTTGAAAAACCCCTATTCTCGGTCCATAAACCTATTCCCACTTTATCTTTGTTGATATGTTGGGAGTCAGAGAAATGATCGGCAAATAACACTAAGTCATACTCAGATGCTGTCTGGTAAATTTCATCTTGGCTTTCAGTTCCCATATCATTTTTTAGAGTGTTCCAAAAAACCTGTAAAACTTCACTGTTGCTTACATCTGCCCCATTCAAAAATAAAAAAGCATCATAAAAATTTAAATCAAGAATACTTAGACTGCGGTAGATGTTTGTTGATTTACCAGTACCTGGAGTTCCTATAATAATTACAAAATGTCCTTTGTTGTTTTTTAAACTTTCAAGCATTTGGTGTGTTTGCTGAAAAGATTCTGTTGGTACGAATTTTTTATTCTCTTCATGAGAATTTACCTTATACTGACTCATAAAAGAAATGTATGAAACTTACACCTTTAAGAACACTATCCTTAAATTTATAATGTCATGTTTCTGAACTTATTGTAACTCCTCAGTTTATTCTTCTTTAAATGATTAATGATAATCTTATTAAATGTATTCTCTTATTTCACGCCAATAACGAGATTAGTTATAATTTGTTTCCTATGTAATTATTCACTGGGAAATTGGAGTTTATTTTCAGGATAAAATCGATAAAAATATATAATGAGAAGTTTTTCATTAATAATAATGATAAATAATAAAGGATTAATTGTCGTTAAGGAGGTGAGAAATTGGTTCTGGGCATTGATGATCCTTGGATATGGGGTGCATACATTGGATGTATTTTAGTAACTCTTTTATGTGTTGTTTACGGCATTATAAACTGGAATAAAGGCGGCGAAGAGGAAGAAGAACAGGTAAAAGAAGAAGTCGAGTGGCATGAAAAAGAGAAAAAAATGGAAGAAGAGGAATTAGGTCTTTGGGATGAATACGATGAATAAGATGGTTATGGTCCCAATAATAAACTATAGGTTGTGGATTAAATGAATGAATTACTTGTACTCAGTATCGTAGTTTTGATTTATTTTGCATTGACATTCTACGTTGGTTATGTGGCCTGGCGGCGAACCAAGACCGCTGAAGATTATATGGTTGGCGGAAGGGAAACACATCCATTTATAATGGCTTTAAGTTATGGGGCTACTTTCATCAGCACCTCAGCTATTGTGGGTTTTGGTGGTGTTTCAGGAGTTTATGGGATGGGCCTTTTATGGTTAACATTCCTGAACATACTTGTAGGTATTTTTATAGCTTTTGTGTTTTTTGGAAAACGTACCAGGAAGATGGGACACAATTTAGGAGCCTTGACTTTCCCTGAATTTTTATCCAAACGTTACAATAGTAAGTTCATACAGTATTTCAGTGGATTGATTATATTTTTCGGTATGACCTTGTATGCATCAGTGGTTCTCATTGGTATGGCTCGATTTGCCGAAACAACACTAAACATTGATTATAACATAGCATTAATTGTATTGGCAATCGTTGTTGCATTGTACGTTATTTTCGGCGGTATAAGGGGGGTGATGTACACTGATGCATTGCAGGGAACCATAATGTTTGTAGGGATGTTTATTCTTCTGGTGGCCACCTACTGGATATTGGGTGGTGTAGGTGAGGCCAACCAAGCTCTAACCAACCTGGTAAATGTTGTGCCTCAGGCAGCAACAGCAAAAGCCACAGCAACCGGTTTTACGGGTTGGACGTCCATGCCGGCATTAGGAAGTCCATTTTGGTGGACTCTGGTCAGTACATTGATCCTGGGAGTTGGAATAGGGGTTTTATCCCAACCACAACTGACTGTGAGGTTCATGACCGTAAAATCCAACAAAGAACTTAACAGGGCAGTATTGGTGGGTGGAATATTCATTCTGATGATGACTGGAACTGCTTTTTTAGTAGGAGCTCTATCCAATGTATATTTCTTTGACACGGTTGGAAAGTTAGCTGTACAAGTTGTAAATGGTAATGCTGATTCCATTATACCTGCTTTCATCACTGCGACTATGCCTTTGTGGTTTGCCTATATATTCATGGTTGCCCTTTTATCTGCTGCCATGTCCACCCTTAGTGCACAGGTACACACACAGGGAACTGCCCTGGGAAGGGACATCTATGAAACAGTGACCAACAAAAAGGGAGGGGCTTCAGTATATATTGCCCGGCTAGGAATTGCTATAGCAGTGTTCATTGCAGTAATAATGGGTTTCATCTTGCCAGCTAACATTATAGCAGTGGGAACTGCCATTTGGTTTGGTATCACTGCCGCAGCCTTCCTATCCATGTATGTATTCGCACTCTTCTGGAAAGGGTGTACTAAGGCTGGAGCCATATCTGGACTGGTAATTGGAACTATTGTAAGCCTCTTCTGGTTAGTATTTGAATATGGGAAATCAGCAGAAGCATTAGGTATAGCAAAAGCACTGACTGGAAACTCAATGCTTATAACTTCAGCACCATGGCCAGCAGTTGACCCTATTGTCATATCATTACCAATCGCATTTGTGGTAACTATTGTGGTGAGTCTGCTGACTGAAAAATACGGTAAGGAACACCTAGAAAAATGTTTCCAAGGAGTAGGTAAATAATACTACTTCTTTTTTTTTATTTTTAGACATTAAAAATATTTTTTTCTATATTAAACATCGAAATATCTTTTTATTTGATATCTATTCTTTTATACAGCCTTAATCTCTTAAATTCCTGAAAAACTATAAGTATAACGTGAAACTTATAATTATTATGTTAAATTGATCATTAGCTAAGTTCCGGCATTTTTCTGGAAATCTTTTTGATGAGGTGATATAATGAGGATAGTGGATGAAATAGTTGGTAAAGAGGTTTTGGATAGTTCAGCAGTAATTATTGGAAAGGTTAAAGATGTAGAGGTAAACATGGATACTAATGCTATTCAAGCATTTATCGTGGGGAAAGGAGGAATATCTGAGGGATTAGGTTTGTCTAAGGGCGAAACTATAGTTCCTTATGATATGGTAAGTAAGATCGGTGATAAAGTGCTACTTAAAAGTCGAGATGAGGGAGTCAGCTACGATTTCTAAATATTTTTACTTTTTTAATTATAGATTTCAAAAGGTTTAACCCGATAGGGAGGGCTTGTATATTTAATAAGGTATGGGTGTAATCATGGAAGTACGAGGCCTATGTAGTATTTGTGGCCAAATAGGTAAAATGTATACTTGTTCTTTATGTGGCAGTCTGGTCTGCAGTCGATGTTTCCAACCAAAACAGGGAATTTGTAAGAGATGTCAGAAGGGCTTTAAATATAATAAAAATTAAGTTGAACAAAGTTAATGCCTCTAATTATGCGAGAGTGATGTAATGGGGATCGAACAGGATAAAAAACATCTTATTAATCTTTTAAAAACTAATGATGTTATTAAATTTGGCGAATTCACCCTTTCCAGTGGTAGAAAGAGTGATTACTATGTTGATATGAAAAAAGCCATTACAAATCCTCAAATCCTTTCACGAGTGGCTAAAATCATTACTCGCCTGATCATAGATGATAATATTGATAAAATTGCAGGACCAGCTCTGGGGGCGGTCCCAATTGCAACTGCAGTGGCTTTGCATTCTGATATCCCTATGCTGATGATTCGCAAGGCTCAGAAGGATTATGGCACATCCAAATTGATTGAAGGAGATCTAAATGAGAAAGATAAGGTTATTGTGGTTGAAGATGTCACCACCACTGGAAAATCACTT
>Ga0334888_1005158_pt1 | contig 11183 bp, 10 predicted proteins | sample GraSluR1_MG_FD_207227 | JGI IMG/M metagenome (GOLD analysis project Ga0334888, IMG submission 207227) | Sludge microbial communities from methane-producing bioreactor in Wageningen University, Netherlands - Granular Sludge_3_08-R1 | ecosystem: Engineered > Bioreactor > Anaerobic > Unclassified ...
ACAGTCCATCCTAAGCTCCTTTGTCTGGCGACTGGTTGATTCAACACCTCCAATCTACCAATCAAAGGAGCTTTTCGCATCTCTCCCTTTTTCCTGTTCGACTTTTGAGAAGCCCTGGGCGACCGCGGCGCCATCTACTCCAATAAGGGGACGGTCATCTCCACCGCGACGCCAGGGCCGGACGCCCGGTTATATAGGCGCACTTCGCCGCCTACGTTCCAAATGGCCGCAGCCACTGTCGACAGCCCCAGCCCCATGCCGGGCGTCTCGCCCGTAAAGCACTTCTCGCCCTGGTAATACGGCGTCCACACTTTGGCGATCTGGTCCGGGTTGAGCGACACGCCGTTATCGGCCAGGGCAATCGTCGCCCAGCCGGGCTGCAGCAACGCCGCGCTGATCTCGACCAGCGGCGCATGTTGGGGATGAAACTTTTTGCTGTTGTCCATCAGTTCCCAGAGAATCCATTCGAGGCTCTGCGACGACAGCCCTGTGAACTGTGCAGACAGATTCTCCGACATATCCACAAGCGGCGACGGCAGCGCCAGTTCTCCTGCCACGCGCCGCGCCAGGCGCGGCAACTCCGCCATAGGCGTATGCCCGCCGATCTGAATCAGGCTTTCGCCCTTCAGATAATGCAATATGTCTTCGATTGCCTCCTGTAACTGGCAGCTTCCCAAACGGGCGAATTCGACCATTTCCTGCACAACCGGCTGTCCGACAATGTCCTCGGCGACGATCTCCAAACTGCCGACCAACCCGTTGAGCGGCGTCAACAACTTATGCGCGATGACGGTGTGGAAGGTGCGCATATCGCGCCAAGAAGTTACCTGCTGGGTCACATCGCGCAGGCTGAGCAAGAGCGTGTTGCCGTTTGTATCCGGTTGCGCAAGGATGTTCACTGCCAGCCACAAGGCAGGGGCGGCGGACGTCTCCGGTCGCACCAGATAGCGCGTTTCCCGGTCGGCGCCGGAGGCATGTGCAGGCCAGTGGCGCCAGACCTCCTCCGGTTCGCGGTGATACTGCTGCGCGGCCAGGACCAGAAAATCCTGCCCTATAGGGTCGCGATTTGAGTCCGTCGTCCCCAAAAACAGCCGCGCGCGCTGGTTGGCATAGAGGATGACGCCGCTCTCGTCGACCGTGATGAAGCCGTCGTTCGATTGCTCGGCCATCCACTCAAACTTCAGTCGCTCGTTGAGCAGCCGCCGGTAGCGGTTTAGACGCGTGATCGTACGCACGCGCGCCCGCAACTCGGCGCGATTGAACGGCTTGGAGATAAAATCGTCTGCGCCCGCTCCCAAACCGCGCAAGCGCGACTCCTGATCGTCCAGCGCCGTCACCAACACGATGGGAACTTCGGCCAGCATCGGGTCCGATCGCAGTTGCCGGCACACCTCGAATCCGTCCATCCCCGGCATCATCACGTCCAAGAGGATGAGATCGGGCAACTCGGCGGCAGCCTGCGCCAATGCCTGCGGACCATCCGCAGCCGTCAGGAGTCGATACCCTTGCCCATCTAGTAACGCTTCGAGAGATTGTCGCCCCGCCGGCTCGTCATCGACCAAAAGGATCACGGGGAACACGGACATAATTCTACTCTACCATCTTGCTAAATCGCGGCGCGACTATGATGGTTACATAATACACTAGACGAACCTGGTCGTCCATATTCGGCAAGCCTAATTTGCTTGAGAGAAGCAAAGCAATTGGGGGAAGTGCGCCGCGCGTCGCATATGAGACTGTGACCGTCCCTGCCGGATAAAGAACTTCATGCGGTTAAGTTGCCAACTTCGCCGCCGCGTCGAGGTCGAACGAGCGGTAATCGCACGTCAGCTCTTCGCCCGCGGCAATGTCACGCGCCGCCACATCACGGTCGTCGAGCGATAGAACGTTGGGCTCCGCCGCATGGTTCATATGCTTGGAATGATCGCCGCACAGCGTAACCACCTTCCGTCCCTCCGCCATCTCAGCGTAGCCGTACTTGGCGTAGTATGCCCGGATCGGCTGCGGCAGGGCCGCCAGTTCCTCGACCGGCAGACGGATGTCCACCCGCGGGTCAAAGACCCAGATCACCTCTCCCTTGGCGATGGGTTCATCGGTAAAGCAGCCAAGGCCGTGAATAGCGCTCGGCCTAAGAGACGCATGAACCAGCAACATTCGTTTTCTCCTATTCGTCGATGCGTCATTGCTGCAAGAGCTGAATATCGTCCGGCGCCCATTCGATCCGGATTGGGTCGCCGACCGCGAACGCCGGCCGGTTCGCCCCGTGTACATTCTGCATGCGCACGACGAGGGCCGCGTCGGGCCATAGCTCGACGGTGTAGCGAGTGTCGGTTCCCAGATAGGCAATGTTGCGCACCACGCCGGTGAGTGAATTGGGCGTCTCGCTGCCGTTGCGGTGCGCCAGCCCCAGCTTCTCCGGACGGATCGCCAGCGTCACATCTTGGCCTTTATGCAGCGCATGGCCGTTGGGCGCAAAGGACAGCCGCAGCGCGCCGGGCAGTTTCACGACGACGCGCCCCTCGTCGATGTCGTCCACCGCGCCCTGCAAGAAATTGCTCTCGCCGATGAAGTCCGCCACAAAGCGCGTCGCGGGCCGCTCGTAAATATTGGCGGGCGTATCGATCTGCAAGACTTCGCCCTGGTTCATGACCGCGATCCGGTCGGACATGATCAGCGCCTCCTCCTGATCATGGGTGACATAGATAAAGGTCATGCCCAACTGCGCCTGCAAGTGCTTCAGTTCCAGTTGCATCGCCTTGCGCAGTTTCAGATCCAGAGCGCCCAACGGCTCATCCAGCAGGAGTACAGCCGGCCGGTTGACGATAGCCCGCGCCAGCGCCACGCGCTGTTGCTGTCCGCCGGAAAGCTGGCTCGGTTTACGCTGCGCCAGTTCCGACAGACGCACCATCTCCAGCGCCTCCGCCGCTCGCCGCTCGCGTTCCGGTGCGCCGACATGCTTCACCTTCAGCCCAAAGCCCACATTCTGCGCCACGGTGAGATGCGGAAACAGGGCGTAGTTCTGAAAGACGGTGTTCACCGGTCGCAGATGCGGCGGCACATCGTTCATGCGCTTGCCCTGGATCAGAATATCCCCGGCGGTAGCCTGCTCAAACCCGGCGATCAGGCGCAGCGTGGTCGTCTTGCCGCAGCCGCTCGGCCCGAGCAGCGTGAAGAACTCGCCGGGGGTAACCGACAGATCGACGGCATTGACCGCCGCAGGCTGGATACCCGCAGCCTGGGCAGGGCGACGCGATTCGCCATATACTTTGGTCACGCGCTGCAATTGTACGGCAAATTCACCCATTACTTGCCTCCGCGTGGCGTGGAGCCGCGCTCAAGGGCCGGCGTATTCGGCCGCATGGCCGGGCCAGGCCGCCGCTCGTCAACGGCGAAATCGCCGGCTAGAGAATCAACGCGATTCGCCTTCTGCGTCTCTCCTCGGCGTCGCAGCCACTCGGTAAAGACAACCGTCAGGAACGAGCCGACGATTACCACGGACGCCATCGCTACCACGATGGGCAGGCGCGTCGGAAAGCGCAACTGCGAATAGAGATAGGTGGGCAAAGTCGGCTCCGAACCGACCAGAAAGAAGGTCAAGGCGAACTCATCGAACGACGTGGTGAACGACGTCAGAAAGGCTGCGAACAGGGCCGGCAATGTCAGGGGCAGCGTCACGCGCCACTGTGCGCCGAGATAGGTCGCGCCCAGGTCCATGGCAGCCTCTTCCAGATTGGCGTCCAACCCCGACAGCCGCGCCATGACGATCAGGATCACCACCGGCAAGTTGATCACCACATGCCCCATGCCCACGGTCCACAGTGATAGCGGCAGGTTGATCTGTGCAAAGCCCATGAGCATCGTCACGCCCAACACCACCGACGGAACCACCAGCGGCAGCATGGCAGCCATGATGAGGAGATTACGCCCCGCAAAGCGGAAGCGCATCAGCCCCACCGCAGCCATCGCGCCGATGACCGTGGCGACCACGGACGAGATCGCGCCCAGCAAGACGCTGTTCCACGCAGCCCGCAGCAATTCCGGCGTGTCCCAAAGCTCGCGATACCATTTCAGCGTGAAGCCGCTCAACGGGAAGGCCAACGTACCGCCGTCGTTGAAGGAAAAGACGATCAGCAGGAACAGCGGCACATACAGAAACACGGCCGCTACTGTCACATAAAACAGATTGAGCGAACGCCAAGCGCGTGCCGTCATCCTATCCCTGGACCCAATCCTCAAGACGAGTAAGACGGACGAAGACCGCCAGCAACGCCAGCGTAAAGAGCAGCACAGCCAGGCTCATCAACGAACCCAGCGGCCAATTCAGCGCGCGGGCGAATTGGCTCTGGATCACGTTGCCGAACATCAACCCATCCGTCCCACCCAGCAGCAGAGGCGTCACGTATTCGCCCAGCGTGGGGATGAAGATCAGGAAGAACGCGGCCGCGACGCCCGGCATGCTCAGGGGCAAGATGACATCTCGGAACGTCTGCCAGCCCGTGCCGCCCAGATCAGACGCCGCCTCGATCAGAGAGCGGTCGATGCGTTGCAGCGCAACGAAGATGGGCAAGGCGACGAAGGGCATATACGAATAGACCAGCGCCACGATCACCGCCGACCGGCTGTAGAGCAGGATGGGCGCCGGTTCGTCCACCAGGCCGGCAGCCATCAGCACAATGTTGAGCAACCCGCCGGAACCGAGGATCAGCTTCCAGGCAAAGACGCGCAAGAGGAAGCTGATCCAGGCCGGCACGATAATCACCAAGAGCAGCGTCAGCCGGTGAGCGCCGGCCTGGAAAGCCAGGTAATAGGCCAACGGATAGGCCAGGAGAATCGACAGCACAGACGCCACGAAGGAGATCCACGCAGAACTCAGCAAGAGCCGGCCATAGACTGGGTTGCCGAAGAACGTGCGGTAGTTCTCTAAAGTGAAAACGTCGTGTTCGGGGCCGAAACTGCCCGCCCGAAACGTGAAGACAACCATCGTCGCCAGCGGCGCCAAGAACAACAACCCCAACCACAGCGCCAGAGGCGACATCAGTACGATCAGCCAACGTCTTTGTCTCATCGCGGCCTCACCCCGGCCTCATCCCGCGGTCTCGTCTCGGCGCTACGGCGCCAGCCTCACTTCATCCCACATTTCCGTGATCTTCTGGCGGTGCTCCGCGCTCATCGTCTGGTAAAACACCGTCTGCTGTAGCACGTCCGGCTGATCGAGCTTGAACAAACTGACCAGCGCCGGGTCCGCCAGTTCAAACGCCTTGCGATTAGACGTGCCGTAGAAGAACTGGTTGCTCAGATTAACGATGGATTCCGGATCCAGGATCGCGTCCAAATACGCGTAGGCCAGGTCCGGCGCCTGTGCGTTGCTGCTGATGCCATAACCGCAAACCCAGCCCAGCCGCCCCTCGGCCGGATCGATATACTCGACCGGGACGCCGTCCGCCATCAGTTGGCTGTAGGTGTCGGTCCACACGCTAGCCGCCACCCAGACATCGCCCGAAGCCATCATCTGGCTTAGTTCCGACGCGTCGGTCCAATACGTCAGCACGTTGGGCTTAATATCGAGCAGCTTCTGTTTGATCAGCGCGTCCTCTTCTGGCGTCGTCTGCCACGGGTTGGGGATGTCCAGCGCTACCGCCGCCATCACCTGAGCCACCTCGGCCGAGTCGGGGATGGAGAGGCGTCCTGCATAGGCCGGATCCCACAGATCGGCCCACGAGGCGGGCAGTTCCTCCACCTTGTCGGTGCGCACGAGGATCGACTCGTAACCCCAGTCCCACGGCACAAAATACTGCTGCCCGTCGAACTCGCCCAGCTTGGCCATCTCCGGGACCACGTCGGGCCAGTTCTTCAAGCGCGATGTGTCGATCGGCTGCACCAGCCCGGCATCCACATACAGCCCCCACCAACTGCTGCACGGGTGGACCAAATCGACCCGAAAGCCGCTCTGTAGCTTCGCCAGGGCGTCGGCATCCTGCTCGAAGTAGGTATAATCGACCTCTACGTCGGGATAGGTTTGCGCAAACTGCGTCCAGAACTCGGGGGCGTCGTACCCGGCCCAGTCGAGCACCGTCAAGCTGTCCGCTTCGGCCTGCGTCTCTTGCGCCGCACCCGCCGCGCCCATGTCAGCCGCGGGCTGGCTGCACGCGGCCGGCAAGACAATCGCCAGCCAGATCGCGGCAACGAACGCAATGCGGTTCCACAACTTCGTGTGGCGTATCATCTTTTCTCATCTCCAGCTAGAATGGTCAAAATCTGAGCCAACAAAAAAAGGGTTTGTATGAACACAAAGCCCAACGGACTCCGATCACACGAACCCTTCGGATTCAGCGGTTTGATACTTTGCGGCGACCGGCGGTCGCCTGACGCAGGCATTCAACAGCAGAATTGCCCCGCGACAATCGCGTTCTCTCTAAACCTCACCTATAGAGTTGTTTGACAAATCTGATGACTGCGCATCCTCCACAAAAAACCGCTACACATCAGACCTGTGCGCAGTGGTTGTCTTCGTTGTCTCCGCCGACAATCATCCTTACGCGCGATTATACTATCAACGTGTGCGAAGTCAATTCCCCCTACCTATTAATTTAGACCCGCCCAAGGATGCATTTCATCTGCGGCGCGGCCCTGCCTTCAGGCCGTCAGCAACGCCGTTTCAATATCCGCCGCAGCGTTTTCGTCGGCCGCGCCGTTGCTTCCGCTCGCCAACGCCAGGTGCACGATAGTCCAGCCGGGCTGCGGCTGTAAGGGACGGTCGGTCGTCGCGATCAGGAGCCGTTTCCCCTGGATCGCCATTAACAGCACCCCCTCGCGTCCCGCGTACTCCTCTTGAAATATCGGCCACGTAAATTGCTCGGTCAGCGCCGTCGCCTTGATCGCGCCGCCCTGATTCAGCAACTCGATCAAGCGCGGGTAAGTAGCATCCCGCTGAAAGAGCAGCCGCCCCACCTGACGTCGGTTCGGCGCGTCATTGTTTCGATTCGAAAAATGCGGCGGCAGCTGATATACCTCCGACGAACCAAACTCGTCCTCGAACTGCTTGCAAGCCAAGACATTGGCTTCGTCGTTGTTGGTCAGGGCCAGTAAACGGCCGATGCCGGCAAGGTCGATGGTCGTCTCAAGGTAGTCCGACAGAATATTGCCCTGGCTGGCTTTCAACCCCAGCAGCCGCGCGGCCGTTACGTTGGACTGGTTAGAGTCGATCAGGCGCACCTCGATGCCGGCCTGTTGCAACGTCAACCCCAGTTCCTGCGCCAACCGATTGGCGCCCATCAACAGAATGCCCTGCGGATCAGCCTCGCTCACGCCCAATGCCCGCGCCACCCATTTAGCTGTGCCGCCTTGGATCAAGACCGTGCCGACGATGATCAAAAACGTCATCGGCGCCAAGATGCCCGCTTCCGTCATACCGTGTTGGACCAACTCAAAGGCGAACAGCGAGGAGACTGCCGCCGCCACAATGCCGCGCGGCGCCACCCAGGACAGGAACAGCCGCTCGTTGCGGCTCAGGTTGCTGCCCCACGTGCTCAACAGAATGCCGAGCGGGCGCAAGACCAGGATCACCACGCCCAGCACGCCCAGGCTGCGCCAGTCCAACAACGCCAAATCGGCCATCGTCACGTTGGCGGCCAACAAGATAAAAAGCGAGGAAATCAGCAGCACGCTGAGTTTCTCTTTGAAATAGAGCATCTCGCGCAACTTGCGCAGGTCTGTATTCGCCAGCAACACGCCCATCACCGTCACCGCCAACAGCCCCGACTCGGAAGCCAGCGCGCTGGACACGGCGAAAACGCCCAACACCACGGCCAACGTGACGATATCGCGCAAGAAGTCTGGAACCAGATAGTGATGCAGCAGCAAATACACGGCATAACCGCCCGCTAGTCCCAACGACAAGCCTGCCCCGGCGATGCGCAGGAAGGCCAGCGCCGCGCTGCCGAGAGACGCCTCCGCCCCGGCGACGATAAAACCAAGCGTCAAGACCGCGATCGAAGCGCCGATCGGATCGATTAAAATGCCTTCCCACTTCAGCACAGACGAGATTCGTTCGGTCGGGCGCACGTTGCGTAGTAAGGGCGCAATAACGGTTGGGCCCGTCACGATGATCAGCGCGCCAAACAGCAAGGCCAAGTTCCAGGGCAGCCCGGCGATATAGTGTGCAGCCAACGCGCCCCCGAACCATGTCACCGCCGCGCCGACGGTCAGCAAATTACGCACTGTGGACGCCACACTGCGCACTTCTCGCCACGTCAGCGTCAGCGCACCTTCAAACAGAATCACCGCCACCGCCATCGAAATCATGGGGTAAAACAGATTGCCGAACTCCTCCTGAGGATTCAGCCAGCCGAACACAGGCCCCGCCAGAAAGCCGGCGGCAAGCAGCGGAATAATGGCAGGCACGCGTATGCGCCAGGCAAACCACTGGCAGGCAATGCCGGCGGCGATGATGCCCGCGACGATCAGCATTTCGTTGTGTTCCATACAGCCCCTCCTTGTTCGCTGTTTAGTCGCTTTGACCGGCCCAACAGCGCCGTCTGTTGGCCGGCAACCCGTTATTGGTAACACGATCCCGCCGCGGCTTCGGTAGGCTGTCTCATATTTCGTGGGCCACCTTACACCGCATCGGTAAAAAAGAAACAGTTTATCCAGATCGAATACCTTGCTCCAAGCTGCCGGACAATCAAACGCGCCTTACTGACGCAGGCGCGTTTTCATCGGCATACTGTCTGCGGAAATCGGAGTGTGACCGTCCGCGCCGCGAGAATACGCGGACGACGGAATAGAAAGGGCTTACATGAACCGTACACAGATTGCCGCAACCAGATCCGCACTGTCAATCGTCGCCGGTGCAGCGCTGGCCGGACTGCTCCTCCTCGCTGCCTGTTCGAGCAACCCCGAACCGGCGCCGGAAGCGGTCGCCCCCGCCGCCGCACCAACAGAGCCAATGGCAAGTGCAGAGATACCCGAGGCGGCTGAGGCGGCCGAAATGGAAGAAAGCGCTCCTGACGCTGCCGGCTCGTCACCGACGCTTACCCCCGCGCAGGAGCCGGACACTCTGGCGGAACAGCTCACAGCACCCCAACTGGAGCCAGACCAGATCGAGCCGGTCTTGCTGCCGGTCGCCACAGGACTGAACCAGCCCCTATTCGTCACCCATGCCGGCGACGGCAGCGGTCGCATCTTCATTGTAGAAAAGCCGGGCGTCATCCGTATCTTGCGCGACGGGCAGCTTCTCGACGCCCCGTTCCTCGACATCCGCGACCGCGTGCGCAGTTCCGGCAGCGAGCAAGGCTTGCTCGGCCTCGCCTTCCCTGCGGATTTCGCCGCCACCGGCCATTTCTTCGTCAACTATACCGACCTCAACGGCCACACCGTCGTCGCTCGGTTCCAAGTCCACCCCGAACTCCCTGACGCGTCAGATGCCGCCGCCGAGTTCACGGTGCTCCAGATCGAACAGCCCGCCGGCAACCACAACGGCGGCATGTTGGCCTTTGGTCCAGACGACTATCTATATATCGGCACGGGCGACGGCGGCGCAGCATTCGACCGCTTCGGCAACGGCCAAAACCCGGACACGCTCTTGGGCAAGATGCTGCGCATCGACGTAACCGCCGACCTGTCGACGCCGTACCTCATCCCGCCGGACAACCCGTGGGCGGGTGCCGAGACGGACGGCCCGCAGGTGCGCGACGAGATCTGGGCCTTCGGCTTGCGCAACCCCTGGCGCTACAGCTTCGACCGTCTCACTGGCGATTTATGGATTGCAGACGTGGGACAGAATCGTTACGAGGAGATCCACTTCACGCCGGCCGGCAGCCCCGGCGGGCTGAACTACGGCTGGCCCATCCTAGAAGGCTCAGCCTGCATCGAGGGTGATGCCTGTGACCGCAGCGGACTGGAGGAGCCAATCCTGGAATACGACCACAGCGGGCACTGCTCGGTGACAGGCGGCTACGTCTATCGCGGCGTCTCATACCCAGCCCTGCAAGGCGTCTACTTCTATGGAGATTACTGCAGCGGCTTCATCTGGGCGGCGGCTCCTGCCGAAGGAGGCGGTTGGCAAAATGCGGTTGTGATGCGCAGCGGCTTGCTGCTCAGTTCGTTCGGTGAGGACGAAGCAGGCGAACTCTACCTGACCGACATCGCCGCCGGGGACGTCTACCGGCTCGGACTAGCCGAGTAGAATCGATTGCCGCAACAGGCCCGGCTTACGGCGTAGAGCCGGGCCTACCACTCGTCGATCCACTCCTCACGCTCGCCCACAACCTTGAAGCGCCGCGCCGTCTGGCTCATCGGAGCGGAAGGCGGAACCGCCCACGACGCGGGTTCGGGCAATTGCGCAGAAGCCTGGCTGTTCCCCGGTGCGCCGGTGACTACGATCACCGGCGGCCCGCCAGCCCACTGGCCGCGGCCGTAGGCAGGTGACAGCGCACTCTCGCTATACGCGTCGCGCTCGGTACGTTCCGGTGGCCGGCGGCTGCCTGCCAACAGCAAAAGCGCCATAGGTACGCCCGCCAGTACGCCGAGCAGCACGCCCACGGCCATAGCGATGGCATCGCTGCTCATGCTGCCGCCGATCTCCCACGCCGCGAACCCGATCACCACGACCAGAGTTAACCCGATTACCGATCGCATAGCCTCCGCCCTCTCTACTCAGACCGCATCAAAATATCGCTTGATTCTACGATCATTGTATAGAACATGCGTTCTGTTGTCAATCCCCAATTGGCGGAATTCCAACAGACAGGGCGAGCGAGAGATAGATGTTTGACCGCGGGCGGGGGCTGTGCTTTGATTATGTTCCGGCATGTAACCGTTGGCAGCAGCCACAGAAAGGGCGGGACGAGACATGAGCCAGAATGTATACAAGCTTATCGAGTTGACGGGGACCTCGACAGTGAGCATGGAGGACGCCGTACAGAACGCCATCAACCGGGCGTCCAAGACGGTGCGCCAGATGCGCTGGTTCGAGGTAATCGAGACGCGCGGCGCCATCCGCGACAACGCAGTGGCGGAATGGCAGGTCACCGTGAAGATCGGCTTTGCGCTGGAGGAATAGGCAGACTGCCAGGAAGATTGGCCAGACATAAAGTGAGGCGGCCCCAAACGACGGAGTCGCCTCACCATTTTACGTCACAGTGGATCGGACAGGATTCGAACCTGTAACCAAAGAGTTATGAGAC
>Ga0334888_1005162_pt1 | contig 11164 bp, 5 predicted proteins | sample GraSluR1_MG_FD_207227 | JGI IMG/M metagenome (GOLD analysis project Ga0334888, IMG submission 207227) | Sludge microbial communities from methane-producing bioreactor in Wageningen University, Netherlands - Granular Sludge_3_08-R1 | ecosystem: Engineered > Bioreactor > Anaerobic > Unclassified ...
CAGAAGAAATCACTATCCACCAGCAAAACTTTGGATCTGAACAGTATTCAGTAATGACTGTCCTGGATGGTCATGATGTTTTTCAGGTCTGTGTGCCGGTTCTCAGCGAAGATAAAAGCCTTGGCACACTAACGGTTGCCTGGAGAACCGATGAGATTGATGGAGAGATAAAGGATATTATCTTTAATAACTTTCTTCAGTTGGCTTTGGTTTCTGCCATCGTTGGAGCTATCATGTATTATGCCTACCGGAAGAATAAATCCAATCTCAGGCTCGCTTACTATGATAAGCTTACTGGCCTTCCAAACAGCGAATACCTGAATGAGTATCTCGAGAGCGAGGTCAAGGATGCAGATAAACATAAAAAGGCCATAATGCTTTTAAACTGCACGAATTTTAATATCTTGAATATGACCCATGGCTATCTTTACGGAGAAAAGATACATGTCAAGATTGCAGAAAAGATTAAAAACATATTAGAACCTGATGAGGAATTATTCAGGCCTAGCACAGACCGCTTTATTATTGTTATCGGCAATTACAAAAGAAAAGAAGATTTACAAGCATTGGCTCAAAAAATTATCAATATTTTTGATAAACCCTTTTTGGTCAATGGCGGCCCCCAGTTTGTCAGTGCCGAAATCAGTATTGTTGAGATTAAAAACAAGGATATGCCTATTGATAACCTTTTAAGGGATGCCACTTTGGCCCTTTCACATATCAACAGTTCCAGTAATGATGCTATCTATTTTTACGAGGATAAAATGGAAGTGATTGTCAGGCGGGCTGATAAAATAGAAAAGGTATTAGGGGAGGCTATCCAGGGTGTGAACCCTGAAAGATTTTATCTCCAATACCAGCCCAAGCTGGATCTTAAACAGAACAGAATTATGGGTTTTGAAGCCCTGGCGAGATTAAATATTCCGGGAATGGGTATTATTTCGCCTATGGAGTTTGTAGATATAGCGGAAAAGAGAATGCTTATCTATGGTTTGGGAAAACAGATTCTGCAAAGGGCCTGTAAATTCTCGAAAAGTCTTCATGACAGCGGTTATGAGGATATCAATCTGTCAGTAAATATCTCAGGCCTACAGTTGCTTAGAGAAGGATTTATAAAAGATATAGAACAATACATACAATCATTATGTGCTAATATTAAATCTTTGGAGTTTGAAATTACCGAATCAATCTTGCTTTCCAATTATGAGCTAATAAATGAAAAATTAAAGGATATCAGGGAAATAGGGATTGCTATTTCCCTGGATGATTTTGGTACCGGCTTTTCCTCCCTGGCCAGGCTTCGGGAGCTGAATATTAATATAGTAAAGCTGGACAGGTTTTTTATCAGCAAAATAAAAAACGAAGATGAAGAAAATCTAATAACATCAGATATTATTTCCATGGTGCATAAACTAGGATTAACAGTAGTTGCCGAGGGAGTAGAGGAGGAAGAACAAAAAAGATATCTGCAAAAACATGATTGTGATATTATCCAGGGTTACCTGGTCAGCAAGCCTCTTGTGGAGGCAGATGCACTTGAATTCTTGAAAAATAGTCAATAAAATATATGGTTAGTTTGAAATTTATACTGGTCTTGAGAAATAATCACGAATAGAGGTGTTTGTTATTTTTTCAAAACAGTGGTAATATATTTTACTCTGCTCAAAGAGAAAGGATTTAAATTTTAATAGATGACTAATATCTTGCCATTTCTCCATTTTTTAGCCTTTTTAGTTTATTTCTATCTGGCAGTTTATCTGTTAAGCAAGAATTCCAATGCTTTGCTTAACAGGGTCTGTGCTGCTTTCTTGGGCTGTTTTGCCTTATGGAGCTTAATGTTGACTTTTCTATTCATTCCCGGGACTTTAAAGGAAACTGCAATTTTTTTTGACAATATTGCCTCGATTGGATGGATTAGTTTAGCCAGTTTCTTTTTATGGTTTGCCCTGGTCTTTACCGAAAAGAAGAAGATCATCAAGGCAAAAATATTCTATTTTCTTATTTTTGCAATACCTTTATTTTTCATCTATAAAAAATGGACCGGGTTTTTGATCGGTGACTACATCGAGCAATCCTGGGGATGGGCGGGGATCTGGTCAAACACCATCTGGCCCAAGCTCTTTTATCTTTGCTATCTTTCTTTTGCAGGCATAGGGCTTTTGCTAATCTACAGTTTTTCTAGAGAAACAAAGAAATTGTTCAGGAAGAAACAGGCGCAGATCATCTTTGTTACTGCATTTGTCTCTCTTGCTCTTTCCACCTTAATTGAGGTGCTGCTCCCGGAATTGGGAATGGTCAATCATCCCACTCTGGCCAATATTATTGCTCTCATCTGGGCAGGTGGATTGGTTTATACTATGGTTAAATATAAATTCATGGTCATTACCACTGGAGTGGTGGCTGAGAAAATTTTATCCACCATGGCTGACTCCCTGCTTTTACTGGATGAGAATGGCAAAATAGTCACTGTGAATGAGTCTTTAGAAAGAATCACCGGTTACCAGGAGGATGAACTCCAGGGGAAGACGCTGGATTTATTCTTTTCTGAAGAGCAGGCCTACCAGGCCCTATTCGATCAATCTCAAAACAAAGAGGTGATCAGCAATTGTGAGGCCACGCTAAAAACAAAAAATGGGGATAGTGTCCCGGTTATTATCACCTGCTCAAATATCACTGACAAGACAGGTATGGTAGGCGGTATCGTCTGCACCATTAAAGATATTAGTGAACTTAAGCATGCAGAGCAAGAATTAAGGGAAGAAAAGAGATTGTTCAATGTCTTGATGGGCTATATCCCGGATTCCATTTACTTTAAGGATAGGGATCTGAGATTTATCAGGGTCAACCGTATCAAGGCAGAACATTGCGGAAGGTCTCCCGAGAAAATGGTCGGGCTGACTGATTTTGATATTCTTTCCAAAGATACTGCCAATCAATGCCTTGCGGATGATGCCAGTGTCCTAAAATCTGGAAAGCCGGTCATTGGCAAAATAGAAAAAATAGTTCGTTTAGACAAAAAAGAGTGTTGGGTTTCGGTAACCAAAGTACCCTGGCATGACCATAATGGGGAAATTATAGGCTTAGTGGGCATCAGCCGGGATATCACCCAGCTTAAAAAAGCAGAAGAACAATTAAGAGAGCTCTCCCGCATTGACTCTTTAATCGGCTGCTATAACCGCAGGTATGGCCTGGAGTTAATCCAAAGGCAGATCAAGTTAGCGAAACGCAGTCAATCGCCATTTTTGCTGGCTTTCTTCGATATTGACAATTTGAAGACCATTAATGACCGGTATGGACATTTAGAGGGCGATGCAGTTCTAACACAGGTAGCCAATTTATTTAAGAAAAATCTTAGAGAAGTAGATATCCTCTGCCGTATGGGAGGAGATGAATTTCTGCTGGCCTTCCCGGATAGTTCCTTGAAAGATGTGGATTCTATAAAAAAACGTATTTATGCTGCCCTGTCTGATTTAAATGAAAAGATAAAGACAAATGCGAATTATAACATCCAGCTGAGTATGGGTTTTGCAGAATATTTGCCCGATAAGCCAAAAGAATTGGATGAATTGATATCCATAGCTGATCAGCAGATGTATAAAGAGAAGAATATTAAAAAGCAATGTAATTAAATAATTATTATTTTTCTACAAAAAATCTTTATTAAGTGTTATAATATACACGTTTGCGGGAGTGTGATTCTTAAATCACACTCCCCTTTTTATATGACTGCTACCCAGGGTTCCGGCATAAGCTATCCATTTAAGTCATTTGTATCTTTATATCAGTGATAACGTAATATTGTCCTGAAGTCGTATTTTATCGTCATACCAGGATTGTAATATTAAATGCAGTTGAAAGGCAGTAAGTGAGGGCGCGGTTGGAGTCTTTGCTTTATATCTTGCTTTCTTCCGGGTCCTGAGTAGTTTTGGATTATATTCACGGTATTATAAACAATTATTTGGAAAACGGATACAGCCTGATTCCTGTCGATAAAGAAAAAAGGCCATGTATTTACTGGAAAAAATACCAGTATAGGAAAGCCACAATAAAAGATATCCTGAACTGGCATATCCAGTTTGATACTCTCAATGTGGGTATTGTTACCGGGAGAATCAGCAGGCTGGCAGTCATCGATGTTGATGATCTTTCCCTTTTGCCTGAACTGGAAGAAAGAATCCCGGAGATCAACGAAACCACAAGGGTTAAAACCAACAGGGGTTACCATTATTATTTTTCTCTTAATGGAGAGAACATAAGAAGCACCAGTCGCCTTTTTGGCAAGAATCTTGAATTAAAGAGCAACGGAAATTATATTATAGCCCCGCCTTCCGTAATAAAAAATCACCGCTATAGTTATGAAGTTCCGCTTAGTAAAATATTACCTATTCCTGAAAAGCTGGTTAAAAAGAGTGATGACAAAATCACAAATAAATATATAATATTTAAAATACCAAGATACCACGGGCATAATATGGATTGTATAAGACAGATATTAAAAAGAGATCTGAAGGAAGGGGAGAGGGATAACGGCTTATTTATTCTTTATAATCTCCTTATCCAAAATAAGAATTCTCGGGAATATGCCAGAAAGATCGTAGAGAAGAAAAACAGAAATCTGGCCAATCCGCTAACAGATCTTGAGCTTAAGAAGATTTACCGTAAAGCATATCATTACGGCTGCAGCGGGATAAGAGAGAAGCTTCCCTATGTATGCTGTGAAAACTGCACATACCGTTACAGGGGAGGGCAGTTAAGAGGGAGTAATATTCTTATTAAAAGCATGAGAGTATTGCCCGAACTAACCAGCACCCAGCGGAGCATTCTTTGCCTATTAGGAACTGTTTTTGATGGAGAAAATCCTTCGATTAGTAAAATAGCAAAAGAAGCCCATATGGACTGGAGGGTTGTCAAAAAAGCCATAAGTGAATTAAAAGAAAGGGGGTTTCCGTTTAAATAACAAAAAACGAAAAACACTGTAAATTTACAGTAGTAAATTCTATATTTTTCAACGGTTTCCGAAGGAAAAAAGCGACTACTATACTGTGTTAGGTTTAGTATTTCTAATTTAAGTGTTTATTTTCCTCTTTTCTTTGCCTTAAACCTCTCTATCTGAAACACTCTCTTTCCCTATAACCCTCTTTTGCATTTAAGGCGATTCAGGAAACAAAAAAAGGGCATCCGGTAAACAGAAAAGAAACTTTTACCCTCTCTTTTTTTGCCTGAAAAAAAGATATAAGTGGCTTGTCTGAAGGACCGGCTGCCCTCATATTTACAATATCACAAATGAAGAATAAATTCTTTCATTTATGATACAAAGAACTGTTGTCCATTATTTCCCTTTTCGAGAAATATATGCTTTATTAAGGGGGAAATCATAAAAAAGAAGATTTTTAAATATTTTAGTAGTATAATTTTTAAAAGCTTAAAAATTAATTATAAGGAGGTTTATTCAGAATAATGGTTTAAAGAAATATAAGGCCATCACTTTTAGAAACTTGAATATAGTACTGACTAATTTCTTATAACAAAATAGAGTTAGTAAATTTGTGTTTGATTCTTAAAGATTATTTTGCCAATAATTCTAAAATATATCCACTAGTATACCAAAAAAGAAACACCCTTAAAGCCATAATAAAACATACAAAAACTTTTAAAGCACTTTTTATACTTATTGGTACAAATACTGATATAAAGGAGGTTTCTATTAATGAATAGTCTAATAAAAAGAAAAGTATTTATTTTAATAATTGTGTTACTATTGTTACCTTTACTTGTTGGTTGTTTTCTATTACCCCCCAAAAATCAGGATCCTATTATTACCTCAGTTCCTGTTACCGATGCTACTGTAGGGCAAGTATATACTTATAATGTAGAAGCTACCGACCCTGACGGAGATCCCCTGACCTATTCATTACCTGTTGCGCCTGATGGAATGGAGATATCTACGGAGGGACTACTCAGTTGGACTCCTGTTGCTACTGGAAGTTATGAGGGTACTGTCGAGGTATCTGATGGAAAGACAAGCATTACTCAGACTTTTACTATTGTGGTAGTAGAATCGTCTATGCCGTCAGGTCCACCGAGTTCTGGAGGCGAAACATTTAATGATTTTAAAAAAATAGAATATATACATGAAATTGCCAAACAACACCTTGATAATATAGTTGATAGTCCGGGGATTAATATTGAAAATACCCTTAATATTCTGAGTGAATATCTAGATGAGCAGCAATTTGTAGAAAGTACTATTGTTAATGGTCATTTGTTACAAATAAACTATACATCTGGGGCTATTAGTTTTATATTTTTACAGGACATGTCTTATGTGCCGATTTTTGGAGGCAATACAGGAGCTGAAAATACTTTATCTACTCGGTCTAACCTAAAAACTTCAACAACTAAAGGTCTAGAAGAAAAAACAGCAATAGATACTTTGACTACACAAAATACCAAAGACTTAAATAATGAGATATATACGGGTAATCGTGATGTTTTGATCTGGATACCTGTTGCAGCGGAAGTAAATCCTTACGGAGAGATGGAAATATATGACATTGTATCAGAATTTGAAAATAAATTTACAAATTCTACCTTAAGTTTTAATGTTGAACCAATTGAAAATGAGAAAGCCGATCTTGAGTCCTTAAAATATATTACTAATTATGACGGAATGGTGATATTAAATACTCATGGTTATAATGGTGAGTGGCTCCAAACTGGCGAAGTGGTTCCTTTATATACTTATGCTAATATGCAAGTCATTGATTATTTGTTACTACAAGCTGAAGGTATGGCGATTTGGCAACGCATGACAGTAAATGAGACGGGCGAAGTCGTACCCTCTGAACACGTCTATGCAGTAAATTCAAAATGGGTTAATACTAATTTATCAGGTAACTTTTCTAATACTATTATTCTCAATATATCTTGTGAAAGCGCATGTGAAAGCGCAAAAACAGATGCCTTATGGAGTGTATTTGAGTCCAAAGGTGCGGGCGCTTATTTTGGTTTTTCTAATATTGTGGATGCTACTTTTGGGTGGAGTAAAGCATTTGAACTGATTGAAAAACTAGGAGACGGGGTTTACACTACAGGCGAAACATATGAAGAAGGTGTCCATACCTATGTTTTTCTTTCTGATGAAAAATGGATAGCTACTAATTGGATGTTGTGGGGTTATGAAAATCTTAAGTTTCCGAAAGATACATTTACCATCACCGCCTCTGCTGGGCCAAATGGTTCTATAAGTCCGTCTGGAGAAATCTCCGTAAATCATGGTTCAGAACAATCATTTACTATAACCCCTAATATTGGTTATATTGTTGAAGATGTCATGGTGGATGGTAGTTCAATAGGGGCAGTAGATGCATATACCTTTAATAATATAACTCAGAACCATACTATATCTGCTACGTTTAGCACAATTGAAACAGCAGTAGATGTTACCTATGCACTTACAGTGAACCATGCATTGCCCTTGCAAGAGGGGATATTATATGAACGCTGGATTCAGCTGGAGTGGGAGAACTATCCTGAGGCTATCGGGTATAATATCTACCGTTCTGTTAATCAAGAGGAGTATTTATTAATTGACCAGACACTCGAAACGGCCTTCCCAGGATTTTCAGATAGTGATGTTTCTATAGGTAATAGCTACGATTATTATATTACTGCTTATGGAACTAATTGGGAGACTGCCCCTAGCGAGATTAAACATTTAGATACGTGGTTGCCGTGCCCTTACTTAATAAGCCCAGTGGATAATTCAACTATTACTGATCCAAATCCTACTTTCACCTGGGATCCAGTTGGAATATCAAATTTTCCTTATGGAAATATATATTCAGGATCAAGCGCTTTTTTTGTACATCAGGTTATCGATCCTGATGAGACTGTTTGTAGAATTGACTTTGATGACTTAACCACTGCAACCGCAACTTACGATCAAGATGAATATGCTATTCCATTATCTACCGGAAATTACTATCATTTTAATGTTTTAGCATGGGGTTTTGATAGTAGCGGATCATTAATTGCTAAATCTTGTAGCCATATCTGGGATTTTTATTATGGCGAGGATTATGTGGTAGAATTCGAAGATTCCAATCTGGAACAGGTTGTAAGAGAAGAGATCAATAAGCCCGAAGGGACATTATATTTAAGTGATGTTATAAAAATTACATCATTAGATGCTAAGGGGAGAGGAATAATTTCTTTGGAAGGTATTCAGCATCTTGAGAATTTGCAGTTGTTTTACTTCACTGGTCTGGTGTCCGACATCTCGCCTTTGGCAAACCTGACAAACTTATGGTATCTAAGTATGGGTCCCAACCAGGTGTCCGACATCTCGCCTTTGGCAAACATGACCAACTTGCAGGAGCTTTACTTCTATTACAACCCGGTATCAGATATATCACCCTTGGCAAACCTGATCAACTTGGAGCAGCTTTACTTAGCAGATAACCAGGTATCCGACATCTCGCCTTTGGCAAACCTGACCAACTTGACGCTACTTTCCTTCAGTAATAACCTGGTATCCAATATCTCATCACTGGCAAACCTGATCAACTTGGAGCAGCTTTACTTAGCAGATAACCAGGTATCCGACATCTCGCCTTTGGCAAACATGATCAACTTGCAGGAGCTTGTCTTCTCTTACAACCTGGTATCCAATATCTCATCACTGGCAAACCTGACCAACCTGGAGCGGCTAGAAATCCAACACAACCAGGTGTCCGACATCTCAGCACTGTCAAACATGACAAATCTAGAGCGGTTAAAGTTCCAACACAACCAGGTGTCCGACATCTCGCCTTTGGCAAACCTGACAAACCTGCAGGAGCTTTTGTTCTATTTCAACTATGTTACCAACGTTTCACCTCTTGTAATAAATTCTGGTTTTGGTTCTGGTGACACTATTGATATGAGAAATAATTACCTTGATCTTACTGAGGGTTCCCAGAATATGCAGGATATAGAAACTTTAATAAGTCGAGGTGTAGATGTTGAGTATATACCCCAACGTACTCCCTAGATGCTGAAATATACTTTATCTGGAATAATATAATAAATATGAATATTTAAAATTTAAACTAAAATTTAAGAGAGAAAGGAGAAGTATAAGCAGTCATTTAAATAGGCAGAATTTTCCTTAAAGAAATTCTGCCTATTTAACAAATTTTATCCGAAACTCTACCAGGAGTAACTGATGGCATATCGTTACCGATAAAATTTTAAAAGTGGGATTCTCCGTTTTTTGCCCTTCATCCGTAATCGGGGTACTATTCATAAGAAACTCTCATAGTATAAATGAAAGCATATCGTTACCTATGAATCAATTTTTCGTAACAAGAGCCTGATTTAAACGATAACTGCCCACCCAACGGCGGCACTTAAGAAAAATATTATTACATAACTGGTCACTATCGGACCTTCTGAGGGAAGGTCAGCGATAATGCTAAGTTATGTAAACTATATTTTATGCCATGGTGGCCAATACACACCTCGTTATTCACTCGGTGCGGCACCACGGCATGCGTGCCTTTTCTCTCCGTTGACGTCAACCGGGACTTATTCCCGATAAATACAATCCTTATTCTGCTCTTTAGTCATTTCACCTGCCTGCTCCCGAATAAATCATTCCAGAGCAGGCTTTTTCGTCTTTACTGCTCAATCGTCTTTTATTGTGCGCATCTCCATCAACTTGCCCTGCTAAGGATACAGGAGAGAATATCCGTGCAGGGCAGTTTCAGGACATGCTGGGAATGGAAGAGGGTATTAGAAGAAGAAAAGAAAGAGAAGAGGCAATACACCCGCCAGATCATAAAATCTCATGACTGGCGGGAGAATTGCCGAAAGAGGAAGAGCATTACTTTTTTCAAAACAGGGAACTGCCCCTGACTTGAAAAAAGAAATGCTTTAAAAGAAAGATATTAAAGAGCATAACTTCAGAAAAATCTTCCGGAAGAAAAACACTTCCCGGAATATTTTGCCTGAAGATATGCAGTCAAAGGATGTCCATAATTTATGGCAAGAGGAAATACTGCTTCCCCCTTACCATAAATTATGCCTGTTTAATTTTTATATTTATTTTAATATATTTATATGATAATTTTTTAAATATTTCTTAAATATAATTTGTTTTCTTCTTCTACAGTAAAATGATCAATTTCTTTATTGTATGATTTTATAGCATCTATAATTTCTTCTTCCAAATTATTCTCTATAATTCCTTTTTTATAATCACCTACTATATTTGTTATATTTTGGTTTTCTTCCATAATTGACTCTTTTAATGCTTTATAAAAATCCCTTAAATCATAGAATTTTTCTTTAATTTGATGATTTTCTTCTGACAAATCCCAGTTATTCTTATTTTCCTTATCTAAATTGCTTCGAGTAATTAGATACGCGTTTAATATTAACGAGATGCCTAAAACCAAAAATCCTACAAAATTTTCTATTATATAATTCATTACAACCTCCTTCGTTATTATTAATTGTCAGAAGAACAATGAAGGGTTTTATCATTCTTTATTTATTTTATGTTCTTTGATAAGAATATCCTTTGTCTTTGTTATATGTTCAAGTAATTCGTTAGTCATTTTTCTTTCATCATATAGTGTCCCTACTCTAAACAAAGTAGCCGTCTTTCCCGCGGATGTTTTATTTGGTCTCGAAAGAATTTCTCTTATCCAAATTCGCCAATTATCAATAGTTTTTTCTTCATCATTGGGGTTTAGATTACGATCAAGTATTTTTACAAAATCATAAACTTTTTGAAGTGCCTTCTTGTATGGGGCCTGCCTGCCGAATAATTGTTTTATGTAGGATTCATAATCTTTAATTAGCTCGTCCTTTTCTTTGGTTAATTCATAATGCTGTAAATATGTTATTGTTGCACCCAAGTAAATCATTGCAATATTCTCTGAAAGAGCTGCTAATACATCCTGATCACAGTTGTTTATGTCAAGATTTTGATTTATACAATAACTTGTAATGTAATTTAACTCATTGAAAATAATCATTGACAATTGTCTCATTTACTTAGCCAGCCTTTTCAAATAAATTCCTATGCTTATCATAAGCTAACTTTATTGAATCTGCAAATAGTAGCTATACAATAAGTCTTTTCTAAGTATTTTTTGTTTTTCCTGTATCTCGG
>Ga0334888_1005164_pt1 | contig 11162 bp, 16 predicted proteins | sample GraSluR1_MG_FD_207227 | JGI IMG/M metagenome (GOLD analysis project Ga0334888, IMG submission 207227) | Sludge microbial communities from methane-producing bioreactor in Wageningen University, Netherlands - Granular Sludge_3_08-R1 | ecosystem: Engineered > Bioreactor > Anaerobic > Unclassified ...
ATGGTGGTTAGGGTCACATAACTAACTGAGGTGCTTGCTAGGCACTGTAAGAATTAAGATATCTGAGTACCAAAAACGTTATAAATTTATAAGTCAACAATAATTTCATGACCGTGAAAACCACGGTAACGATGACCGACAGGACCGCCGCTGCTTTGCGATTTTATATAGGCAAAGAAGGTCTCGGGATGCGTGCACAAAGTCAGGTCATCGAGACCGCCCTAAAGGACTTCCTTCGAGATAGAGGGATCGACGTTGAAAAATATGGTGATTAAGGGGTCTCGCCTGCTAGAACGAGACCACCCCGAGACGACCACCCCCACCCAAAGGAGCAATCGCTATGGATAAAGTAGACTTAGAAGGATATCAGTTTTTCGCATCGCCCTCTGACCGCGCCCTTATGTCCGAGATCCTCGCCCGCCTCGCCGCGGTGGAGGAGGAGAACCGCCAGCTTAGGCAGGAGGTCGAAGCCCTCCGGCGGGACCACGCCGACCACAGGGAGACGGTGGGGAGGGAGATAGCCTCCGACCGCCGCCGGATAACCGCCCTGGAGACCCCGGCCCCGGCCCTCCGAGAGAAGACCGCCGAAGACCACGTTAACCGCCTCTTTTCTGAAATGAGACGGCTTAATATCCGCCAGACCACAGCCAAAGACGCCGCCCGCCTTCTCGGAGTCAGCAAGCCGCTTATCGATAAGCTAAAGCCGTATCTGGCGACCGACCCCCGCTTTTTGATCCTCCGAGACCCCCACCATAAGCAGCGTCACCTTATCAGATTAGCGGGAACGTGAAACCGCGTAATTACGTGGTTATGGTTTTGCGGATGGATTGATAGCTGCTAAAATCCGGCCCGTCGGAGGTGACGATCTTCCGACAAAATGGGATATGGATTAGACTGGAATAGGAATATGAATAAGTCAAGGGTATATAAAGAGAAGAAATAATCCGTATCAAGCCATGATTTTCAGAGAACCGCAACCGCGTAATTACGTGGTTTATCCCCGCCCCTCTTCTTTCAGAAAATCGAATCTCACTGGCGTTCCAAGTCGCCACGGCCCGTAGTTATGTGACTATCATCACCTTTTCATTTACTAGATAGTCACATAACTAAATGGGGTGGTACACAATAACCTTATAAGCTGCCTTAATAAATCTTAGGTCATGAATGGTAAAATTTTCGCCGTATTTTTAGTGATGCTGTTGGTAACAACGCCAAGCTTGGCTAGGTTTCCTCAGCCAGAAGATGGTGTTTGGGTCGTCACACAAACGCAATCGGGTCTCGCTACAGTTACAACAGTCTATCAAGGCAACATAACAGAAATTAAGGATGGGTTACTATGTCTCAACTGCACCGGAGACCTGCCTGGGTTTGAGTGGGTGGCTAAGTTCATGACGCAGTACGACGATACATATGAGTATTTCTATTTAACTCCTATAAAGAATAATACATTAGGTATTGAGATCATTCCACCTGTGAATATTTGTATCGGAACGGCTAGCGTTGTTGCTTTGGTTTGGGCAGATGAATGTAGACCTGTGATGGAGGGAGATCCTGAATATTACCCCTATGGGTCAAATTAACCTCCCTTTTTATTTGTTCTTGTTAGTCTTATCACTTCTCCAGCTCGCCACTATCCAGGCAGTCTTTGATGTACTGCTGGACGGTCCGGTCTTTGTACCCCACCTGCCGAGCTATGTTCTGTCGGTTCCGCTCCCCGGCTTGCCAGATCTTTTTGATCTTCTCTTGTGTCGCCAGGTCCTCGGATAGTCTCTGAATGGTTGGTTTAGCCTCCGGTTCAACCTTGGGTTCGGCGGCATTAATAGGCAGGAGGGTATCTTTTCTAGCTGTCTGTATATCTCGTTTAGCGGTGGTTTGTATAGCTTGTATAGCTGGTTGAGCTATCTCCAGCCTTCGGACACGTTTCTCCAGGTCCTCGACCTTCGCGAAGAGGGGCATAGATGACCTCTCCGTGGTCTCGTCTCTCCACAGCTCCCCGTCGAAATACCGTTTCAGGGCATCCCTCACTAGCTCGGCCCGGTCCCTTCCGGTTTCTTTGGCTACATCCTGGAGGGTCTGGATAAGCTCTTCGGGAAGCCTGACGTTATACTGCCTCAAGCTCTCCATATTAGCTCTATAGCTATCTCTAGCGCTATAAGCTATACGGTATAGCGTATATCAGTGATATCTCCACAGCTAGAAAGGATATCAAGGGGTATAATCATCCACCCTCACCAGAGAACCGGCCTTAAAATCGATCTGAGAGATCATTATTTTCGGTGAATAAAATTAATCTTCATCAGGCTGGCCTTCAGCCCCCCGCGCCCTCTTCTATCAACGCCTCATGAATTTGTCTCAGCAACGGCTCTGGCGTGTTGCTAAAATCGGGCAATTCGTCGGGCTCCAAACTCAGCAGGTCATCCTCGGTCATGATCGGCCGCGCCTTCGGCGGGGGGTGGGGGATCTCCGCCTCCAGGCCTGCAAGCCTCCGCTCCAGTTTAGCTATCATCCCTCCCCGCCCCCGCCCCGAAGTTGAAGAGCACAGCTTCAAGTTCTGGATCCATCGGCGGTCTCTCCTCGCCCTCTTCGCGGTTTGCCAGCCATACCACGTAGTCCCGTAGGGTCCGGATCGTCGCCGGCCCCCTCTCGGCTTCAAGGGCTCGAATCCGCCGTTCAATGCCCGCCTTCATCGATCATCCCGCCCCGCGCCATCATGATCTGGATGCACAGATCTTTAACCATCGCCGCCGCCTGGCCATGGCCCTCAGTCTCGGCTCTGGACCACAGCCCCGCCTCTCGCTGGAGGTCGTCGGGTATCACGCCGCCCTCGTCTTGGATCTCCAACAACCGGAAGGCCAGAGAGAGTCCGCTCCCCTCCAGCCACGCCCGCCGCCCCGCCCCGTCGGTGGTGGGGATTAGGCCCCTATGGGCGCTCTCCTCCAGGTCCTCAAGCCGAGATCTCAGGCTCTCAAATCGTGTCATAGTCCTTCCAGATCTCCGCCGCCTGCCTCTCCAGGGCTTCAAAGGCGCTCTCGCCGGGGAGGGCGCCAATAGCAGAGAGGAACCCGTCCTCGTCGTTATCGACCCATGGGGGCGGAGGCTCCAGACGTTCAATTCGCCTCATCAGAGAGGAGTACTTCATTATCGCCCCCGTCTCCTCGTCGTATCCGCTTCAAGCTCCTTAATACGCCTCTCTAAATCCTCGATTTTTTCCGCCTCCCAACCCTTTAACCAGGTTTGAAGTAGCTGGTTAATTTTTCCAGCGTGCTCTATCTGGCTGTTTTCTTGGAATATGTCGGAGATCACCCGCCGGGCTATCCTTCGCACGTCAGAGGGCTTATTGATGCTCACGCCCCTGGCCTTTAGATTTTTATTCTCGGTCACTTATCTAACCCCCGATATCGTTTTCACACCTAACCCCCCGGGGGGTCTCCTCGTCGTCGTAGAGCCTGGCTATCGTCGCCCGGAGCTCCTCCAGCTCTTCGATGATATCCCCGGTCCAGGTCCACAACCGCTCCAGCTCCTCGGCCGTCGTTTTTCCCGCCACCCCGTCACCTCCACCCGTAACCGCTATTTCGCTCTGCATCCGGATCGCTTGACGCGCTCGCCCGGCCGTCCCTCCGACCTAGCCCCCGGTCAGTAAAGCAATTCCAGCAAAGCAAGCCCCACCCACTCACCCATAGACCGCCCCGGCCCAAAGGATGACCGCAACGGGCACAACGCCGCCCTCGATAGGGAGGAGATGGGACCCCCTCGCCCTCGTCGTCCTCGGCGAGAGCTCGAGGATGGGGCCCCTCAGCAAACCCGGAAAGATCGGACTGGCGGATCACGAGATCACCCCCACCGGAGGGTTCCACAAGGGCGAGCCGTTCAACCTCTCCGACGATAGGATATAGCCCTCCGCAGCCAACCAGAGCCGCACCGTTGCAATCGATATAGGACGGCCGAGACGGTCTCGCGTCGTCTCCCACAGTTTCAGCTCAGAGAGACCCGGCCAATCCAGGAGGAGACGCCCCGCCACATCCGCCAGGACCTCAGCCTCCTCGGAGGTGGGGGCCCGGCCCTCGTCGCCCTTCGGCGGCGGTGTCTTCGTCCTCTCGGCCTCCTCTGCCTGTCGCCGGCGGTCCTCTTCCAGGTTCGCGGCTATGCTCTGGTAGTCGTCGGAGGGCTCGGGAATCTCTCCAGCCACAGCCTCCGTATCGCCTCCATGTACTCCATGTACTCCACCAAAACCGTCATCCTGTGGCTGTGGAGGCGATGGAGGCGGTGATTTTCTATCTTTACCCTCTCCCTTTTCTCTCTCTTTTCCTCTCTCCCTCTTCTCTATATTTTCATCCAGGGTCAAAGTTAGGGGGTGACCGCCTCCATGTACTCCATGTACTCCGTCGCCGTCGCCCGCTGGCGGTCCGTCTGGAGGCGGTACGCGGGGGGCGGAGGCGGTACTATCCTTCTCGGAGGCGGTATGCCGTTTTATCTCGATTAGTCTTACTTTCCGGTGGCCCGTCTTGAACTCCACCTCAATGCCGATAGCCCGCAACGCTGGGATAATCCGCCTGAGCTTGTTTCCGGCCCCTTTCGCCGTCTTCGGCCACCCGGCGGGCATGCTGCTGGCGGTAATATTCGACCGCGCCTCCAGGATCGACAGAAGTCCCCCGGCGGTATCGGTGACGCCTTTTTCAGGGTCGGGGAGTCCATCGACAAATTCCATCAGGGAGACGGCGAACATGTCGTTTTCTATGAGGGCAACTTTTGATTCGTTTTGATTCGTCTCGAAAGCCGCCAGGAACTCGCCAGGCTTCCAGCCTAGCGCCCCCTCACAGGCAACCACCCACTCGGCAAAATCGGCCATTCTCGGCTTAGATTCAAGCCGGACGTTGGGGAGCTCTCGCAGGCCGGAGGAGATCACACCGAGAACCGCCCCCAGTACCCCCGGCCGGATCCGCTCCACCTCGGCCAAAATCTCTTTTTCAGTCCTCCGGTCCTCGGCCTCGATACGGGGGAGATGGAGGAGGATCGCCCTATCCAAGAGGTCCCCCCTCGTCGTCAACGCATCGATCCCGTTAAGGATAACCGGCCGCTGGATATCAAAAAGGGCCTCTTCGGAGTCGGTATAAAGCTCTCTTGTGGACATCCCGCCGCCGGTACTCATAACGCAAATCGCATCACCAAGCCAGGGAGGGAGCCCGCTTAAGTTATCGTAGTTTTGAAGCCACGAATTAGACCCGGCGATCATCATTTCATGCTCATTTCGTGGTGGGCGCCGGAGAGGGGACTTATTAGGATCGACCACAGCCCGAAGGATCCTTCCAAGCCAGGACTTACCGGACCCCTGCTCCCCGTCCACTATTAAGACCGGATAGGGGCCCGTCGGCTTGAACGCTTGAACCAGCCACGCCCGAACCAGCACCCACGGCGCCCCCTTCGGGACATTCAGAACCAGCCGGAGGTCTTCAAGATCGCCGTTACTCTCCGGATCAGGTAGTGATGTGATCCCCTTCGACCGCCTGAACTTCACCGGGACGGCCTCGGAGGATATCACCCTCCACCCGGCGGAGTCGATCTCTACCGCTCGCCAGTCGTCGCCGCCAAGGTCAAGATAGAACTTATCGCCGTACTCAGCAAATCGGACGAATACCGGGAACGTTTCGCCCTTGAACGTCGCCTCCCCCTCCAGGACGGCGAGGGCATCCGCCACCGCGGAACCCTTCGGCGCCTTCCCCTCTGCATGGTAGAGAAGGCCACTCAGCCAGGTTTTAACGGCCTTTGATTTGAGGGGGTGGTTCTCGATATGACCTCCCCCGTTCGGGACGGTGGCGAAGGCCTCCCCCTCCGGAGACTTCCAGAACGACGCCCCGGAGGCGAGGGCGAGGTCTACAATCCGGGTAGCCATAGACGGGCCCCGGCCTCCCTTCTCGTCGTCGCCGTCCTCGTCGTCGATCCTTTTAAGGTCAGTCAGAAGAGCCGCCTTCAATGCCCCTTTGATCCCGGCCCGCTTCAGTAGGGCCTCGGCCCCGACAGCATCACGCCGCCGGTATGCCGCCAGCGCCCGCTTAACGTCGGGATCCGCCGCCCACCCGTCGGGATCCTCCGAAAGCTTCTCCTCCAGGGTCTCCAAAAGGTCCCGGGCCTCTTCGGTGGAGCTCTCCCCCCGGCCCCGGTCCTCGTCGGGGATCCGCCCCCGGCTCCGGGCATAATCGAGGGTCTGGAGGAACCTCTCCCCCCGGAGAGCCCCGGATCTCGCCTCGGAGCAATCGATGATCCGGCCTTCCACCGCCAGCCATAGGGCAGGACCGCCGCCGGTATCATGTCGCCCGCACCACCACGAATTTTTAGCGGGACTGACGACGAGATTATGACCCGTCTCCGACCCATGGATAGGATGCTCTCCGAAGAACTGGCCGCCCGACTCCTTGAAGCCCGTTACGTCGATCACGTCCAAGATCGACACGTCGCCGAAGGGGTCCTTATCCGTCGTCGTCGGCGGTCTCTTCTTAGTCAGCCCTTCCAGCTTTGCCCGGTCGGTATCCGTTTTCGCCTCCAGGACCGGAGAGAGGATCCTCAGCAACTCGTCCCCGTTGATGGTGGCGAGAGGGCGTTCCTCCAGGACCTCCACCACGGCCCCGGAGGGATGCAGACTCCCCGGCCCGACTACCTGAAAGCCTCCAGTCCCCCGGAGGTCTCCCAGGACCTCGCCCGTCTCAGGGTCCCGGAGGAGATGCCTTCCTTCCAGGTCGGATAGATAGTGAAAATGCCGCCTCTCAGGGATCGGCTCGCCGTCCTCCCCCCGCCGCCCCGCTTCCATGGTGGGGGGGAGGAGGGAGAGGTCCACCAACTCAGCCAGACGAGGGAGGTTATCCGCGTCCAACGTCGCCAGCCCCGCCCCGTTCGGCCCGGTCCCGTTGAAGATCCCATAGTTCCCGCCCCGCTGGAGATGCTGGAGGAGGGTCGGGTCGTCTACCCCGTAGTTCGTCAGCTTAGAAGGCTCGCCGGCCTGGAGCCTCTTCGATTTCGATCTATCCCCGCCGGCGGCCGCCAGTTCCTCAGCATATCGCCTTCGGGCATCCTCCAGAGTCAGGCTATCCCAGAAGAATTCAAAGGGCTTCTTCAAGCCCTCGCCGGAGGAGCCGAGCTTAACGAACCGGAACCCCTCGGCTTGGAATTGAGGAGGGATGGATAATCCCATCTCACCACCACCCCGGCCGGTCGTGATCCGCTTCTATTCTGGCGGCTATTTCACGATCTGGCGCCTCGATACGGCCCTTTGAGGTGAATAAACCGCTCTCCTTTCTCTGATTTAGGAAAGGCTTAAATTGCTTTAGAACAACTTTCATCTACGATATCTCCATGAGTAGCGTCTCGGAGTGTCGCCCGTCGTGTCGTCGCCGCGTGGTTTGCCCCCGCGCGGCCCTTAACATCATTTTCATTATGTAGCGCCCTCTTTTTCCATCAACAAGTCAATACAGGCTCGGCCAACTTCCGCCAGCCCTACACCGTTTTCCCATGCGCACTTTTCTAAAAATTTGCGCTGTTCTGATGTGCACCTAAAGCATACGTCGTATTCGTAACGCCGTTTTGATTTATAGGAGGTCATCATGTAATGAAGTATGCGCTCACACCATATTAAAGCTCTTATGGCGGGGCGAATGTATGACAGACGGTCAGACGTACCGCCATGCATCGACGTCTTGTAGCATCTTGCAGCGTCTTGCAGCATAATATGGTTTAATATGGCTTAGTACGACTTAACATGTAGATAACAGTCTATTAATAGTATCTATCGAACTTTGCTCGAACTTTGCTCGAACTTTGCTCGAACTTTGCTCGAACTTTGCTCGAACGCTCCTCCCCGGCCGGAGGAGTGACCGCCTTCCTCCACCCCCCCCCCTGATACATTGATACAGGATTGATACAACACCACTCACCGACATGGACAGATGGACAAAGAATGGACATCGAAATTGCAAAGTTGCAACGGAATTGCGAAATTGACAGGGATGTAAAGATTGACAGAACTTATAGGGATCTTACAACGGATTACATTTTCACATTTTTATATATCGTGTCTAAATGTCTATGGTTTGTCTAAGCTCGTCTAATATTATTAAATCGACCAAATGTATATTATAAACAGTATCTGAATTAAATTACGCCCCCCTCACCGCCCCCATTCATCACGATTTCTTTATGAGGTTTGAACCTGAACCTCTTTAGACTGTCGCCCTCCTCCCCCTCATGGGGGAGGGTATCATTTTGAAAACACGGCTATTCCATGCACTATGAGAATAGCCCCCTCTCGTCGCGTAAACGTATACTTCACGGGAAAATAATCTATTCATAAGATAGGGCTTATAATAATCATCGCAAAACCAGCGTCTAGCGCCGTTGTAATGAGGGTCGAAAAAGCCGAAAATCCATATATACCATTATCATCTTTTTGAATCTGTAAAGCCTATTTTCACGTACATTTTGTATCGAAAAACGAAACCCTTTTCAAAAGTAGTTATGTGACTATCTGGCATATTTAGATGGAGGAGAGTCACATAACTAACGTGGGAGGGAGAAGGGAGGCGGGGAGAAGATCTCCGAGACCACCGACACGGCCAGACCGACGCCACCAGAGCCCCGCCTGTGGAGGATCGCCGGCCCAGAGATAGTCCTGGACCTCCGGGGAGAGACCCTCCAGAAGCCACGGAGAGATTTTTAAATTGAGATCGAATAAAAAGAGAGATGAGAAGGTGGAGGGCGGGGGGATATTTTAGATCTCGATCGATTAGGATTGTAGAGTCATTTATAGACTCTAGGGAACCTAAATTCCGACCCCATAAGGTACTCTTCGACAGTATCTATGGCAATCCATTTTCGCTTACTATTCTCCGCCACGAACCCAGTTACGTTGCTACCACAGAAGGGGTCCATAACTATATCCCCTGGTTCCGTTAGGAAGTCAACGAAGAATTGAGGTAGATCCTTTGGAAACCTGGCAGGATGAGGCTTCATGCCACATTCTTTGCATTTCTTCAAATAGGGACTGCTAGAATCGGTGTTCCCTACTTGTAACACATTGGGGGGGATTGCCCCGTTATTGTCCCTTCTGAATTTGGATGTGATGTTATGACCGGATGGTCTCTTTTTGGCTACATACCCCTTTTCAATGATCCTCTGCATGTCCTTACTATATGGCTGAAGGACACTTCGATTATCAGCTTTAGGATAGGGGCTCTTGGAGAACCAAAGCACCAATTCTACCGAGTCCTTAACTCTGATCCGCCTGACTGTAACCCATTCAGCCGGTGATGGGAGCTTTGCAGGATTATACCAGTAGAATTCTTGAGCCAGGTGGAAGACTTTAGCTAACTCTATAATCAATTCAAAATGATATGTAGACCGGGTAGGTACTCCCTTATTCCATGACCCGCCGATATTAATTACGAGACTTCCGTCGTCTTTTAAGACCCTGTGGAATTCTTGAGCAAAGCCCATGAACCATTTTACATAATCTTGAGCATCAACGTTCCCATACTCCTTTTTGAATACAAGGGCATAGGGCGGGGAAGTAACTATCAAATTAAGTGTGGAGTCCGGTATTTCACTCATTATGTCTAGGGCCTCTCCTAGATAAGCCGAGCCGTATTCCGTGAAATAGTAGGGCTTAGCTGATATGATGCTCTTAAACGGGTTCTCAAGTCCTAAGTCCAATAGCGGCATGGTGTCATATGTGGGCATTGCAGTTACCTCGAAGGCAGAGGATTGCTCATTTTGGCCTTCGCATTGGTAGAGATGATCGATTTCTCTGAAAGCCACGCTAGAACTATATTCCTTACGATCTCAGCATCCCCATCTCCGAGATCGCCCCGGAATTTCTCAATTAGGGCCCATTGCTCCACTGTGAATACAACCTGCACTCTCTTTCGCTTCAAGGACATTTACTCCCTCTGTATCTTTAAAGGCTCTTTCAAGACACAATCAAGATAGGTCTGCATTATATTAGCACTTTTCCATTGGCAATTACTGAAGTGATTGCATTGGCTCATGAATTAGAGGATCTTCTAAATGCCCCCGCTAGCGACATAATGGAAGCAATACTGAAGGGTTTTAGGGCACAGGTAGATGTTAAGGGTAAGCTTGCAGAGTTATACCTATACCGCTATTTGGAAGGTTTAGAGAATCAAGGGACCATTCAGAGCTTGGAATGGAGAGATAAAGACGGCCACCCCGACTTCGCCTTTGAGTCAAAAGGAAAGAGCTACCAAATGGAGTGTAAGAATCTAAGGAATGAGGTTTACAAGAAACCGGAATTTAGCTACAAGGTAGAGATTCAAAGAACCAGGAATTCAAAGGATGGAAGCAATACCCGAAGCTACCGTGCTGATTACTTTGACATACTAGCGGTTTGTACCTTTAATCAAACCGACAAATGGGATTTCATGTTCATCAGGGCGGATGACCTTGAAATAGTGAAAGACAACCCTGAGTTACTCAAAATAATGCAGAGAGTACCTACCAAGATTACCAATCCTTGGAAAAAGGACTTGATCGATGTTCTAAATAGCTTTGGTGAAGAGTGGTCTTCCAAGAGCGGTAATCGGTCTCCTCTCCAAAGAACATTGTAAATCCTATCGATCAGAATCATCGAAGAGGCGACGGCCTAAGCCCTCGAATCCAAGATGAACCCCACCAGCCCCGGCGAGACCCCCGCCTCCTCAGCCACTTTCGCCACGATCTCCCCGGAGTCCAGCCCTCTGCCCGGAGCTCCCCCGCCCTCTGGAGGATCAGGCCGTCATCTATGGTGATGTATTCGGCCCGATCCGTCCTATAACCCTGAATGGAGCCCTCGAAAATCCTAACCCCCAGGACCTCCAGAAGGATCAAGGACCGACCCCCCATATTCGCAAGCCGTGATGGGGGAACCTGGATACCCTCTAATTTGGGGCATTTTTTTGCCAGCTCCAGGAGAGCGGAGGTAGTGAGGGGGAAAGACACATGGACCACCCTCTCTTTTGGATCAAGCCTGGATATCTCCTTACTGGAGTTGATGATTCGGATCTTCATGGCGGCTTGCATACCCCACAGGGAACGTATCCCGCCGCCCTGGCCTCCTCAGAGCTGGAGAACCAGATCTCATTTTCAGGCAGGATCTTTTTCGCCCACCGGCAACTCGGATAATG
>Ga0334888_1005175_pt1 | contig 11147 bp, 7 predicted proteins | sample GraSluR1_MG_FD_207227 | JGI IMG/M metagenome (GOLD analysis project Ga0334888, IMG submission 207227) | Sludge microbial communities from methane-producing bioreactor in Wageningen University, Netherlands - Granular Sludge_3_08-R1 | ecosystem: Engineered > Bioreactor > Anaerobic > Unclassified ...
GAAAAGAAAGTCGCTCTCGTCGCCTGTATGCGTAAATTCCTGACCATTCTCAACGCTATCGCCCGTGCTTGCACTGTGTCTCCTTCTATTCCAGGTTCTTGACAGGGAACACAGTTGCTCTGCGGTGGCGCTTTGCCCCAAAATCGAATACGCCCGCGATCCTGTGCCGAATTGAGCGAACGCCCCGCCTGAGCTATAATGCGCAGATATGAGCAGCGCCATGCTGCAACGCATGGCACTGCGGGAGTCGCATCGTGCCATCAGGCGAGCACCCTGTCCATGCCTTCTGAGCGCAACGGCAGCGCAACCAACGACCTCGGCCCAGACCGCGCCCTGCTGGTGGGCGTGGAGTTGCGCGGCTCCTATGCGCTGTTCTCCGCCGGGGACTCGCTGGACGAACTAGCCTTGCTGGCCCACACAGCGGGCGTGCAGGTGGTCGGGCGGGCGGTGCAGCGTGTGGCGCGCATTGACCCGGCGACCTTCATCGGCTCCGGCAAGCTGGAGGAGATCGCCGAGACTCTCGCCGAGACGGGCGCGAACATGATCATCTTCGACGATGAGCTTTCGCCGCGCCATCAACGGGAGCTAGAGAAGGTGCTGGGCGAGCATGTGCAGGTGCTGGATCGTTCCGCGCTGATCCTCGACATTTTCGCCCAACACGCGCGCACGCGCGAGGGCGCGCTGCAGGTCGAACTCGCGCAGTACGAGTACCGTCTGCCGCGTTTGACGCGGCAATGGACTCACCTGGCACGCCAGGCGGGGGGCGGTGCAGCGCGCGGCGGGGCAGGGGGAGTCGGGTTGCGCGGCCCCGGCGAGACGCAGCTTGAAGTAGACCGGCGCGAGATCGGGCGCAGAATCGCCAGGCTGCGCGACGAGTTGGAGTCGGTGCGCGCTCACCGGCAGCGGCACCGCCAGCAGCGGATGCGGTCGGGCATTCCTACGGTGGCCCTGGTCGGCTATACCAACGCCGGCAAATCCACGCTGCTCAACGCGCTTTCCGGCGCGGATGTGTATGTTGCGGACCAGTTTTTTGCCACCCTCGATCCCACCGTCCGGCGCGTTGACCTGCCCAATGGCCGCGTTGTGCTCGTGTCCGACACGGTGGGTTTCATCCAGAAGCTGCCAGTGACGCTGGTGGCGGCGTTCCGGGCGACGCTGGAAGAAGTGGCCGACGCAGACCTGCTGCTGCACGTGGTGGATGCGAGTCACGAGCGCGCCTGGGATCATATTGACGTGGTGGAAGACACGCTGGCCGAGCTAGAAGCCACGCGCATTCCGAAGTTGCTCGTGCTGAACAAGATTGATCGCGGTGAGTCCTGCGGGCCGATTGACTACGAGGCGCTGGGCTACGAGGCGATGGTGCGTGTTTCGGCCCAGGAGCGGGTCGGTCTGGATGCCCTGCGAGAGGCCATTAGTAATGTGTTGTCAACAGACTATGTTGTGGTAACGATAATAGTTCCATATGCGCAAGGCGAATGGCTTGCGGCCATTCACGGGCACGGCGTTGTGCTTGGCGAGCGCCACACGGAGCAAAGCGTGGCCATTGAAGCGCATGTCCCGCACTGGCTGGCCGGGCGCATGCGGCAGGCGGGCTTGCTCCAGAACCGGGGGGATGACGCGCAGCCATGAAGTGGATTGTGGGGGGCCTCAGCAAGCTGATCTTACTGCCGCTGTATCTCGTGCGCGGTGCCTTCCGGCTGCTCTGGGCAGGGTTGAAAATCGCGTTCGGGCCGGCTCTGAGGCGCGTGGATGCGTCGCCGCGACTCGGCCATGTGATCACCGCGCTGTCTTCCTCTCTCGCACCGCAACGCGGCGTGCCGCTGTTGGTTGGCGCGGTGTTAGTTGTGCTCAGCCTCTTTGCCAGCACGCTCGTCATCGTGCTACTCGTAGAGGCGGGCCGCTTTGACGCTGGACTCTACTGGTTGTGTATCCCCGCTGTACTGCTCCACCTCGGCGTGCTGGTCGGCTTTATCGGCGTTATGCTCGCTGCGCCGCTGGGCCAGGGTTACCGGGACCGGTGATCGTCTCCGTACCGCGCCCTCAGCGAGACTCGCCAGATTGCGTGTCGTCATCAGAGGGGCGCGGCAACCCTACGCTACGTGCAGCGTCGTCTACGCGCAGCGGGTCGGTGTGCGCGTAATAGGCGCGCGTCGTCTCGACCGAACGGTGCCCCAGGTAGTCTTGCACGACATCCAACGGATAGCCGGCGTTAAGTAACTGCGTCGCCCGCCAGTGACGGAAGTCGTGGGGGGTGATGCTGCCCAGTCCCAGGGCGCGGGCGGCGCGCTGCACCACACGCCAGGCGACGATGCGGCTCATACGCGCACCGTCATAGCGCGCGTCGTGGCTCACGAACAGCGGGACTTTGCCGGCGCGCGTGGCGCGCAGGGCCGCGCCGCGCCGTTCGATGTAGGCGCGGATGGCGGGCAGTGCGTCGTGGAAGCGCAGATGGTACACGTGGCCGCCTTTGCCCCGCACAGCGACACGCAGCACGTCGTCGCGCTGGAGAGAGCGTTCCGGGAAGTCGTCTAGGTTCAGGCTCAGCACCTCGCTGACCCGCCCGCCGGACTCGGCCAGGGCGCGCAGCAGGGCGCAGTTGCGCAGGCGCGTCAATTCCCAGCGTTCGCGGCGTTCGGCGCGTGCGTCGGGATCGGTGAGGCGGCGGGGAGGCTTGAGATCGTCGTAGAAGTAAATGACCTCCTCGATGTTCAGCGGTGGCTCCGGCGGGCCGGCGTGGCGCGACCGTCCGCGCAATTCGTCGCGCACGATGCGCTTGGCCTTCGCCAGTGGAAAGTCTGCTGGCAGCCATCCGTGATCGTCCATGAACTGGAACCAGTTCTGGACACCCGCCAGACGCAGTTCGACTGTAGAGACCTTGTATGGCCGCTTGTCATCTGATTTGCGAGTGGGGCTAGACAGCATCCATTCTGCGAAATGCAGGAAGATTGGAGCGTCTGCCGCAGTTAAGGCGTCTAGGCGTGTGTCATCAGGTGCGGGTGGTACGCGACTATGTACTGGCAGACGCCCACGTTGAGATGGGTCGCCCAGAAATTCGAGGAACAGCTCAATCGCGCGACGATAGGCGGTGATAGTATGATCAGACTTGAGAGTGGCACGCTGGAGATAAGCGTCACGGACGATGCCGAGAGTCCGTTGGTCTATTTTGGGTAGCAAGCTGACAATGTGACTGATCGCCACCGCGTTCATGGGAAGAGCTGTCAGGTCTACAAGCTGCAGGCCGCGAACAAACTCTGGCTCTTGTGGCAGGTGGGCTATCTGAAGTGGAACCAGCTTCTTTCCGTAATGTTGCGCAAGCATACACTCCCACTTGACCCGCTTAGAAACCATACTATGCGGACTGAGGACAAGGAGCATGATGCGACATGCGCGGATTGCTTTCTCGATCTCATTCTGCCACATGGTCCCAGGAACAAGATCACTGGCGTCAAGGAAGACGGAGAAATCTTTGCGCTGTAGCTCGCTGCTGAGCCAGTTTGCGAAGAGAGAGTCCTCGCGTGCATAGCTGATGAATATGTCCATTCGCCTTCTGTCTCCACTATATGCAACATAAGAAGTTAATATCGTGCATTTCTTTCCTTATGTTACAATAGTATCTAGGAACTGGCAACCCCCATCTTCTGAACAGGTTCAGGCACAGAGGTGCCCTGCTCTGCCCGGTCACTTGCCTCCCTGGGGAGAGTCACCCCTCATTTACTCCGAGTACAGCCGGTTTCACCCGAATCGCGCCACTTTCCAGCGACAGATCGGGGATAGATCGGCTGGAAAACGTGCTTCTAGATATGGAGTCATTCATATAATTATGTTAATGGATATTACTATACGGTAAGTACCGCTAAGTCTGGGGGGATTCCGTTTCGTCAGGCCGCCGCCACTCCGTCTCCGCAACGCCAGCGGCGCGGTTGGCACAGCGCGCCGCCACGAAGAGCCAGTCCGACAGCCGGTTGAGATAGCGCAAGACTTCGCCGTTGATGCTCTCACCCGCCTGGAGCGCCACAACCCACCGCTCAGCGCGCCGGCACACCGTGCGCGCCTGGTGCAGCAGAGCCGCCCCCAGCGAACCGCCCGGCAGAATGAAGTGCTTCAACTCTGGAAGCGCGGCCTCCCACTGGTCAATGTCCGCCTCTAGCGTCTGTACATGCTCCGGCCCAACCCGCAGAATGTAGCTGCTCGCAGCGTCCAGCGGCGTGGCGAGGTCCGCGCCGACGATGAACAGGTCATGCTGCACGCGCTGCACGCTGGCGCTCAGCGCGTCCGGCAGGCCCGCCGCCAGCACGACGCCCAGCAGGGAGTTGAGTTCGTCCACGCTGCCATAGGCGTGCAGCCGGACATGATCCTTGCTGACGCGCCCGCCCGCAAACAGGCTGGTTTGCCCGGCGTCTCCCGTTCGTGTGTGGATTTTCACGACGATTCCTTCCTGGCGTCTGGCAGTCCCTGCGGCGCGCCTGCCGCAGCGGGAAGAACGACGGTTACGCAGGTGCCTTTGTCTGGCGCGCTGGTCAGAAACACCCTACCCCGGTGACTCTCCACAACGACCTTCACCAGGGCCAATCCCAACCCCGATCCGCTGACCGTTGGTGCGGCGCGCTGCTTGCCACGGTAGAAACGCTCGAACACGTGGGGAAGCTCGTCTTCTGGAATGCCGATTCCGGTATCGCGCACGTCCACCTGCACTTCCGCGTGGTTGGTGGAAGCGCAGATGTCCACACGCCCACCGGCAGGGGTGAACTTGATCGCGTTGTCCACGATGTTGGCGAACGCCTGGGACAACTGCTGGCCGTCCCCGCTGATCGGTGGCAAGGTCTCGGCGATGTGCAGATCAAGCGTCACCTGATGTTCGCGTGCAGTCATCGCCATATCCACCGCCACTCTGCCCAGGAGCGCGGCCAGATCGCACTCCTCGCTGACGCGCCGCCCGCCGCCCGCGCGTTCCAGGTCGAGGATGCTGTTGATCAGGCGGTACATGCGCGACAACTGCGACCAGACGGCCTCTATGTAATCTTCCATATCGGACGTGAACACCGCCTGGCCGTCCTCGATCAGCAGTTCCATGTAGCTCATCGCCGCCTGGAGCGGGTTCTTCAGGTCGTGGCTGGTCATCTGGATCATCTGGCTCTTGAGCCGATCCAGTTCTTTCAACTCGGTGACATCGTTCAGCACCACGACCCAGCCCTCTGGGTGCGGTCGCCCCAGGCCGGCAACATGGCACAGATAGGTGTGGCTGTGCAGGGTCACCTCATACACATGGGCGCGCCGGCTGCGCAGGTCGCGCAAGACCGCGCGGGCGCTGCCCGGCAGGAAGTGGCGCGGCACCAGGTCGGTCAATGTCCGGCCAACCGGGTCTGTTTCTATATGCAGGAGCGTGCTGGCGGCAGGGTTGGCGAAAAGGACGCGCAGCTGCCGGTCTACGGCGATCACAGGATTCTCCGTGCTGGTCAGCACTGCCTCAAGCTGGCGCTTGGCCACCGCCAGATCGGTGAGCAATTCGCGTTCCGCCTCAAAGAGCCGGCTGTTGGTGATGGCCACTGCCGCCTGGGGGCCAAGCAGCTCTAGCAAGCGCAGGTCTTCCGGGTCGAAGAGCCTGCCTTGCTGGCCCTGCACAACCAGCAGGACGCCCACGACCTCCCCGCCAAAGACGAGGGGCACGCACAGCACAGCGCCAAAGGTCTCGCGCGCCAGCGGCAGATCGGGGGGTCCCGTCCAGTCGCGGCCATAATGATCGAGCCGCCTGGCGCGCACGTCTACCGCCACTGTGCCGGCTATCCCCTCCCCTGCCCTGGTCTCGGTGCCGACGAACTGCGCGGGCATGTTGTACACGGCGGCCAGCTCGAGCGTATCGCCGCGCTTCAGGTAGATGGCCGCGCCGTCGGCGCTGAGCAATCCGGCGGCCTGGGCTGCAATGGCGGCCAGCGTCTCGTTCAGGCGCAGGCGGCTGCTGATCGCCAGCCCGACATCGCGCACGGCTTCAAGCTGCTTGGCGCGCCCCAGCAAGGGAACCATGATCTGGTGGCGGACGATGGCGTAGGTCATGATCAGCGTGGCGAGCGCGCTGACATCTTCGGCGGTGCCGAGCATGAGCAGACGCGGGCTGATCAGCGTCAGGATGTGCCCGGCACAGACCATGAGAATGCCGACCGTCAGCCCGCGCGCCTTGATCCTGGCCCGGTGACGCCAGACGATGAGCATGGTCACCGCGTGCAGCGCCAGGAACAGGATGGTCTCTGGCGTGCCATAGCGGTAGCTGAGCAGTCCAGTGTCAGTTACTTCGAAGGGCCGGCTGGTCTCGACGACAAAGACGAGGAAGAAGACATAGATGAGAATGATGGCGAGGCTTGCCGTGCTCACCAGGCGAAACAGACGCCCGCGCACGCCTGTGACGATCACCGCATAGATATAGAGGGCCAGGCTCGATCCGATATAGCCGAAATCCAGCAGGCGCAGGCCCAGCCGGATGACCGCGCGCTCGCCGCCGGTGTAGGCCGCCGCGCGCCCCAGCAGCGATCCGGCTGACCAGATGGCGACCATGAGCACGAAGAGCGCAAAGTAGCGGTTGGCCGCGCTGCGCGAGTCCTGCCAGAGCACAAGAACCAGCAAGCCCAGGGCGAAGGCCAGGGTCAGGCCGTTGAGCAGCAGCGTGAGCGTGGTGGCGTTCATGCCTGGGATCGGCCAACACTATCTAGGCGCGTTGTGCGAGTACTTGCCCTGTTTCTCGAAGCGATAGCCGACGCGGTGCTCGGTCAGGATGTAGATCGGGCTGGCCGGATCAGGCTCGATCTTGCGGCGAAGCTGGCTGATATAGACGCGGGGATAGTACACATCGTCCACATATTCTGGCCCCCACACCTGCTCCAGCAGGTCGCGCTGCGATACGACGCGCCCGGCGTTCTCCAGCAGGACGACCAGCAGCTTGAACTCGGTGGGCGTCAGGTGAACCTTCTGTCCGTCCACATGGACGTGACGGCGCTGCAGGTCTACGCTAAGGTAGCCGTCGTTGTAGCCGGCCTCAACGCCCGGAGACGCCATTTGCGCGCGGCGGAGCAGCGCCTTGATGCGCGCGATGAACTCGTTGAGACGCACCGGTTTGACCAGGTACTCGTCGGCGCCCGCGTTCAGCCCCTCGATGATGTCTTCTTCCGTCACCGCCTGGGCGGACAGCATCATCACCGGCGTCTCGGCCACTTCGCGGATGCGCGCGCAGACGGTCAGGCCGCTCATTTCGGGCATCACAATGTCGAGCACGACCACATCTGGACGCTCGGTGTGGAACACGCGCAGCCCTTCCAGGCCATCGCCCGCCAGCGTCACGTCAAACCCCTCGCGCCGCAGCTTGCGCCCCAGCGCGTCGCGGATGGCCAGTTCGTCGTCAACGATGAGCACTTTCGCTGTCATGTGCTTTTTCTCCCCCTTGCCTGGGCAGCCATGCTCGCCGGCTCATCTCCCCCCGCCATGACGTGGGGCGTATCATCGCTCGACGAGAAAAGCCTCCACCGCCACCTCTGTGGGCAGCGATGGCTGTGCCCCCATCTTCGTCGCGGCCAGGGCACCACATGCGCTGGCGAAGCGGGCCGCCTCCACAAGCCCCCCACCCCGCCCCAGGGCTACCGCCAGCCCTGCGTTGAAGGCGTCTCCCGCGGCTGTGGTGTCCAGCGGCGTGATCGGGAACGCGGGCACGTGCACAACGCCAGCGGAGTCCGCGACCAGCGCGCCCTGCGCGCCGAGCGTGATGACCCCTTGCTTCACACCCAGCCCCAAGAGCACCTGGCCAAGCTGTTCTTCAGAAAGCTGCCTGACCTGCCCTTCGCTGATTCCGGCAAGCTGAGCCAGCTCGATACGGTTGGGCGTCAGCACGTCCACCAGCCTGAGCAGGTCGCCTGGAAGGGTGCGCGCCGGGGCGGGATTGAGCACCACGCGCACGCCGTGCTGGCGCGCGATGCCCGCCGCGGCAAGCACGGTCTCGACCGGAACCTCAAGCTGCATGACGAGCACATCGGCGCGGGCAATCGCCTCCCCCGCCGCCGCGATGTGCTCCGGCAGAAGGCGCATGTTCGCCCCGGAAGCTACGGTGATGCTGTTCTCGCCATCCGCCGCCACTGCGATCAGCGCGACGCCCGTAGCCTCTTGATCATCATGAGTAATATATTCAGTATTAATCCCTTCAGTATGGTATGCTTCAATACACTGGTCGCCGAAGATGTCGCGCCCCACCCTGGCGACAAAGATCACGTCCGCGCCCAGCCGGGCCGCCCCGACCGCCTGATTCGCTCCTTTGCCGCCCATCGCCATGACGAAGTGGTGGCCGAGGACGGTCTCACCGGGGCGGGGAATATGCGGGGTCTGTACGACGAAATCAACATTGGCACTTCCAACAACAATCACTCGTGGCATATCGCGCTCCTCCAGACGCCGAGCAGGGTGAGGTTCTGTAGGGGTGTAGCAATACGCCCCTACCCCAGGGCGCAGTTTCGTACACAGCCTCACCAGTTGCCGGGGCAACCCTCCTTTATCTTACTCTAGTCAGCCACTTTTGCGCATCTTGGCTGCGCAGCCGCACAGCCAGCCCTCCCCAAAAGAACTGGCGGCTCGTTGCCGAGAGCCGCCAGCACAGCCAGCCCTGAGAGACTGAGCAGGCCCCGTCCTGTCACGCGCCCTGGCGCATCAGGTCGCGCAGCACGGCGTGGAGAATGCCGCCGTTGCGGTAGTACTTGATTTCAACAGGCGTATCCAGGCGGCAAATGACGGTGAAGGACCTGAAGTTGCCGTCGCTGCCGGTGACCCGCACCGTCAATTCCGCGCCCGGCACAAGGTTGTCCGCCAGACCCTCAATGTCGAACTGTTCATGGCCCGTCAGCCCCAGGGAAGCGGCGCTGTCGCCCTCTTTGAACTGGAGCGGCAGCACGCCCATGCCGATCAGGTTACTGCGGTGAATGCGCTCGAAGCTCTCGGCGAGGACGGCGCGCACGCCCAGCAGCAGCGTCCCCTTAGCCGCCCAGTCGCGCGAGCTTCCTGTGCCGTACTCCTTCCCTGCAATGACGATGAGCGGAGTCTCCTCGGCGCGGTATCGCTCGGCAGCGTCGAAGATGGTCATCCGCTCACCGCTGGGGATGTGCACCGTCACGCCGCCCTCCGTGCCCGGCACTAGCAGGTTCTTCAGGCGGATGTTGGCGAAGGTGCCGCGCACCATCACCCGGTCGTTGCCGCGCCGCGAGCCGTAGGAGTTGAAATCCTTGACGGCTACGCCGTGCGCCAGCAGGTACCGTCCGGCGGGGCTGTCTGGGGCAATCGAGCCGGCTGGCGAGATGTGGTCGGTCGTCACCGAGTCGCCCAGCAGGGCCAGCACCCGCGCCCCCCGGATGTCCGCGATGGGGGCTGGCTCCGGCGTCAAGTCTACGAAGAAGGGTGGCTCCTGGATGTATGTCGAGTCCGGATTCCACTCGTAGACCGGACTCGCTGTCACCGGGATGGCGTTCCAGGTCGCGTTGCCGTCATAGACGTTGCCGTACTGCTCGGCGAACATCTCTGGCTTGAGCGCCGCCGCGACGGTCTGCTGGATTTCGCGCTGCGTTGGCCAGATGTCGCGCAGATAGACTGGCTTACCCTGCGGATCAGTGCCAAGCGGATCGGTGTACAGGTCAATGTCCACCGTGCCAGCTAGGGCGTAGGCCACCACCAGCGGCGGCGAAGCCAGGTAGTTGGCGCGCACGTGCGGGTTGATGCGCCCCTCGAAGTTGCGATTGCCGCTGAGCACTGCCGCCGCCACGAGATCGGCCTCCTTCACGGCCTCCGCCACCGGCGCTGCCAGCGGACCGCTGTTGCCGATGCACGTGGTGCAGCCGTAGCCCACGACGTAGAAGCCTAGCTGCTCAAGATAGGGCAGCAGCCCCGCTTCTTCGAGGTAGGCCGTCACCACTTTCGAGCCAGGGGCCAGGCTGGTCTTGACGTAGGGAGCGGCCTTCAGCCCGCGCTCGACCGCTTTCTTGGCGAGCAGTCCAGCGGCGACCATGACCGAGGGATTCGACGTATTGGTGCAGCTTGTGATGGCGGCGATCACCACCAGCCCGTGCCCCGCTTCGACCGTCTGGTGGCCGTTGCGCCCGGTCTCGATTCGCGCGCGGCGCTCCAGGGCTTCGGACGGCAGCGCGAAGCCGCGCTCGGCGGTCGGCGCGACCAGTGCCTGCCGGAACCTGCCCTGCATCTCAGACAGCAGCACGCGATCCTGAGGGCGCTTCGGGCCGGCGAGGCTCGGCTCGACGCTGCTGAGGTCTAGTTCCAGCGTGTCGGAGAAGACTGGATCGGGCATGTCGGCGGTGCGGAACAGACCCTGCGCGCGCGTGTACTGCTCCACCAGGCGCACCAGTTGCGGCGGGCGTCCCGTATAGGCCAGGTAGCGCAGCGTCTCAGCGTCAACCGGGAAGAAGCCCATTGTTGCGCCGTACTCCGGGGCCATGTTCGCCAGGGTTGCGCGGTCGGGGAGGCTCAGGTGGCTGAGGCCGGGGCCGAAGAACTCAACGAACTTGCCGACAACCCCTTTCTTGCGCAGCATCTGCGTGACGACCAGCACCAGGTCGGTGGCGGTGGCTCCTTCGGGCAGTTGGCCAACCAGCTTGAAGCCAACCACTTCGGGCATGAGCATGGTGATCGGCTGGCCGAGCATGACCGCCTCGGCCTCAATGCCGCCAACCCCCCACCCCACGACGCCCAGACCATTGATCATGGTCGTGTGCGAATCGGTGCCCACCAGACTGTCAGGGAAGGCCACCATCTCGCCGCCGATCTGCTGAGTGAGCACCACCTTTGCCAGGTATTCGAGATTCACCTGGTGCACGATGCCTGTCGCCGGCGGCACAGCCCGAAAGTTCGAGAACACCTCCTGCCCCCAGCGGATGAACTCGTAACGCTCGCGGTTGCGCTCGAACTCGAACTGCGCGTTGATGCGCAGCGCGTCCGGCGAGCCAAAAGCGTCCACCTGGACTGAGTGATCAATCACCAGATCAACGGGGATCGCCGGGTTGATGTGCGCCGGGTCGCCGCCCATACGCTGCATCGCCGAGCGCAGGGCGGCCAGATCAACCAGGGACGGCACGCCGGTGAAGTCCTGCAGCACCACGCGCGCCGGTTCGAAGGGAATCTCT
>Ga0334888_1005176_pt1 | contig 11147 bp, 11 predicted proteins | sample GraSluR1_MG_FD_207227 | JGI IMG/M metagenome (GOLD analysis project Ga0334888, IMG submission 207227) | Sludge microbial communities from methane-producing bioreactor in Wageningen University, Netherlands - Granular Sludge_3_08-R1 | ecosystem: Engineered > Bioreactor > Anaerobic > Unclassified ...
CAGGATTTTTGATGATTACCTGGAGGAAATCAAGGATTACGACCGGGAGATGACAACCTACTACGACTTAAGGGATGCGAACAGGAGAGTGGACAGCTTCAGCGACCAGGTGGTAGCCAAACTGAATGTATCCATGCCCAACAGGCAGGGGATGCTTAAGGTTATAGGTCAGCAGGGTTTTAAGGTTAAGAAATAAAGGTTGACATTAAAAAAACGGATACAAAAGCAGCAGTATTGATTGTATTTGGCGGGGCTGAAACATATCTGACATTGATATGGAAAGCATAAACAGTGAAGCGGTCTTCATTATCCCTTCAATGCCAACACAGTAAGGAGGCGGACATTTGTTTCCGGATAAAATCTATTACGAACCTGCTGCTTTGGAGTACGAGCTTGGAAGGCAGCTGAAAGAAAAATTCAAAAACGTCCCGTGGCTGCCGATTGAAAGCCACAATGATATCAAGGAGCTGCGCAGCAATCCAAACAAAGAATTTGCCAGGATGAAGCGCCATCTGATTATCGGTGTTAGAAAGTCGTTGAAATACAGGCCGAACCACAAGGTTTCGGATTATCTGGTGCCGTACACCTCATCGGGCTGCAGTGCTATGTGCCTTTACTGCTATCTTGTATGCAGCTACAATAAATGTTCATACCTGAGGCTTTTTGTAAACCGTGAGCAGATGATGGACAAACTTATAAAAACAGCGAACAATTCGGAAAAGGACATGGTATTTGAAATAGGCAGCAACAGTGACCTTGTTTTGGAAAACACCATTACCGGAAACCTTGAATGGAGCATAGAAAGTTTTAAGATAAGCAAAAAAGGTTTTATTACATTTCCTACAAAGTTTGACATGATAGAGCCGCTTCTTAATCTTGACCATGGGGGCAGAGTCATAATGCGTATGAGTGTGAACCCCGATGAAGTCATAAGAAAAGTCGAATTCGGTACGTCTTCTCTGGAAGCAAGGTTAAGGGCACTAAACAGAATGTGCGATGCGGGCTACAAAGTAGGAATGCTGATTGCTCCGGTTGTATTGACGGATAACTGGATGGAACTGTACAGCAGGCTTATTGAACAGCTGTCCGACGGGCTTTCTCAAAAAGCAAAGGATCAATTGTTTATAGAGATAATCTTTATGACCTACAGCTATGTACACCGGGCAATCAACCGGGAGGCGTTTCCAAAGGCCGTGGAACTGTTCGACAAATCCCTTATGACCGGCAGGGGCCGGGGAAAATACTGTTATAGAGAAGATGTAAGGGCAGTGGGCGAGCAATTCTTAAGGGAACAGATTTCACAAAGGCTAAAGGGCATTCCAATCGTGTATGTGGTTTGAGAAAGATGCAATTCCTTATTAAAGGATCTTACCTTGATGTTTTGCAGGTAGTATGATATATATACCTTAAATCCCTGGTGGGTTATAAGCCTCGGACTGATATTGAGGAGGTGCTGTAATGGGGAAGGACTACCTGGAGCGTATAGAATACCTGAAGGAACGGGTGGTAAACACCAGGCCCGAAATAGACCTTGAGAATGCCAGAATCCTTACAAAGAGCTTTATAGAAACTGCGGGGGAGCCCCTGGCTGTCCGTAAGGCAAAGGCATTCCGAAGGCAGTGCAAAGAAAAGACGGTCAAAATATGGGACAAGGAGCTTATAGTTGGCTGTTCGGGAAGCAAAATGCGGGCAGGGATTCTGTGCGCCGATACCTGCTGGTCGATACTGGACGATGAACTGGATTCCATAAGCACCAGGAAATACGACCCGTTTTATTTGTCCGATGAGGACAAAGCTGTCTTCCTGGAAGAAATAAAACCCTATTGGAAAGGGCGATCCAATTACGAGGCGTGGCTCAAACAGATTCCCGAAGATACAAAGGTTTTAAGGGACAACGGCGTGGTTTATATAAACCGCAAGGCGGTACGCGGCTGGGGTGAAACCACCGCCGGCTATCGCCAAATCATTGAAGAAGGTACCGCGGGCATCCGCCAAAATATTGAGAAGCGCAGAGAAAGATTGGACCTTACGGTACCCGGCGATTATGAAAAGGACTGCTACCTGGAGGCCATGCTTATATCGGCTGAGGGAATAGAGATTCTGGCAGAGCGGTATGCAAAAGAAGCCGAGAGATTGGCTGCCATTGAAAAGGACCCGGTTAGAAAGGCCGAGCTGGAAGAGATTGCGAAGACCTGTTACCGTGTGCCCAAATATCCCGCAAGAACCTTCAGGGAAGCACTGCAGGCTTTGTACCTGTACCAGGTCTGCATCTTTATGGAGCAAAACGCCGCCAGCTACAATCCCGGCAGGATGGACCAATACCTGTATCCCTATTACAAGGCGGATTTGGAACAGGACAGGATTACCGAAGATAAGGCCCAGGAACTGCTTGACTGCCTGTGGGTTAAATTCAGCGAACCGTGCCTGTTCCAGGATGCACAGACTGCCGAATTTGCCGCCGGGTATCCAATGTTCCAGAATGTATGCGTAGGCGGTGTGGATTCCACCGGCAGGGATGCGGTGAACGATTTGTCATATATGATTCTTCAGGCGACAATGGACGTGAGGCTGTACCAGCCGTCGCTGTCGGTCAGGTACAGCATGTCGAAAAATCCGAACAAGTTTTTAAGGAAAGTAATAGAGCTTATAAGGCTGGGTACCGGGTTCCCGGCGTTCCATAACGACGATATAGGAATTCGGATGATTATGAACAAGGGTATACCGCTAAGGGAAGCCTATGACTGGAACCCATGCGGCTGCGTGGAAACCAACCTGGAGGGTCGTCTGCGCCACTATACGGCCCTGGCGGATATAAACCTTGGAAGCGTTGTTGAATTTGCAATGCTTGACGGCCGCAACAAAAAGAGCGGATCTTTCATTTCGAAACAGACCGGAGACCCCACTGCGTTTAAAACCTATGAAGAGTTTGAAGCTGCAGTTAAAAAACAGCTTTCCTATGTCATACGCGCAGTCGTTAAGGGAAGCCATGTAATAGATGAAGTATGCATGGAAAGGCCCGTCCCGGCGCTGTCGCTTACCTTCAGGGGATGTGTGGAAAACGCAAAGGATTATGCCCACGGCGGTGCCAAATATAATACCGGTAACGGTATAATACTTATAGGAGTGGCCGATTTGATAAACAGCCTGGCTGCCGTGAAACACCTGGTATACGATACCGGAAAGGTAACAATGGAGCAGCTTGTAAAGGCGGTGGAGGCCGACTTTGAAGGATATGAGCAGATTTACAGGCTGTGCCGTGAAGCACCCAAATACGGAAACGATAACGACAGGGTGGATAATATTGCCGGTGAGATTTTTACCTATATAGCCGACGAGATCGAAAAATACCACAGCAAATTCGGCCGTATGACGCCGGGTATACTGCCGGTCTCGGGGAATACCCCCTTTGGCCTGGAAGTGGGCGCACTGCCTTCGGGTCGCCGTGCATGGAAACCACTGGCAGACGGGGTAAGCCCTAATGGAGGCACTGATTTTAACGGCCCCGGAGCAGTTCTGAAATCCGTTGCCCATATCCCCCACGACCGGTTTGTACAGGGTACGCTTTTAAACATGAAAATAGAACCGGAGCTGTTGGCAAGCGAAAACGGGATTACCCAAATGATGGCACTTTTAAAGAGCATGTGCAGCCTTGGCATCTTCCATGTCCAGTTTAATGTAATCGACCGTGATGTATTGATTGATGCCCAAAAACATCCCGAAAAATATAAGGGCCTTTTAATCCGCGTTGCAGGGTATACAGCATACTTCGTGGAACTTGGAAAGGATGTTCAGGATGAGATCATAGGCCGGACCGTCCAGCCTGGAATTACGGTGGAATAAGAATGGACATTACAGGCAGGGTACTGCGAATAGAGAAAACTTCGATATATGACGGACAGGGCCTTCGGACGGTTATATTCTTAAAGGGCTGTCCTTTAAGGTGCAAATGGTGCTCAACGCCGGAGGCGCAAAACTTCGAAGCCGAATTCGGATATGGCGAAGACATGGCCGTATCCGGGGTGGTTGAAGAGATTTCAAAGGACGAGATATTCTTTTTTCATTCCGGTGGCGGCGTAACCATAAGCGGCGGTGAGCCGTTGCTTCAGGCGGATTTTGCAGCAAGGATACTCAAGGAGTGTATGCAAAGGGGAATCCATACCGCCATTGAATCCAGTTTCTATTCGGATTACCGGAGAATTGAAAAACTGCTGCCGTACCTTAAGGCTGTCTACGTGGATATTAAGCACATGGATGAAGAGGCACACAGAACATGGACCGGTGTTTCAAACAAGAGAATCCTTGAAAATATACTCCGGCTTGACCGGTCGCCGCACCAGACGGAGCTTCACATACGCATGCCTGTTGTTCCGGGAATAAATGACGGTGAGAAAAACCTGCTGGCGGCTGCAGAGTTTTGCAAAGGCCTTGGGAAGATACACGATATTGAACTGCTGTCGTATCACAGGCTTGGGGTGGGCACCTACAAAAAAATCGGAAGGGATTATGAATTAATGGATCTGGCTGTGCCTTCGAAGGAAACCCTGTACAAGCATGCCGGATTAATGGTAAACAATGTAAAGGGCTTAAAGGTCACAGCGGGCGAAAAGGTATTTTTGTGTGAGGAATAAACCACACTGTCGGCAGTGTGGTTTATTAACTTGTGCCGAACCCTTGAGGCATAAGGAATATTTTGTTAATGGAACGGGAATACACAGTATGGGAAGGCATAAGGTAAGGAGTGAAGCTTATAGACGGCAGCAGAACTAAAGCCGGGGACAGGGGAGTTTTTCACCGTATTGCTCCGGTTTACGGTTTGTTTTATCATTGCCAGGAAGGATACTACAGCAGGGTTCTGGACAGAATGCAGGATTATCTGGATTTGTCGCGGCACAAAAAAGTAATTGATATTGGCTGCGGCACCGGTGCTCTGTGTTCGGTGCTTAACCGTAAGGGTTTTACTGTAACCGGCGTGGATTCGGTTCAAAGGATGCTTGACATTGCCGCTGAAAAACTGGAGGGCAAAGAAGTTCAGCTTTTGCAGGCCGACATTCTAAAGGGACTTCCCTTTGAGGACAAGTGTTTTGATGCCGCGATTGCGTCATTTGTAGCCCATGGACTGGAGCCAAACGAAAGAAAGAAAATGTACGTCGAGATGCAAAGGATTACCAAAAGCCTCGTAATAATTCATGACTTCAATGAAAACAGGTCGCTGCTGCTTGATATTATTGAGCGGCTGGAAGGCGGAGATTATTTTAACTTTATAAAAAATGCCAGGGCCGAGATGGAAGATGTCTTCCGCAGCGCTGAAATAATAGATATCAATAAAAGAACCGTATGGTATGTATGCCGGCTTAAATGAAAGCGGCTAGTTTTTTGGTTATTCGTTGACAACGGTAGTAATATGTTATATATTTATAACATAAAGTTATAAATATATAACAGGAGATGGTTTAATTGAAGAATAGAATTAGTCTTTTAGGATTGTTTGGCTTTCTGGGACTGTTGGGTCTTCCGACGCAGAATCCGGGTTTTTACGGGTTTTTTGGGTTCTTCGGTTTCTTCGGATTTGCAAAAATACTGCCGGATGAAATGTTCAGGCTTAATGTTAACAAGGCGTCCAGGAACGCTTTTTTTACCGGCTTAATGCTTTATCCGATGGTAGTGGTTGTCGGTGCTCTTACTTCCATTCCTCTAATCTACGCCTTTGGGTTCGCTTTAAACTTTGCCATTCAGATACTGGTGTTTAGCATTTCTCTGTCGGTATATGAAAAGACAGGTGAGAAATAGATGAAAATGATAACGAAAGTAAAGGAATATAGAGCCAAAAACAGTATGACGCAGGAGAAATTGGCAGGTCTTGTTGGAGTGAGACGGGAAACCATTGTGCATCTTGAAAACGGGAGGTATAACCCTTCCCTCAGGCTTGCCTTCGATATTGCAAAGGCGCTTAACACGACGGTGGAAGAACTTTTTAGATTTGCAGAAGAATAATCCGGCAATACCAGAAGGGAGGAAGCGGCTGTATCTGTGTGCTGTAGTATTGTTTTATGGCTCCAAATATAATATGATTATTTCAAATATAGTTTTAGAAGATGAATTGGTATAGGTTTTACTAAGAAGTTAAGGGAGGCTGAAGAATGTACAGTTTTAAGGACGATTACAGCGAAGGGGCACACCCGAGAATACTAAACGCTCTGATTGAGTCAAACCTTGAGCAGACCGAAGGTTACGGGGAGGATATCTATACAATAAAAGCGGTTGAACTGCTGAAAAAAAGAATAGGACGTAACGATATAGATATTCACCTGATATCGGGAGGCACACAGACAAACCTTACCGCCATATCAGCCTTTTTGAGGCCCCATGAAGCAGCCGTTGCCGCCGATACCGGGCATATCCTGGTGCACGAGGCGGGGGCTGTAGAAGCAACTGGACATAAAATTATTTCGGTAAAAGTAAATGACGGCAAATTAAACCCCTGCCACGTAAAAGCCGCACTCGATGCACACACCGATGAACATATGGTAAAGCCGAGGTTGGTTTACATATCCAACTCCACAGAAATCGGATCCATATACTATAAGGATGAATTGAAGCAGTTATATGAGTTCTGCAAAAAAAATGGGCTTCTGCTGTATATGGACGGTGCCAGGCTGGGTTCGGCCTTGTGCTGCGATGAGAACGACCTGGAGCTTTCGGATGTGGCGGAGCTTACCGATGCTTTTTATATAGGAGGAACCAAGAATGGGGCACTCATAGGCGAGGCTCTGGTTATCTGCAGGGATTCACTCAGGGAGGATTTCCGCTTCCATATGAAACAGAAAGGGGCGCTCCTTGCCAAGGGAAGGCTGCTTGGAATACAGTTTCTTGAGCTTTTCAGGGACGACCTGTATTTTGAACTGGCAGAGCATGCGAATAAAATGGCGGGTTTAATAAGGGATGAAATAGAAAAAGAAGGTTTCAAGTTTGTAACCTACTCGCCGTCAAACCAGATTTTCCCGATACTGCCCGACCGGGTAATAGCCGAGCTTCAGAAAAAATATGCCTTCTATATATGGGCAAAGATGGAGGATGACAGGTCGGCAATCCGTCTTGTTACGTCCTGGGCAACCAAAGATGAAGCGGTATCCAGTTTTATCAGCGATATGAAAGAAGCGGTAAGAAAATACAGATAAACTATTTAAGCTGGGACGAAACCGCCCTGCTTAACCGGGAAGGGGAGTAAGCATGAAAAAAAGGCGAGTGGTATTTTTAACGATATTAATGCTTGTCATAGGAGCCGTAATAGCTGCGGCGGGGCTTATGTCTTATGCCAAGAAAAACCTGGAACAGCTGGCCCATACCACAATATCCGAGGTGGACCTGGCCGGGTTGGAAAACGGTGTTTATACCGGCAGCTATAAGGCGTTTCCGGTTACCGCCGAAGTCAGGGTAACCATAAACAACCACAGAATAACCGAGATTAAACTGGTAGAGCATAAAAACGGCCAGGGGGCCCCGGCGGAAGTGATACCGGATAGAGTTGTGGAAGAGCAGACCCTGGGTGTGGAAGCGATATCGGGTGCCACATACAGCAGCAAGGTGATTCTAAAAGCCATAGAAAACGCGCTGGAAAGCGCTGTAGAGTAAGTGAAAGCAATAAAAAAGTGGCCCAGGCCACTTTTTTATTGCGGGGAATACATCCCTTTGCTTTCCATGTATTTGAATACCGCTTCCCCGTGTTTCTGCTCCTCCTTTTGGATGTGGTTCAGCACATCCCTTACCTGTGAATCCCTGAATTCAAATATTGCGGTGTCGTAGGTGCCCGAAACGTACTTTTCCGTCATAAGTATATCGGTGCACAGGTCCTTATCGGAAGTCTGAGGATTTACATTTGGGTTCTGCGCTTGTTGTGATTGCTGCTGCTGGCCTGTACTGCCTCCGCCCTGATTGTTCACATCCGGGATCTGGCCGTTTAAAAGCTGATTGATGGAGTCCAGGTGCTGCTGTTCGATTTTTGCATGGTTGTTGAAAATATCCTTCAGCTGCCGGTCGGAGGTCAGATTAGCATAGTTAGTATATTTCTGTACACAGATTTCTTCATGGCTTTTTTGGTCCTCAAGCAGGGTTCTTTCCTTTGCAGTTAGATTTATATTCATATTCAACACCTCCGGTTATAGTATTTTCCACAGTAAAAAATATATCCGAAAAACAACAAAAGATGACCGGATGTATTATATGGGAGACCGATAGGCAGGTAGCCATGTTAAAAAGGATATTGTCTGATGCTGTGTGTCGGACCATGTAATTATGTCACATGCTGTTCATTCAAAAAGGGATATTTGTTCTGAAATGTTTAAGAGCCGCTTTTCAGCCCTCTGGCAGTATTCCTTCGAGATATCAATACCAATATAGTTGCGTTCAAGTCTGTGGGCAACCGCAGTGGTAGTACCGACGCCGTTGAACGGGTCCAATACAACGTCCTCCCTGTAGCTAAACAGTTTCAATGCTCTTTCCACCAGCTGCTCCGGAAACACTGCCGGATGCCGGAATTCCTTCATGCGCCTTTCGGGTGCAATACTCCATTTGGCTACAACCCACTGCTTGAACTCTTCGGCGGATATGTCGGCCTTGGCAGCGTCTCCCTTTTTCTTTAAATCACCCTTGCAGAAGATTTCAATAAACTCCCACGTGTATTTTAAATACGGGCTTGAAGGGCTTTTCCAGCTGCCCCACGCGGTATACTTGCAGTTGTAGTTGTTCTTTTCCCACAGGATTTCGCCCTTCCACAGCATTTTCCTGTCCAGAAAGTAATTGCTTATAATGTGGTGAGTAGGTATATAGTCCGAAAACAACGGTTGAACGTTTACAATAATTCTGCCGCCGTATTTTAAAACTCTTATGCATTCATCGAAGATTGCAAAAAGTTTGGCGAAATATCCGTCCCAAACCGCTGCGTCATGGTGGTTATCATAGGATAAACCGAAATTGTACGGAGGCGAGGTGATTACTATATCAACACAGTTGTCGGGCAGTTTTTTCAAAAATGCTTCGCTGTCTTCACAGATAATTCTGTTCAGGTACCGGGGCGGGACAGCAGAGTCTTCCTTAGAAAAAATGTCAGGGCCGGCAGTGCCGGTTTTGGTGCGCAGTTTTTCTTTTTCCTTTCTGTCTGACACTTTGCGTTCCTTGTTAAAGCCTGCAAATATTCTTTTTCTGCCCTTTATTCCATAGCTGCCAATACCCGATATGGACTGGATTAGCTTCTTCGAAAATTCAGGTTCAGCCGAACCCGCTTCTTTCAGATATGCCGAAAAGGCCTCGACATCCAGTTGTTTCAGGTATAATAGCACTCTTTCATCAGAAACCTCAATATACATATCTTTCTTCGGGTATTCCAAATTAATGGAATTGCATATGGCTTTCACATTTGAGATATTACAGGAGACGTTTAATCCTATAATAATTTCTTTGTAATCCGATTTGGTCATATAAAAGCCCTCCCCGCAATTGCTGTCTTTCATCATTTATTTTATCACAGTCTATTACAGTAAAATATACAACACAAAACAAAAGACGTAGTAGAAAGTGTCCATTAAAAATTATATAATACTCTAAAGGGAAAGAGGGGTGAAGACGTGGCCAAATCTCGAAAACCGGGTGTGCTGTTTATTTTTGTGCTAATTATTATTACTTTGGTGAATGTTGTGCCCGGCCGGATTCCCGGTCAGGCCCAGCCTGCTGCAGAAGTTGCACAGAAGCTTAAAGGCGTTTCCGAAGAAGAAAAGGCCATCCTTGAAAACCTTTTTCTACTTTCACAGGAAATAGAAGAGATGGACAGGGAGCAGGCGGATATCGCACAGGAAATAGAATTACTGAATACTAAAACCGGGGATATCCGTGAAAAAATCGAATACCAGCAAAGGGATTATGATAATAAACTGGACATTTTGAAACAGGTTCTTGTAAGCTATCAAAGGCGCGGGCCTGTATCTTATTTAAAAACACTTTTAAGTGCCCGGGACCTTACTTCATTTCTGCGAAGCATTAATATAATAAAGGACCTTACCCGTAATACCGGAGAACTTCTGGATTCCCTCGAAAAAAGAAAGGAAGAGCTGATGGCGGAGCAAAGCAACCTGGCAGAGAATACGGCAGCACTTGAAACAAAAAAAGAAAAACTGCAGGAAACCCTGGCAAAAAAGCTGCAGTTAAGGGAAGAGCAGGAGGCGTATCTATATTCCCTGAAAGAAGAGGGCGAACATTTCAGGGAACTTCTGGGCAATCTGCAGGGCATGTGGGACCGGATAAAGGTTTTGTTTACGGATATTATAACCGAGTTTGACGAAATCATAGGTGAAGGCAAATTTCCTATGCAGGATTTAAATTTAAGCTTTGGTTTGCTCAGCGTCAGGGGAACTATTCGTCAGCAGACACTCAATGATGTGTTCAAAGAACACTCAAGTCTTCCGGAGGTGGTATTTCGTTTTCATTCCGGACAGGCTGAAGTAGAAGTTCCCGAAATGCATCTGGTGCTGAGGGGTACCTTTTCTGTACAGGGCGGAAGCAGCTTGATATTCGTGGCGGAAGAAGGAGAATTCTACGGAATGGAACTGGAGAAGGCATCCATCGAAGAATTGTTCCGCTACGGGTATTTAATGATTGATTTCGGCCGGCTGATGGGTAATATTACCCTGCAGTCGGTTAATGTGCGTGACGGTTACCTGGAATTCACCGTAAGGCCCGGGTTTTAACTAACTGCTGTAAGGGGGGAAAACATGATAGAGGCAAAGGAAATGTCTTTGAGATACCCGGACGGGACTCTGGCGTTAAAGAATATTAACCATAAGGTTGAACCGGGGGAATTGATATACATTACGGGCCCCAGCGGTTCAGGCAAGACAAGCTTTCTAAAAACCCTGATGGGAATGGAGTATCCCACATCCGGCTCCCTAAGGGTTCTGGGTCAGCCGATAACCAAAGGTGAAGAGAGCAGAATAAGGCAGCTGCGCAAGAAAATAGGGCCTGTTTTCCAGGAGTTCAAGCTTATTCAGGGCAGAACAGTATTGGAAAATGTTACGATGGGGATGCGGTTTTTGGGGATTTCACCCGGGGAGATGAAGAGAAGCGCCGGCAGTGCACTGGCCGGCCTGGGGCTGGAACACAAA
>Ga0334888_1005177_pt1 | contig 11146 bp, 9 predicted proteins | sample GraSluR1_MG_FD_207227 | JGI IMG/M metagenome (GOLD analysis project Ga0334888, IMG submission 207227) | Sludge microbial communities from methane-producing bioreactor in Wageningen University, Netherlands - Granular Sludge_3_08-R1 | ecosystem: Engineered > Bioreactor > Anaerobic > Unclassified ...
ACAGAGCCGAAAAGTGTTAAACTTAAAGATATAAGTGGCGTGAAAATAAATTTTGGAATTAAAACAGGATATAATACGGCTTTTATAATTGACAAAACAACTCGAAATCAATTAGTAAATGCAAATCCTGAAAATGAATCAATTATAAAACCGTTAATACGTGGTAAAGATGTCAAAAAATGGAAACTTGATTATCGAGATTTATTCTTAATTTGGACCTATGTTGGAGTCCCTATTAATAATTATAAAGAAGTTAAGGTTTATTTAGATCAATATGATGAAAGATTAAAGAAAAGGGGTGATAAAGGGGATCATTGGTGGGAATTAAGACCTTGTGATTATTACGATGACTTTAATAAGGAAAAAATAGTTTGGAGTGATATGTCGACTTCTCCATCTTTTTACAAAGATAATGCATCTTATTTTTCAATAAATACTGTTTATATATTGACTTTGGAGAATGATAATTATAATTTGGATTACTTATTGGCTTTATTAAATTCGAAGTTATTATTTTGGATTTTTAGGCAATTAGGAAGTACTATTGGTGATAAAGGATTAAGATATTTCAAGCAATTTGTTGAATTACTCCCCATATTCCCTGCTACGGTTGAACAACAGCAACCATTCATCAAAAAATCAGATCAGATGTTACAACTTAACCATGAACTTCAAGAAGAAGTTAATGGTTTTAAATATTGGATTGAAAAAGAATTCAATGTTGATAAACTGTCTAAGAAGCTGGAAAAGTATTATGAGTTATCTGAGGATGAATTCATTGATGAGTTAAGGAAAAAGAAGGTTGACACCAAATCAAGGAAGAACAGAGAATATTTGGAGCGTGAATTTACTGAAAGTCTTGCAACTATTAAGCCTTTGCTACAACAAATAGAGGAAACTGATATTGAGATTGATCAGATGGTTTATGAATTGTATGGTTTAACTGAAGATGAGACAAAAATTATTGAAGATATGTAGGGAGGGATAATAAAATTCCATATTATCACAAGATTGAATGGGAAGGATTGCAAGAGGAAATAAATAAGAAAGGTTTGGGTATTGATAATATTCCGGATTTTTTTCCAGATAATATTGATAATTCAGAAATAAAAATTTTTAGGGATGAAAATTGTCTAATAAAATGTAATACAAATTTTAAAGATTTAAGCAGTTCTGATTATGATAATTTATATTATTTTAATGAAACTTTTGATATGGATCTTTACAACCCTCCTAAGTCAAAATTAATATTAAAAGACTGTAGAAAATCATCTCATCCTTTTGGGACTTTATATAATGACATTAACTTTTTAATCAGTGCATCCTCTTTGAATCAGATTTTTTCTTTAGAACCTGTTAGTTGGCTCACTGAATGGTACATCAATGCCCCCAAATATTTCTATAATAGATGGACATCTAGATCTTTGGAATTTACATACAAAAGGAATAGGCACGATTTAGGAAATAAAAAATCCTTTAATAAAGAGCTGATTTTTAAAACAGAACCCAAAGAAATAGTTGGTCCTGATTATATTTTTGTAGAATTTAAAAATGAAAAAGAAAATGATGTGAAATTCATTATACACCATGTCCCTGATTTTTATCATCCTAAATGGTCCCCAAAATTGGGGATAGAATATAGAACTGAATGGAATATTCCAAATAAGGATGATAGAGAAAAAATTAGTGAAATGATAAGTTTTCTATTTGGTCGGCAATTAATATATTTAGGTCAAACAAAATTTGATGAATTAGGAGAACCTGTTCAAGAAAGCCTTGTAACTCCTGAAATTGACTATGAAATTAACTTAAGGAATATTTCACACAGACCATCATTAAATCCTATTAAATATATTTTCCCCAAGTCTAATTCTCGAGCATTAAACACTATAGAAACACATTTAAATCAATTGATACCTGTGTATTTTGAAAAAAGAGATGAATTACATTTTGACGAAGTTTTTCGCAGATATTGGCTATCGATGTCTTTGCCTTCTTATGCTCGATTGGTAATTTTAGCAGGCGGTCTTGAATTATTAAGTGGATGTTGGCATAAATCAAATGAGTCAAAAAGCCATGGAAAATTTTTACCTAAAAACGAGTTTAGAAAACTGTTTAAAGATGAATTGGATGCTATTCAAAAAAAGTTAGATAAGTTGAAATGTGAAGCTGAAGATTGTGACGATTTTGATAAGAATAAAGAGAGAATTTATCAAAAAGTTTTTGAATTAAATGATATGGGAACTAAAGCTAGTATAACGAATTTTTTCAGGGAAATTAATTTAAATATTGGAAAAATTGAAGAAAAAGCAATTGAATGTAGAAATGAACCTGCTCATGGTAATATTCTAAATGTTAACGAATTTGAAAAATTAAAAAGATATGAAGAAGCATACAGAAGCTTATTCAACAGAGCAATATTAAAACTTTTAGACTATAATGGCAATTATATAGATTATTATAACCAATTACACACTTCTAGAAATATAAATGAACCTATTAAAGATAATTACTGATATTTTCTTACTTCTCTAAGCATTTGATTTAAATAATTTCGAAATCATTGCCTTTATTGGAGTAACCAAATATCAAAAATACTGTAACTGGATATTTTAGAATTTCATTATCAAAAACTAATTAAACGGATAAAAAATTGAGATTTTTATATGATTGAATTAGTGAAAGAATATTCTGGAAAGGGCAAATTCTTTTTTGATATAGAAGGAGAAACAGTTATATTGGATTTAAAATTTAATTTGATTCAGTATTCAAATGCTGAAATTATTGTTGAATGCTTACTGAATTATATTTCTCAAGAATTTGCTACTATAATTAACGCGTTAGGTCAAAGAAAAAATATCGAAGTATCTATGGATGGAGAAATTTTTAATCCTTATGGAATAATCACATTTGATAATGCGTTTCTTAAAACTCTGAACATGAATTTTAAAGATAGTCTATTTTCAAACAAATTGATAATTCAACCATTTGAGCCCGTGGAAATACTCTATAAAGATATAAAATCAGGAAAAATTGAACTACATGCCGGGGCTATAAATTTTATTTATGGAAATTGTGGAAAGGAATTTAATGGCTTTAAAATTGATTTAAATGATTTTATAGTAAAATTTGTTAAAAACAAAGAGTATTACAATATTGAAAAAGCTTTAAAGGAAGAAGAAAAAAAATTTCTTTAACATCGGAAGCTATAATTATTCCAAAGAAAATAAAATAAATTTTACTGAAATATTATGGGCTTTAAGTGATTTAATTTCATATTCTTGTAGGATTAGAATTAGTTTTATATATGGAGATTATTATTTTGAAAATAAATTGTTTAAAACCATTTTAAACCCTTTACTTACAAAAGAATTTAATACAAAAGAAAATAGACTCATAGATTCAAATCATATTGGCAATTGTAATTTAAAATCATATTTAGAATTAACTTATCCCAAATATTTTGAATTCAAAAATCAATTCGGTTTAAATATAGTTATAAGTCTATATTTAGAATTGTTAACGATTAAATACATTGATATGCAATTTTTATTAGCAGTTACAGCATTAGAAACTATATTAAATGGATATGCGGAAATGCGTCAGGAAACCGGGAATCCGATAACAAGAAGTATATTAAGAAGGAATAAAAAGAAAACAATTGAACTTTTGGAAGAATACGATATTAACAATAATGAAATAGCTTGTAAAATCGTTGAGGAAATTTCCAATCCTTATCTAAATAATCATGATAAATTAAATGATTTTATTAATGATGAAGATTTTCAGGTTGAATTAAATGAATTTGACCGTGACTTTGTTTTTATAAGAAATAAAATTGCACACACAGGTAAATTTCCAAAGAAAATCAAATATAATGGTACAGAAAGAGAGATTTCCTTAGGAGAGGAATTTAATAGATTAATTTATTTATTAGATAGAATTATACTTACTATACTTAATTATAAAGAAAAACCATTTTATAATGAATTGAAAAAATCTGAAACAATGCTCTAATAGTTAATTTATAATTAGTTTACAATCCAAAATTATTTTTAATTTTTAAAATACGTTTGTGTGAATCTTCATAATCTGGTAAAGATAAAAACATCCTTTCATCGTTCAAGATAAATAAAATTTTATTTTTTAAAGTTTCATCTTCAATTTCCGAATTAAGAACATTTTTCCAAGCTTCACTCATGTAAAATACATAACTTAAACAAATAAGTCGTTTTCTAGATGGATATTTAATCCAAAAAGATTTATAATTTATTATCGAATCTAATTTTTCTCCTAATAATTTTAAAAACTTAGATTTATCCTTTGATAAACATTCCTGGAAATACCATACTACAATATTTAAATAATCTGTGCATATAAGTCCTAATGTAATTTTTTCGTCTGTAAAAAGTTCTTTAAAAAAGTTATCCCATTTATTGAAAATTATATGACCTAAAAATTCTAACAATTCTTTGTTTTCTTTCTCTAAATCTTTAGCGATGAAAGTCCAGAAATCTAAATTGAAAACACGCTCATTAATTCCCATTACTTCCACTAAACTTTTTATTAGAGGTTTATCATTTAAATTTGATAAAAATGTGCCTACCCAGATTCCTAAATATTTTTTATTCTTAAATTTTGTTAAGAATTTAATTCCATTAACAGAAAATTCTGCACCGCTTATAGTATATAATCGTCCCAACAACAGAGAAATTAATGTGATATCTTCTCCTTTTAGAGTTGCTTCGGAGCTAAGATCCTTAAAAATTTGCCTTAAATATTCAAACACCAGCCATTTATTGTTTGATGATTGTAATAACTTAAGGAATTCTTTGTCTAATTTATTTACTATAATATTGATGTATTTTACTAACATAAAGGGTTCTTTTATGGATTCTAAAAAAACAAAATACTTGGACGGGTCAATTAACAATATTCGAGCTAAAAATGTAACAAAAAAATTTGGATAAACATCTCTTCCTCTCTCAACACTTTCTATAAAATAATAAATACTGTTTATATCATTTTTCGCTAATTCAGTTTTATATCTCCTAAAAGCCTCTTGTTCAAAATTTGGAGCAGTTCTAGGTACATTAAAGTTAACATCTAGTTTTTTAAAAAAATCAGAAGCATTTTCATTTATTTTGGAAAATTTATCTTTACTGACAATCTGTCTTAACGATTCAGGATGGATTTGTAAATAATAGAATATTGTTGATATTGGGCTCAAGAAAGTTAAATCATCATCAGAAATTGATTTATTTAAAAAAAATTTATTAATTTTTAACATTTTTGCTAAAAATTTCACGTCTTCTTTTACAAATTTTCCACTTTTTAATTTAGGTGCTGTCTGAATTAATTGTTCTTTAATGTTTATTGGCAGGATTTCAACCGGCATTTCTATATTAATTAATTTATTTACCTCATAATCCTTTAAAATTTCTAAAATATTGAAAATATCTCCAGATATTTCATTTTCAGTGATATTTTCCATTTCTTCCAAAGCACTATCTAGTAAATCAAGCATGTTACTCTTCCTTAGATTTCCATAAACTAGAATCCTTTAAATCATTCCAAAGTTCATTAAAAGCATCTAAAATATTTTGAGGATTATTCACTTCCATCAAAATACTATGTCGTACACCTATATTGTTTATAGAAGTTCCTAAAGACCAGACTTTCGGTTTTTCTTTTACTGAACCAGGGAATATTAGAAATCTATCATGAAATTTCCATCCATAATTTCCTCTTTGACATCTTATTTCTATGTTTATATCTTCAGAATTTGAATTTAAGTTAAGTATATTTATTTGGTCTTTTTTCCAATTCTTAAAATTCTGATCTTCATTAAATACTTCTCTATTTCTTTTTGAGAAGGAAGTAATAACTTTCATCTCGGAATTTGAATATGGGCAAAAATAAAGTGTATTTAATAAATCGTTGCTTCTAGCAAAGGGATCCCACAAATAGACCCCATGAGCACTATTTTTTTCTATAATTTCTCTTAAATCTTTTAATGCTTGTTCTCTATCGTTAGAACCTCCAATACCATAAGAAATAAATTTTTTTTCTTCTATTAATTTAATTAAAGATTCATCATATTTTCTATCACTTATCCAATTCCTATAATTTTTTTCAAGTGAATCTTCCTTTTTAATTGACTGTAATTCAATTTTGAATTCATTATCATCTATATTAATAGTTCTTGTCTTTTTATTCTGTGACGAATGTCCAAAAATCGCCCCACTCATTTTGATGCTCTTTATATAATACCCTTTATAATAATATAAAAAAAAGCCCGTTTTTTTATTTTTAATTAAGTTTGTTACTTCAGCATCGATATTTTCATTTTTAATTAGCTTATCGGCATTTATTGTACCAGAATACGCACCTAAACCCACAATATCCTCATCATCATAAGTTGAAGAGAGAAATTCCAATTCTGGTACTTTTCCATCTAACAAAGGATGCCACCCTAGTTTTAATTCTACAGCATCCCAATCATCTGAAGCTCTAGTTTCAACAGAAAGAAGTGTTATTGGAAATTGAAATATTACATTAAACATTCTATCTTTTAAGAAAAAAAGATCTATCGGCAAGTGTTCCAGAATTAAATCACAAATTTTTTTGTACTCATTTTCATTTAATTCTTCAAAAAGACTTTTTTCCTCCGAAAAGAATTCAATAATGTAAGACCCATTCTCATTATTATTTTTAAGTACATTATTTAAAGGAATATCATTATCAGTTGAGGGTACAAATTTTTTAGACAAAATGTTAAAATTATCTACATAAATCGAATCACCATCAAGATTCCACGTATTGGTTTCATCTTCATTAGTTTTTAATAAATCTTCAAAAATAGACCTAGTTGCATCGATATTGTTTCGTTTACGAGAAATTCCTAAACTCATGTCACGATTAATATTGCAGAGTTTCTTTGTGACGTTTTCTCTTTCTGAAAACACATTGCTTTCTTCAAGTACAACCAACGTAAAAACATTTAAAAAAGTTTTAGAATCTTTGATTAAGAATATATTTATGATTTCTGAAGAATTATAAAATCCAAGATTACCTTTTGTACATAAATCATCAAAATCTCTTAAAAAAGAACTATCAGACACATTGGTTTCCATGAATTTAAATACGTTTCATTAATAATAAATTTTCTGACTAGAATGATAAAATTAGGAAAAGCAGATGAAAAAGTCGAACCTTTATAGTACACTTACTTATCTAAGAAAATATTTTGATCCTTAATTGGATTACCATCTTTTACTTTATGATGAGTTAATTTAAAAAGTACTAACTTGGCAATATTTATAAATTACCATGAATCAAATAATAGTGGTGATTTGATGGTTAGAAGAGGACGAACTACAGAATTGATAGTAGAAGAGTTAGAAAAAATTGGTCTAAACAAAGATATTTGTAAAATTCGTTCTCCTGATCAAATTAAAGATGTTGTTACTGGTCGAATGAGGGAAGTAGATATTTCAATCAGATGCAAAATTGGTACATTTGAATTTTTAACCATTATAGAAAATAGAAATAGAAAAAATGTAGACGATGTTACTTGGGTTGAACAAGTCAAGACTAAAAAGGAGGATTTAAGAGCAGAAAAAGCATTAATGGTCACAACATCAGGTTTCACTGCCCCTGCAATTAAAAAAGCTAAACACAATGGTATCATTTTAAGGGTGCTTAGAGATTTTAGAGCTGATGAATTAATTGATTGGATGAATAATTTTATTTTCAAGACACAGGCTCTTAATTTGGATATCAAATCCTTAATAATGGTATTTGAAAATGTTGAAGATGTATTTTTATTTCAAATTAATGTATGCGATAAAAAATTTAAATTTGAAACTGATGGTGAATATGTTTGTTTAGCTGATATAATCAGTAGCCAAACTCAAAAATATAGAGACTATTTTTATAATGATCTTAAATGGGACGGGCCACCGGTTAATAAAGCTTTGAAAATAGATATTGATCCAAGCAATAAAATCGTCTTTGAACACGAAAACGAAATTTATTATCTAAATACAATTGATGTTGTTTTAGCGTGCAGTCTTAATACAAAAACAGTACCTATTAAAGGAGTTAAAAGATACGAAGAAAATGAAAATCCTATTATTGATAAAGCTGAATATCAAATTTCAACTCATGATAAAGGAGATATATTGGTTAGTGTTGTGCAAAACTATAAAAAAGGGGAGGGATTTATAAAATTAAATAATCCCGAGAAGGCCAAATAGTTTTTATTGTTACAAATTACCATATTAACGATCGTGACCCCAAAGGTCGTTTATTTAAATAGCCTCGTCCATAGAAACCATATATCTGCCCAGGATTTCATAGATCAAATGTCAAGATTACTTAAGTTCAGTAGTCTCAGAAATATAACGACAACCTGGTTCGTAATATAACGGTTTAACGAAATAAAATATTTATTTATAAATTTTCTAAAAGTTTCTCTAATTCAAAATTAAATTTAATTGCTCTTTCTCGAGAAGTTCCGGCTTTAGTCCTTTTGACTACGTAGTTCATATCATACTGAAAAGTGGATCTTTTCCTTCTTTCAAAGTCAAAACTTTCTATAATTTCATCTGTTAGGTCATTTAATTCCATTGCCTCGCCCTTTGCAGCTTCATAATCTTCCAAGAGGCTTTTTTCTAGTTTATCTCTTACGAAGACTATTAAAGCATCGCTGGTTATTTTGTGGGATATTTTGTCTCCAACTTTGTAACCAAGTTTAAATAAGACCGCATTGGCTATATAATACATAGAATAATAAGATGTTACAACAACCCAAAGTGAAGACATATCCTCTCTAAAAAGGAAATCAGAACCTTTAAACTCTCATCAGAGTTCGTTTTGTATGTGTTTATAATATTCTTATCGGGATATTTCTTTTTGAGTAGATTATCTCTTAGATAATTTCTGACGTTAGATTCAGCTTCTTGAATTCGTTCTTTATCCATCTTCCATCAACCTGTAATAGTCTTCGATTCCAATCAATATTATATTATTCTGTATAGCTTCACCTACCACAGAGAATTCTTTGCTTTGGGCCATCTTAAGAAATTCATCATTTGTGAAAAATAGAAGATGTATCTTAAGGGGAAGGACCGATAGTACACTGTTAATCTCTTTTTCCCGGCTTTCATCCCCAATTACCATGAGATCAATATCTGAACTATTTGATGCTGTTCCTTTAGCATAGGAACCGAATATCAGTGCTATGAATGAAAATTTAAGTGAATTTAATCTTTTATAAAGGACCTTAAAATCGCTGCCTTGATTTAACGTTTTTTTACGTTCAAATTCAGCGCTAAATATCAGCGGGTGAACCTGTTTATTTAAACTGCACTGAAACGAGTTGCCTACCTTCTCCAAATTAATTAAATCTTCTCCAGCCAATTTCTTAACTATAGAATAAACATTAGTATAGCGTATACCAGTTTTCTGAGATAATTGACGAATAGTAGGATTTTCTCCGCCACTTTCTAATAATTCTATAATTATATCTTTTTTATTGTCTCTCATAATATCATTATAGTATTTTTGCTATAATATTATAGTAAGTTTACTATAAATATAATTTCCTGTCAATATCCAACAAATTTATATTATTACTTATATTCTATTTAATATTAAATTTTATGATTTAATTTATATATGGTAAAATAACCACACATATTACCATACAACACTGGGAGTTAAGATCTATGTCAACTCAAAAAGTTAAAACAACTATGAACATTGAACGGGATCTGTTAAAAGAATTGAAGATACTCGCAAATAGTAAAGAAACTACGCAGACAGAAATGTTAAATCAGTTGTTGAAAAAAGGAATACTGCTTGAAAAAGAGGAAAAAAAGCAGGCGAAAACAAAAGGAGATAACTTTCTCAAATTGGCAGGTATTGTAACTGCAAAAGAACCATTTAGTGCAACTGAAGAGGTAAAAAAGCTACGAAATGGTGAATTATGATATATTTAGGTACTAAATAGAGAGGGTTAATTATTTAAACAAAATTTATGTGCCCCTAAATGGAAATACACCTTTATCTTTATGTTCTTTTACAAGCCACGCCTTCAGGATTGGTTCCGGGATTGCGTAAACTCCCTCCTGTGATTTGACTAATCTTCTTTCCTGTAATTTCTTAAATGGGGCTCCCAGGGATCCTGTGGTTACGCCTAACCTTTCTGCTATTTCTTTTCTCCGTAATGGCTTGTCAATGAGTATGGTTACAATTGTTTGCTCTTGCAGGGACAATCTGCCCCACTGATTTATTAAATCCACGGCAAGGAATGGTAATGTTCTGTAGAACTCATCCTTTACTTCTTCGTCCCCTAATGGCACATCCTTTTTCAGCAATTTTGCAAAGGTATTTACATAGTAAGGTATTCCCTTGGTACACTCGTAGAACCGGCGGAAACCGTCTTCTTTAAAGATCAAGGAGGGTAATTTTTCTTTTAGATAATTTTTCACCGTTTCTCGAGTAAATGGTGTTATTTCTACGTTTAGCATTCTCCCTCCAAATGCACCTTCTCCACCGGCTATCTTACTTACAATGGAATCCGTGGAAGTTAAAGATCCTGAAAATACGTAGGCAACGTTTTTCTGGTTTTGGATCACGCTTCGAAGAAACCATAGGAATGCTTCCAGTCTTCCACCTAAATCCTTAAGAACTTGAAACTCATCGATGATTAAGATAACCCCACTGATTTTGTCGGAATGCTCCTCAAAGGCTTTTTGTGGTAGGTCTAAAACGAATTTTGAAAGTTTTTTGTAGTCGTCCTCCGATTGGGGGATGGGAATAGGATATCCTCCTATATCAATTATTTCCTTTAACCCGTAATTTTTGGTGGTCAAAAGTTTTGAAAGCTTTTTATGAGCGGTTGGTAATTTTCTTCCTCGAAATTCCTTAACCCAGCAGTCGAAGAGGTCTTCCATGATGCTTATTTCAGTTAATTTACCCATCTGATAACCAGATGTTGCAGATAAATCTGTGTAACAAATTAAATAATCACTTTCAAGCTCTTTTTTTATCTTTTTAATGAGTACTGTCTTTCCTACTCCCCTAATACCTACAAGCATGATGGTGGGTGGAGATCCCTTCGAAGTGGTCTCTAAAA
>Ga0334888_1005178_pt1 | contig 11146 bp, 4 predicted proteins | sample GraSluR1_MG_FD_207227 | JGI IMG/M metagenome (GOLD analysis project Ga0334888, IMG submission 207227) | Sludge microbial communities from methane-producing bioreactor in Wageningen University, Netherlands - Granular Sludge_3_08-R1 | ecosystem: Engineered > Bioreactor > Anaerobic > Unclassified ...
TACAACGGCATTTGGGTCAATGTCCAAATCCAGTCCATCTGAAATTGCTTTAACCCTGGTGCGAATTGCGGTTTTGTCCAACAATGAAGCGCGGGTTGGCTCGTGTCCCAGTACAATATTTTCGCCCACCGTGAATGATGGCACCAGCATGAAATGCTGATGGATCATTCCAATGCCATTCTCGATGGCCACCTTAGGACTGGTGATTTTAATTGGTTCGCCAGACAGGAAAATCTGTCCCTCATCCGGCGTCAATAGACCATACAACACATTCATCAAGGTCGATTTTCCGGCGCCGTTTTCGCCCACAATCACGTGAAACTCACCTTTTTCAACCGTCAGGTCCACTTGTTTGTTGGCAACAATAGTACGGTACAGCCCCGGAAAAGTTTTGGTTATTTGTCGCATTTCAACAGCAGCAGGATGCATGGCCTATTCCTTCTTGCAGGAATTGGGTGAGGGGTGGTTGGGTACAACCGTTGCCCCTCACCATTCACATCATTCAGTTTACAGCAGGATATTTATTTGGCAAGATCAGTGGTCTGAGGAGGAACAACCTTGCCATCAGCAATGTCCTTTTCTGCCTCAGCAGCAGCAGCTTTCACGTCCTCGGGAACCAAGTCAGTTAAAGCGACGGACGGAGCGCCATCATCGACACCCCAATTGCTGGTGATACCACCCTGCCACTTGCCGGTGGCAGCGTCTTTCAGGTCTTTGTAGACAGAAAGACCGGGAGATGTAAGGGCTGAGCAAATCACGCTTTCAGGAGCTTCGGGGCTTTGATCGATATCCACGCCAATGGCATAGATGCCTTTCTCCTTGGCAGCCGAGAACAAACCAAGACCGGTTTTGTTGGCGGCATGCATCACAATGTCATCGCCTTTTTCAATCAAAGAAAGTGTGATTTCATGGCCCTTATCAGGGTCAATGAAAGTTCCGGCAAATGTGGCATCGATCTGGATGTCGGGATTGACCGATTTCAAGCCGGCTTCATAACCAGCCAGGAATTTGACAATTCCGGGGAAGTTATCGCCGCCAAACCAGCCGACGCGGTTTGTCTTGGTCATTTTGGCCGCTACAACGCCGCAAACATACGAACCTTCTTGAATGTCATACAGAATGCCGTGAATGTTGGGAATCTCTTTATCATTCGGTTCGTAAATCAAAACATATTTTGTCTCAGGAAAATCTGGAGCAACATTGTTGATGGCATCATGCACATAGAAGAACGTGCTGATTACCATATCGTAACCTTGCTCGCTAACCTGGCGAACAGTTTGTTCGTATTCGGTTGGGCTTTTCATTTCAACCAGTTTCGCTTCTGAAACAATGCCGTCATCTTTGGCCTGGTTGATGAACTTCCAGATATCCTCTTCAAAGGGGCTGAGGGGCTGCGTTAGAAGGAACACAACCTTTACGGGATTCAACGCTTCGGCGGCGGGTTGTTCAGCTGCCGGTTGTTCTTCAGCAGGTGCAGCTTCGGCAGGCTGTTCGCCAGCGGGTTGTTCGGCGGCTGCTGGTTCAGCAGCTGGTACCTGAGGGGCGCAGGCTGCCAGTGAAGCTGCCAGCATGGCGATGAGTACGAATACAACGAGAGACTTACGCATTGATTTTCTTTTCCTTTCCTTATTAAATTGGGAAGTGGATGGGGCGAAAAACTCGATTGGAAATAATAAAAAAATAATGCCTCCTTTCAACAGTTAAAGGCTTCTATTCCTCAATTTTCATTGGACCCAGGGTTGTTTTCCATTGAATGCGATCTGGCCTTGCCAGCATTTTTGTAAACTCTACGCATACCCGATCGTAGGCATAGGCTACACGCTCCGAATCGATTAACGGAGAACCTGCACTAACCTTTAATATTTCTGCCTGGTCGTTATCGGCTGCTGATGCAGAAATGGATTGTATGCCGCCTATCAGGTGTACACCGATTTGGTTAAGCATCCCATAAAAACTTTTATTTTCCAAAGAAGCAATTGTAAAAACGTTTTGGTTTGGCGCAATGGCTACCACCGAGATAAACGTATATCCAATTGCAATGGGTTCGTTGTCTGCCATGGTTACCCGGATGAAATGAATAACCGGCGAGCCGGGAGCTATATGCAATTTGGCCGCCACCTCTTTGTCTGCCTCAAGCGACTCCAGCGTCAATACCTTGCTGCCCGGTGTCAGTCCTTTTGAAGCCACATCATGCGACAGGCTGGTTAAGCTGGGTAGGTAGTTGGTAATTTTTTGTTCAGCGACAAAAGTGCCTTTGCCATGCATGGTATAAACCAGCCCTTCACGGGACAATTCTTTGATGGCATTTCGCACCGTAATGCGTGATACCGACCATGTTTTCATAAATTCTGTTTCAGATGGCAGCAAATCTCCCGGTTGAAACACTCCCTGAGCAATATCTTTCGCCACCGCTTCTTTCAATTGCATATAAATTGGAGTCATCAATTCACCATATCTTCAATCGATTTTCAGGGAAAAACTTATTATATTATTATCTCGTTATAATATGTTAAACAGATTTTAGATCAGCGGCAAGGTTAAGTCAATAGGTATTACAGTTTTTTAAGAAATCTCTCCCCTTTGCAAGGTAACCATTTTTTGCTACATTGTAAGGGTTGATAAATAGTGGTAAAAAGGGATTACACAGGTTCATTGTGTCGTTTTAGATTTCTTAGGAGGTAAAAATGAACAGACAAATGCGAGTCCTGGCCATTTCAGCGCTCATGATCATAACCATCCTGGCCTGCAATTTCCCAACTGCCGCCAATAAACCCAGCCCAATCGATGCACAATATACTGCCGCTGCTGAAACCGTTGCAGCCATTCAAACCCTGAATGCTTTACTCGGCACGGTTGAAGCGACTCAAAGCACCGTCACGGTTCAACCAACCGAGACGCCCACCATCACTCCCTCACCCACCGTCACCAACACCCGGCAGCCCACCGCCGTTCCCACCACCATCATGTGCGACCGGGCCACATTTGTTGCCGATATTACCATCCCTGATGGCACCGAGCTTAATGGTGGTGATAATTTTACAAAAACCTGGCGCCTGATGAACAACGGCTCATGCACCTGGACTACGGATTACAAAGTGGTTTTTGACCGCGGCGACAAATTGGGCGCCCCCGACAGCATCAATATGCCCAAAAATGTTCTGCCCGGCCAGTCTGTGGATATATCCATTGCCATGAATACCCCTTCGTCTGATGGCACATACAAAGGTTACTGGATGCTGCGCAATGCTTCAGGCAATAAATTTGGATGGGGTGTGAATGGCGATCAGGCTTTCTGGGTTGAAATCAAGTCCAAGGCGGTGGCAACCGGCACCACCGAGATTTTTAATTTTGTAACGCAAGCCTGCGACAGTGAAACAAGCTGGTATAACGCTTCAAACAACCTGCCCTGCCCGGGCAGCGACAGCGACGCCGAAGGTTTTGTGATTGTGCACAACAATCCCAAACTTGAAACCGGCAGCAACGCCGGCGCGAAATCTCTTGAAACTCACCCGCAGTGGATTGACGGTGGTCTGATCACCGGCAAATACGAGACCATCGATGTCAAATCCGGCTACCGCTTCAGAGCCAAAATAGGTTGTCTTTACAAAGACGGCGGGTCAGCCTGTGATGTGGTTTTCAGAATTCGCTATCGGGCTGACGGCGGCGCATCGCAAACCCTGGGTGAATGGAATCAGACCTATGATGGATCGGTGAAAACTTTGGACATTGACCTGGATTCATTGAAAGGGAAAAACGTGGAGTTTCGCCTGGTGGTTGACGCCAACGGTTCTTCTGGCCAAGACTGGGCTGTGTGGGTCAACCCGCGTATTGTGAAGTAATCCACTCACCACATAAGAAATTGAAGACCTCACAGGTTTTTTACCAACCTGTGAGGTCTTTTCTTATCTTTGCATCTTACTGGCGATTAATGGAGATACACATCCAACTCGCCGCCGGCGTTATTGATGTTATTGCCGAAATAAGTCGTGTTGGTGATGACCGTGCTGCTACCGTTACGTTCAATATCCAACCCGCTGCCGGTGTTGCCGTGGAGCACACAGTTTTGGATGGTGTTCGTCGCACCGCTGTTATTCTGGGTGACCAGCACACCGTCATAATCGCCAGCCGTGCCGTTGTTGAGGGCATAGATGCCGTTCAGCAGCACCGAATTCCTGGCAGTGATTTCAAGACCAGCCCTGGCGTTGTAATTCATATTGGACCTGGTAATGGTTACTGTGCCGGCATTGGTTGCATGATTAACGCTTGCCAAGACACCTATGGCGCGATTCTTCTCGGCTGTCACGCCGCCCAGGCTCAGGTTGCCGAAGTTTGCGATGCTCACCTGCAAACCATTGCCGGTATTGTTACCGAAGAAACTGGTTCCACTGAGGGTGACGCTGCCGTAGCCGGCCGCCGCGCCGTTGGTGGTGATGGTGGCACCGTTGTGAGTGCCTTGATTGCCATTGGCGACGGAGGTCAACCCGCTGCCAGTCACGTTGCCAGTGGTAGTTACATCCAACCCTTTATGACTATTCACAAAGGTAGATACACTGGTGAGCGATACATTCTGGTTGGACAGGTAGGTGTTGTCAATGCGGATGCCATAGCCAATATTGCTGCTTGCATCCACCGTGTTCAAAATCACCGCACCTTTGGCAAATATCCCCAGCCCGCCCGTGCCGAGATAATCGGGGTCAACATACTCTCCGCTGTTGCTGATCGTGGTGTAGCTGACCTTGACCATCGAGGCTGTGTTATCCTCGTCATCGGAGTTGATCAGGAGGATGCCAAAATCGCCCGCTTCATTGCCGTTGTCGTCCACGTTTAAATTGGACAGGGTGATGGCGCCGTTGCTACGGGCATACAGACCCGTGTCGCCGTTGCGGTCGAAATGGTTGGTGAACGTGCCGGTGCGCGTGATGCTGATCCCGCCGGTATTGATGCCATCACCATCCATATTGGATAAATTGGCGCCGTAACCGCTGTTGCCGCTGGCTTCGATATTCTTGATCGTGATGGTACCGTCTGAATAAACCTCCAACCCGTTGCCGTTGTCAGAGTTCTGGCGCCCGCCGATGCCGTAGTTATCATTGAAGTACACGTTGGTCAGGGTCACGCCCGGTGTTTTATTACTGCTGGTGTTGGAAAGGGATGCGCCGCTGTTGACGCGAAAATCGCCGTCCGAATCGCCGTTCTCGTTCACCCACACGTTGGTGAGGGTGATGATACCCTTTGATTCGACCAGCAAACCGTAGGGGTAGGCGGATGCTTCGGTGACATTGCGGCTGATGTCGGCATTGGTGATGCTGACCGGCTGATCGGCTGAGGCACTTGTGTTGACAATACGCATGCCGTGCTGGTCGTTGTCGCTGGCGCTGATCTTGCCGATGGTCACTTTGCCCTTGGAAAGAATTTCCAGTCCAAAGGTTCCGTTTCCGCCGAACCAGTCCCAGTCGCCGCTGCCGGTCAGGGTCACCCCGGCAGCAGTAGTGCTGTCATTGTTATTCAGTGTTGCACCAAAGGTGATGTTGTTTCCTGAATCAACATTGGTCAAGATGATGCTGCCTTTACTGGCAACTGACAATCCCCAGGTGCTTTTACTGTTGGAGAAATAGCAATTGCTGATGCTGACATTCTTGTTGAGAAGGGTAGCGCTGGAGTTTTCGATGGTAGCCCCGGTGCCGTTGTTCTGCGCATCCAGCCGCCCCAGGGTGATGCCGCCTTTCGAATAGATAGCCACACCAATGGCAAAGTTGTTACTGAAAGCGCAGGTGCCGCTGCTGCACGTGACGCTGACGTTGCCCACTGCGCTTCCCCAGTTGTTATAAATCTCCACACCGTTGCCGTTGGGGTTATCGTGCGCCTGCGCATTGCTGACGGTCACTGCGCCGTTCGAAGAAATGAACAAACCTCGTGAACCCTCATTGTAGTTAAACTCACCGCCCTTGATGGAGACCGCCAGCGGCGTATTTGCGCCGCTGTTGTCCAGGTAGGCGCCGATGCCCAGATTACTTTCGGTATATACATTGGTCAGGCTGATGGCGCCCATCGAACTGATGTTCAAACCATTTTCGGTGTTGCCGTTGAACCAGCCGTTGGTGACCTTGACCGGTTTGGCTGCGCCGTTTAGGTTGTTGATCACCACCCCGGTGGCTGTATCCGTGGTGCCGCTTTCCCCGTTATTGTTGGCGCTCACCGAGGTCAGGGTGACGCTGCCCCATGAATAAATATACAACCCGTAGTAATTATCCACCCGGGCATTGCGGCTGAAATCGCTGCTGGTGATCACCACATTGCCGGTCGAATCATCATAATTCTGCCACAGGTAGGCGCCGTAGAATCCGTTTTCGCCAGCATTGGTGCGATTAATGGTGATGGTGCCTTTGCTCTGGATATACATCCCATAACCTTCGTTCCGGTTGAACTGGTTGGTCCAGCCGCTGCGCGTGGCGGTCACCGTCACACCGGCTTTGGTCGGGCTGGTGTTGTTGATGATGTTCAGGCCATGATTTCCATTATGAGTATCGCCCACATCTACATTCTTCACCGTCACTGCACCCTTCGAGCGGATGTCAATGGCATTGTCGCCGTTGTTGAAATAGTAGCCGCCGTCCAGGGTCACCGTTTTAGCAGAGGTTGCCAGGCTGTTATCCAGGAAAACGCCGTAGGAAGCGTTATCGCTGACCCCGCAGTCGGTCAGGGTAACCGAGATGTTGCCCCTCGAATTGATGCGCAACCCCTCACCGCCCTGGTTGTTATTAAAATGCCCGTATAGCAGGGTGACGTTGTTTGCCAGGGTGGCAAGTTGATCATTACTAATGGATGCGCCGTGCACGCGATTGTTGCTGGCAGTCACCCAGTTCATCACAATGCTGCCGTAAGAAGAGATCTTCAACCCGGCGCTGTTGCCCTGGTTGCCGTCAAAGTTGTTCTGGCGGCCGCTGGAATTGAGGATGGTTACCCCGGCTGTGCTGCCTGTCTCCTCATTATCCAATTGCGCGCCGTAGGAGCCGCCCTGGTTATTCGATGCGCTCACGTCTTTGAGGGTGATGGCGCCCAGCGAACGGGCAAACAGCCCTTCATAGGTGTTGAAGCTGAAACCGCCATCCGTGATCATGATCGGGCTTTTGGTGGGGGAATGCTCATTATTCAGGTAGGCGCCGCTGGCCAAGATGCCGCCGCCGCCGTTTTCACCCGCCCACACGCTGGTGAGGGCAATGCTGCCCTTGGCCAGCACGTACAACCCGTGTCCAATGCCGGTGATGAGCCCGTTGTTGGCAAAATTCCCATTATTGATGGTCACATTGCCGCTGGAAACTTCCTGGCACTTGCCGCCTGAAAATACGCAGGTATCCACAAAAGCGCCCCGGTAACCGTTGCCGTCGGCGCGCACATTCTTCAGGCTGACGTTGCCGTATACCTGATAGGCGTACAACCCGTATTCATGGTTGTCATTGAACTGCACGTTCTCAAAGGTCAGGTTGCCGGCGCCGTTCTGTTTGTAATAGAAACCATACCCATTAATGTCGCTCAATCCGTTGCTACTGAACACACTGTTCTTGACCACTGCTCCGCGGCCCTCGAGATAAACGCCCTGGCGTTGATTGGAACTGGCAGTCACGCCATTTAAGGTAGTCAACCCGCTGGTATAAATTGCCAAGCCAGTCGTGCCGTTGTTGTTAAAACCGCTGTTGGTGATGTTCACCGCGCCAGCGACGTGACTTCCACCAAATCCAATGGATGCGCCGCGCCCGCTCACGCTGCGCGCTATCACGTTGGAGATGTTGACCGTGCCGGTGTGGTTTTCGATCTGCAAGCCTGCCCCGCTGCCCTCATTGAGGATGTTGAGGTAAGATAGGTTCAGGGTTCCGTTTACACCCGATTCATTATTAATCATCACAACCTGGGTGTCATTATTGGCAGTGATGTTGAAGCCCAGCAGGGTGAAGGTGGGCATATTGATGATGGTGACCGTATTTCGAATTTCCGCCCAGTCTGATGGGTCGAAATAGTTAAAAGATGTAGCGTTATATTTGGTTGCTTCAGTGGGGTAATAATCCAGAAATACAATGCCGGTCAAATCGCCGACCCCATTGACAATGTATGGATCGGTATAGACCACACGATTCGAGACATAAATCATGCCTTTTCCGCTTTCGGTGCCAAAGTTGCTGATAGCATCATCAATGTCAGAATACCCTTTCGCCACATTGGCATTCGTGTAAAAATAGACATTACCGGGCAAACCGGTATACTGTGATGTCACCTGCTGCTCATCGGTTTCCTGCACCGCTGCCGGGGCTGAAAAACCTGCCGGTGCGGGTGTTTCGGGTTCGCCTTCCACCGGCGCTTCCGGCTCGGCTGGAGGGTCGGCGGGCACCTCAACCAACGGCGCCGGGGCCTGTGGCTCGGCCGGGGCTTGCGCTTCAGCCGGCGCCGGGTTTTCCGCCGGGGCAGCTTGCTGGGTTTCACCAGCCGGTGGATCGGCCGGCGGCGCGCCCTCTTCGGCGAAAGTCGGCGTGACCAGCAGCAAAGCCGCCATCAGCGCCAATACAATCGTCAAAGGCAGCAAAAATCGATTGGTGCGTTGTCCTATCATGCTTTCCTCCATTGAACACTGTCTTTATTTACGGTTGGTTGAAAAATAAAGTAAGGCATTCTTTCCATTTTGATCTTCGACAAGTCAAAACAATGGAATGTCTTATGGGTGAAAAATTCTGTATTCCTAAAAAAAACGGCTTCCGTGAAAGAAGCCGGTTTCGCCATTATGCTCCCCAAATACGTTTGTTCAAATGAACATTTGAACCCCAGGCGACCAATTTCGTATTTGGATCGATGCAATCCAGTGATTTAATAATCAATAATATAAAAATATTCAACCCCGCTATAAACCATTATAAACATTTAACAATTAATATCAATACGTATTCAGAATTCACTTAAATAACGTCAATTCGGGATAAGGTGAATTGTCTTTGCGAGAAGGTTGAAATGGCGTTTTTACTATTTCAACCGACGAAGCAATCTCATAGTAAGCCAAAAAAGTTGAGATTGCTTCGCTCGCTGCGTTCACAATGACACCTTAATTATCCCGAACTCATGTTAAATAAAAAAATCCTCACAGGTTTGATTGGAAACCTGTGAGGTCTTTCTTTGCGGTGTGTATCTTACTGGCAATTAATGGAGATACACATCACGTTCACCACCGGCGTTATTGATGTTATTGCCGAAGTATGACGTGTTGGTGATGACCGTAGTGCTTCCATTGCGCTCAATGTCCAACCCGCTGCCGGTGTTGCCGTGGAGCACACAGTTTTGGATGGTGTTTGTCGCACCGATGTTATTCTGGGTGATCAGCACACCGTCATAATCGGTTGTTCCATTGCCAAGTGTGCCGTTGTTGAGGGCATAGATGCCGTTCAACAGCACCGAATTCCTGGCAGTGATACCCAGACCAATTTGAGCGTTGAAATTCATATTGGATTTGGTGATGGTCACTGTTCCGGCATTGGCTGCATGATTAACGCTTACCCAGATGCCCGTGGCGCCGTTCTTTTCAGCGGTCACGCCGCTCATATTCAGGCTGCCGTAGTTTTGAATGCTCACCAGCAAACCGGTATCAGTGTTGCTGTTGATGAAATTTGCCCCACTGATGGTCACATTGCCAAATTTCGCATCGGCAGAATTGGTGCTGATATTTACGCCCTCTCCGCCGTTGGCGATTGAGGAAATGTCTTTGAGGATGACATTGCCCTTTGTGTCTTTTATGTACAACCCGATTTCCTGGTTGACCATTGTTTGCACGTTGGTCAGGGTGATATTTTGACCCGACAGGGCAGAATTGTCCACATAGATGCCGTTTTTGTTGTTGCCATTGGCGTTCACATTCGTCAAAATTATCGCGCCCTCTGCTGGTGCATAAATTCCGCCATCAATTTGGCCATCAATTCTTAAACCACTATCACTGTTGTTATCAAATGAGCTGTTGCTAACCGTGATGGGTGATGCAATGTCATCATCCTCTCCCGAGTTATTCAAATGTGCGCCGTGTTCGCCGTCGGCATTGCCGTTTCCATTGGAATTTACATAGTCAACCTTGATGGCTGCATTGCTCTGGGCATATAAACCTGAGTTACCATTGTTGTTGAATTGATTGGTGAATGTACCGGTGCGGGCCAGGGTGATTGTTCCAGTCGAGCCCGAATACATATTGTCCAGCCACGCTCCATATCCACTGTTATTGTCTGCACCAATGTTCTTGATGGAGATATTTCCATAGGAAAGAACCACCAAGCCATCACCAGGACGCGAGCCCTCACCAAAGTTATCATAGCAATCGACATTGGTCAGCGTGATGCCTGGTTTCACTGTTGCCGTGCTGGAGCGGTTATCCAGGAGCGCCCCGCCGTCCACCGCCATCTTGTCGTCGTCGTCATCGTCCTGCCGGTCGCCATTGCCATTGACATATACCCGGGTCAATGTGATGGCGCCCTGTGAAGTGACATTCAGTGAATAGTAATTTGGGGCGGTGTAGTCATTCATAATATTACGGCTGATTTCCGCATCAGTGATGGTCACGCTGCCTTTCTCCGCACCTTCAACAGCATTATCGATCTGCAGGCCATATTGCGAGTTGTCGGAGGTGTTAATCTTGCTGACCACAACCTTGCCCAGCGAATAGATATACATGCCGTAGCCGCCGTTGTTTCCCACCCACGACCAGTCGCTGCGGCCTGTGAAGGTCACACCGGCATTGGTCTTGCTAAGATGGTTATCCAGCGATATGCCATACCCGGCATTATTCCCGGCATCCACATTCTTCAGCATAATGGCGCCCTTCGACTGCACACTCAAACCCCATTTGGTTGAATTGGTATTGTCGGAGAAGTAACAATCGCTGATCGTGACCGTCTTGGGAGCATTGTCAGCGACGCCATCGTTTTTCAAGTCTGCACCGGTGAAATTGTTTTTGGCATCGATTTTACTTAACACGATGTTACCCAACGATTCGATGGAAATACCATGCCATCCATTGCTGTTGAAATTGCAGGTGCCTTTGGCGCAGGTCACTTTCACATCGCCTTTCGCGCCTGTGTCGTTGTTGTGGATCACCATGCCGTCGCCGTTGGTGTTGTCATGCGCATTG
>Ga0334888_1005180_pt1 | contig 11145 bp, 14 predicted proteins | sample GraSluR1_MG_FD_207227 | JGI IMG/M metagenome (GOLD analysis project Ga0334888, IMG submission 207227) | Sludge microbial communities from methane-producing bioreactor in Wageningen University, Netherlands - Granular Sludge_3_08-R1 | ecosystem: Engineered > Bioreactor > Anaerobic > Unclassified ...
CGCTGTGTTGCTGGACCATGGAGTTGCGCGTTGACTGGGCCGCATTCCTGAAATGGCTTCAACAGATGTGCACAGCGGACTTTGCCTGGTACGAGACCCCGCTTGTTGGCTACGCCGACGTCTGGTTGGAGCCCACAGACAGAGGCCTGTACAAGCTGGGCTGCAAGTCGGTATCCTTCAATCCCCGGGATAGGCACTCCTGGCAGAGCTTCCCTCACACCGATTTGCTCACCCTCATGACGTTCCAGCATGTGACCCCGGAGGGCGTTAGCGCCGCTGACTCGCTGCTGACCATCGATGCACGCTGTGTCGAGAGAGATCTCCTGGCCGCCTTTCTGCGCCTGGTCGGCGCGACCATGATAGAGTTAGGGGATGTCAGGGAGAGGGATCAGGGCGAGAGCATGCTCAAGTTTGCGGATGAGGTCCGGCAGCGACTGCCCTTTGAGACCTCCTCCCCACACCGAAGACTCAACGATGACACTGCTTCGGGAGATCTCTGGCAGCCACTTCAGAGGGAGCTTCGGGTGCCAACCGACCCATATACTCTGTACGACATGCTAACGCACACGTTTTTGGGGCATGAGACCATAGTCTGCCAAGCGGGAAACAGGCTAGTGGTACAGGCTAGTCGCCGGCTGCTGTGGCTTGCTGCGGGGCAGCCCTACTCAACGGTGGGGGAGCAGTATGCGAGCATCGTCGAGCTGACACTACACAAGGAACCAACTGGATTGCGTGTCTCGGCGACAGTGCTGCGAAACGACTCGACGGCACGTGATGCCTTGCGCCATATCGAAAGCGAGATGACGGAGCGCCTGGGCGCGACGCCGCTCACAAGTCATCGCGACGGGCCCACAGATATGAAGGCGAGCAGTTCAATGCAGCCGTCCGTGAGGAAGGAAGGGGAGTGTGGCGCGACGGACGTAGGTGCGCGTTCCGCTTCTGAGGATGCCGAAAGGCAGGAGCATGGCGATGGGCTCATGCCATCACTGAAGTGCGAGAAGGCCGGGCTGCAACATGATGGGTGCGAGACATCCGAAGGCGGCCCGAGTGGCGAGGCAGAAGCCGTAAGCAGCGAGATGGAAGCGCTAGGCAGCGAGAGCCCCATTTCATCGGCGAGCGAAGGGATGTCCAGGCTCGACGTGACAGATGCCCTCCCCACGCAGCGCTCCGAGGAAGTGAGCAGCGCTTGCTCCCATACAACCCTCACTAGTGGCACATCATCTACCGGCGATCCCTGGGATGTGATCCCTGACGAGCGCGATCGCGAGATGGTCCGGCTGCTTCATCAAAAGCTGTCCTATCAGGAGATAGAGCGCGAGACTGCAGGGGATCCGCGCTTCAAAGATAGACGCAGAATTGGGGTGAAGACGATCACTAACCGGCTCTCCTCGCTTCGCAAACTGTTCGGTGTGCGTATAGTTCCATACAGGCGGACACCCAAGAAGCCCTCATAGCAGCGCGTGTGGACGTAGGCCTCCTCGCCAGAAACCTGGTCGGGACATGGCGCAACATGTCGGGATATTCGGGGATATATCGGGATATAAGGAGAGGGATATAAAAGGATATAAAAGGATATAAATAAGTTTGTACGAAAAACTACCCACTGGTATAATGCCAAGCATAACAGCTTGGCATTCTTCTGTGATCGGAGGGTTGATATGCAGGGCGATACCAGGACGCTGCTCGTCGTAAGGGTTCTGCCAAAGCACAAACACGTGTTGGGTGACATCGCCCGCCTGGAAGGCGAATCCATGGCCACCGTGGTGCGCCGCTTGATCAAACAAGAGGCGATACGACGTTCGCTGTGGCCGGCGGACCTCAAGGGTGTAGCAGGGGATGATGGAGACGTTCACAAGGAGTAGCCCATGTTCCCACATACAGAGGTCGCCCCGGCGCTGCAACGCCAGAGCGACCACAACCGAAGCCCGGGCGACCAAACCCAGCTTCACTGCCACTATACCACATCGGCGCTTGCCACACAAGCGCGCCGACCCAGTGATCCCTCGATGCTGGACCACGAGATCGAGGCCTTCCTGCTGGACCGCGAGTCTAGACAGCTGAGCCCGGGCACCCTGAGCTTCTACCGAGAGAAGCTGGGCGTCTTGGCCATTTTCGCCGATATGCACGAGCTGGTCAGCGTCCGCGACCTCACCGCCCCGTTGGTGCGCCGCTATCTGCGAGAGCTCCGTGCGACGCACACCGAGGGCGGCGTCCACGCCTTCTATCGGGCGCTGCGCGCCCTGGTCAACTGGTGGGAGGAGGAGCATGAGCCCGCCGGCTGGCGCAACCCGTTGGCCAAGGTGAAGGCGCCCAAGGTGCCGCAGGAGGTGCTGGAGCCGGCGCCGCTGGCCGATCTTAGCGCCATGGTCGCGGTGTGCCCCGAGGGCACGGAGCTGGGGCGACGCGACCGCGCCATGCTGCTCGCCCTGCTGGACACCGGCTGCCGCGCCCAGGAGTTCCTGGACCTGTGCAAAGGCGACGTGGACCTCGCTACCGGCGTCTGCCAGGTGCGGCGCGGCAAGGGCGGCAAGGCCCGCAGCGTCTTCCTAGGCGAGACCGCGCGGGACGCTTTGCGCGGCTACCTGGACCTGCGGCGGGCCCACTACCCGTTGGCGCCGCTGTGGGCCACCCGTGGCGGGACGCGGCTCAGCTACTCGGGGCTGCGTGAAACCGTCCGCCGCCGAGCTCGGAAGGCCGGCGTCCCAGTCCCCTCGCTCCACTCTTTCCGTAGGGCCTTCGCCCTGGCTTGCTTGCGCTCGGGCTGCGACCTGATCACTTTGCAGAGGATGCTCGGTCATTCCAGTCTGGCGGTGGTCAGCCGCTACCTGAAGCAAGTCGACGACGATCTCCTGCGAGCCCACCGAAGCCATGCCCCCGTGGACAAGGTATTGGTCGCCAGCACCAACAGGGGGCAGAGATGAACACTAGGGACAGCGCGATCGCCTACGGCGAACAAGGTCTCGCCGTGTTCCCCTGCAGCGGCAAGACACCCCTCACCGAGCATGGCTTCAAGGACGCGACCACCGACTCCGCGACCATTGCTGCCTGGTGGGATCGCTGGCCCAAGGCCAACGTAGCCATTGCCACAGGCCCCTCGGGCCTGGTCGTCATCGATATCGATCAGAAGAACGACGTCGATGGCTGGGAGAGCTGGCAGGATCTCAAGACTGAGCTGGCTCTCAATGACGACACGGTGACCTGTGAGACGCCGACCGGCGGCTTGCACCTCTACTACCGCGCCAACGGGCACGACGTGAGCTGCAGCGCGGGCAAGTTGGGGCCAGGCCTGGATGTGCGCGCCAGAGGTGGCTACGTGGTCGCGCCGCCCAGCCTCCATCCCAACGGCAACCCCTACACCTGGGCGCTGGACGGCGCGCCCGACGAGTGCGAGATGCTCCCCTTCCCGGCCGCCCTGCTGGAGCGCTTGGCTTTCCACGTGCACACGCCCGCTGGCAAGACCGATGGGAGGATCCCGTCAGGGCAGCGAAACAGCACTTTGACCAGCCTAGCGGGCAGCATGCGACGACCGGGGTTCTCGGGCGACGCCATCGAGGCGGCACTCTTGGTCGAAAACGCGACGCGCTGCCAGCCTCCTCTGTCAGAGACCGAAGTGGTCAAGCTCGCCAGAAGCATCGCTCGCTATTCGCCAAGCCAGCCGGCGGGCCGTCTGTCGAAGGAATACGGCATGGGAGACCTGCTCAGCACCGCATTCCCGGCCCCCGTCTGGGTCGTGCCCGAGATGTTGCCCGCCGGGCTCTGCATCCTGGCGGGTCGTCCCAAGCAGGGAAAGAGCTTCCTAGCCCTGCAGCTGACCGTCGCCGTTGGCTCTGGCGGCCGCTTCCTCAACCGATCCGTGGAACAGGGCGGCGCACTCTACATAGCCTTGGAGGACTCGCCGCGCCGCTTGCAGGCCCGGCTGCGCGACATGCAGGCACCCCATGACGCCGATGTGCGCATAGCTTTTGGCTGGCCCTCGCTTAACGGCGAGGGGCTGGAACAGATCGAGCACCGCATCGCCTTCGACAATCTCCGTCTGGTGGTGATCGATACCTTGGCCCGCGCAGTAGGTGGCCGCATCGACTGGGACGATGTCGGCGCGGTCACGCCATTGCTGGGCGGATTGCAGGAGCTAGCACTGAGCGCGGATGTCTGCATTCTGGCCGTCGATCACCACCGCAAGGGCGGCATGACGGTCGATGTGGTGGATGATGTCATGGGATCCACCGGCAAGAGCGCCGTGGCCGACACCGTCTGGGGCCTATATCGCCAGCGCGGCGACCAGGGCGCGACGCTCAACCTTACGGGGCGCGACATCGCTGAGGCGGAGATTGCCATCCTCTTTGACCCCTTGACCGTCTGCTGGCAACCAAACGAGACGGCCGAGGGTGTCCGCGTGGGTAGCATCCAAGATCGCATCCTGACCGCCTTGGAACACGCAGGGGGAAGGGCGACTACCACGGAGCTCGCGAACGTTCTGCACATCGAGGCGACCCATGTCAGTCGAGAGCTCGGCGAGCTTGTTGCCAAGAGGGCGGTCGTCAAGGAAGAGCGCCAAGGCCGCGAGGTTCCGTACCGCCTCCTAACCATGGTTCATGGTCATGATGGTCATATTGGTCATCGTCCGGAAGAACACTGCCATGATGAAAACGATCATCAACCCCTGCGCAGGCTGGATGAAGGGTGTTTGTCTCTAGCTCCGCCTCTGGAAGTAGATACCCACAACGATATATCCTACTGCCCTTCATCCGCGATTGATGGTCACGGTGGCCACAGTGGTAATGGTCTGAGTGACTTTTTCGATGTTGACCACTATGACCATCATGACCAACCATTACGCTGCCCCCGAGAAGACCATCGGCCGCACGCTATTGAGCAGCCGCTGAGAAACGACGGCCGCGGCAACCGCTCCACCAATCCACTCACCCAGATCGAGAGAGTCTCCTCAGAAACCGGCACTGGGCGGAACGTCGAGAACGCTGAGGATAGCGCTTCCGCCCGCTTCGACCAGAAGGGATCGAAAGCGCTGTAGGCCATGGCGCAGCCAGCTGGCTACCCCAAAGTATCCCAAGCGCTGGGCGCCAGCCCCGGCACCACCCGCAAAGCTCTCGAACGCCTGGTGCGGAAGGGGCTGGTGGAGCGGCTCGCAAACAGCAGGTATCGGCCCGTGGCTGAGGAGGCGCCTATGACTTGACTTAGTCCACGACTTGCGGGAGCGAACGAGAACATAGCCGACCATGGAAAAGGAGAACGCGATGATCATCAAGATGAGTGATTGCCCTAGTCCGACGCCCGGCCCAAGCTGCGCCGAGATGCTGCGTCGCAACCTGGTATTGCCGCCGGCCCGAGATCCGTACGACGGCGTCTACCAGGTGGCGCGAACGGGCGAGTGCGCTCTGTCGCTAGAGGAGCAAACGTCTCTCTACGGGACGCCCTTCCAGGTCTGTCTGATCGAGCCAGAGCAGATCGATCGCCGCACCTATCTGCGCTGGGTTTTGGAGGAGCTGCCTTGGCGCCACTCGGGCGGGCACATGATCACGGCCTGGTGCCTATGTCAGCTCTACCCTGGCAGTACGCTGTGGGCTTGGATCGACGCCACGGTCCCTGATAGACGGGGAACCGCCGAGATCCAGCAGTGCGATACGGAGGCGGCCATCGGCTCCCTATGCATGCCCCAACCGCACGCCGGCTCCTACCTGACGCTGGAACCATCGGAGCTGGTCCGCCCCGAGGAGGCCTACGAAACGCTACGCCAGCGTCTGAACGGTCACGAGGTGCTACGGCGGTATAAGGAGCTGCTGCTCTCCATGGTGGAGAACGATCCGAAGCCGCTGAGCATGCGATGGCTGACCTTGGCCAACAAGCCCGGGTCCGAGATCCTGCGCGAACTCCATCTGAGGGTGGGGACGGAGCTGAGCCTACTGTTCGCCATGGAGGCCGAACAGGAGGCCCAGAGCCCAGACGCTGAGCTAGGGTGGCGCTTATGATTTGATTCAGAGTCGGGCATCGATTCGGTTAGCAGATCGGGAGCAAACGGGGCAGTATGATCATGCAACGGTTCTCGTGCGATGTGTTGGATCCGAATATCTATAGTGCGGTGGATCGCGGTGTGCAGGCGAGCGTCGGCCCCAAGGGGACGTGCCCGGAATGGATCCTATGGGTGAGGACTTCGCCCGTAGATCTCAACGAGTGCGCGCTGCGGGCCTACACCTATCAGTCCTTCTCGCCACAAAGCACGCTCTGGGCCTGCGTCCCGGCAATCCTCTACCACGGTCGGGGCATCCCAGCGAAGCTCATAGAGCTCAGCAAAAGTAGCCTGATGGACAAGCCTCGTCGCGTCCAAATCGCCTGATCGAGCACTGTGGCGGCGCCTTCAACAACGCCCAGGCGATCCTGCCGCCCGCTGGCGAGGTCATCCGAAGCGGTCCGCCGCTGCTGAAAGGTGATGACGTCTCATACTAGCCCAGTTGCCCTGGGGGCTAAGACCGGCATAGCCCCCAGGGCAGCACGTGCCAGCCACTGCTTGCGGGGTTTACCCGCAGTGGTCGGACCAAGGGACTTCCGCTTCGCGAGCGGCCAAGCCGGTGACGAGTTGTGAGTGGTTGATGTGATGTGTGAGCGCAGCATGCCACATGGAGGATTGGGGACATGAAGATCGTAGCAGTTCCCGGCAACGTCGACGCCGGCGACTATGTGGCTCAGGTCAAGAGAGTGGAGCTGAACAAGGACCATCCTCGCAAAACGCTGAGGCTGGTCCTTGGACTCGCACATGAGTTGAGACAGTTCGAGGTGAGCGTTCTCTGCGGCGCGTGGATGTCGCCGAAGCGCGCGGTGGGGTTTGGTCAGCATCCTTCTCTACGCAGGACAGGAGATCCCGCCGAAGATCATCGAGATCGACGTGGACAACCTTGTTCGCAAGAGGTGCGTCGTGACCCTATCGCTGAGCTACGGTCAGACCGGCTGGAAGAACAAGGTGGAACGGGTGCAGTCGCACCGGGATTTCGAAGACACAGACTTCCACGAACGCTATCCTAACCAGTACATCCACCTGGACCAGGCAACGTACGATGGCTATCTCGATCAGCAGACAGAGATTTCGCCGGAGCGCAAGACTAGGTTACCCCCTTAGGGTAACTGCTTCCCGGTTTGCAGCTAGACTCGCCCCGCCCCTGGCACCATCGGCCGCCAGAAGCAAGCGCATGGACGTCGTTGCTGCTGGGCACGGCCTGTGGCAAGTGATGCGGCCGGCCTGCGACGGCTGATAGCCTCGCCATCTCTGACGCCGATGCGCGTCGGAGTCCTTTCGTGCCCGCGCTGACCATCAGGCAAGGGCCGCCGACTGCTTAACTCCCCGCTCCCCTCACTTGCTGGTCTGCCAAGCTGGCGACGGTTGACATCATCGCCACTACTGGCATGCATTGGCGGGCGCCCTCGGAGCATGATAGCTCCGACACCCTGCCGCCCCAGAAAAGAAGCAACGGCCAAACCGCCCAAGGCTCTAGCCTAAGCGCGCCTTCAGGGGTAGTTCCAAGCCGTCCGACCCAATCCATGCACCGGCGCGCCGGCTCCCCGGACACGCAAGCAAAAAAAGGGGGCAGCGAGGAGAGGGACACCTCCCTCCCCCCGCCGCCCTTCAGTCCTAGATGGCCCACCCCTCCACCTGGACCGGCTCTCTGCTGGTCAGGTGCGCTTGCAGCCTCTCCAAGGCCTCCTTCTTGCCGCCCCCGTAGGCGGCCAACGCATCGACACCCAACACGTCCAGCACCTCCTCTCGGCTCAGCGCATGCTCCGCCGCCCAGGCCCAGAAGCGGGCCTGCCCCTCGGGCTCCTCGCACCAGCGCGGCGCTGCCGCTCCCTCGGTCAGCCAGGCGATCACCGGCTGGAACCAGGCCGCATCGGGTCTCTCGATGGCCTGGTCGGCCACGGCGGGGCAGCGCGACTTGATCACCCGCAGCTCGTGGCTGTCCGCCGCCATCTCCGCCACCAGGTCGAACTCGTACTCCATCCCTTCGCGCTGCACCGGCCGCGTGCCCAGCCGCCGGGGCACCAGCTTGCCGCGCGCATCCGGCTCCAAGCGGTACTCGGTCTTGGTCCGCATGGTGGCGATCACGTCCAGGTTCGCTTGCAGCATGGCGTCCACCAGCGCCCGATGCCGCGGCGTCACGACGCCCCAGGCCGCAAAGCTGTTGCCGCTGGTCGAGCGCCGCGACGCCTCGTCCACCAAGCTGAGCACCCCGCCCTCCCCCTCCCAGGCGTGGGACAGGCTGTCGATCACCAACACGGGGTAGCCGGCCCGCTCGGCGGCGTCGATGGCCTCCACGTACCGCTCGGGCTGAAAGCTGTCCAACGCCACCACGTCATAGCCGTAGCGGTCGGCGTACTTGCTGGCCGAGCCCCGCTCGGTGTCGATCAGCGCCGGCCGGCCGCCGCGGAGCGCCGCCAGGGCGGTGGCAAAGGCCAGCGCGGTGTAGGTCTTGCCCGACCCCGCCGGGCCCTGGATGGCCATGCGCAAACGGGCCTGCCACTTGGTGGCCGGGGTGAACTGTACGGTCATGGTCGTTCCTCCTTCTGGTTGATCGTCGCTGCCGTTGATTCCTCGCCGATGCAGTCAGGGGGCTCTTGCGTGGAGTCCCCTTCCTGGCTGCGTCCAGCAAGACCCGCTACTCGCTGCGTCAGCCGTGGGCCTGGGCGGCGATCTCGCTCAGCACGCCGACCAACGCCTCCGCGGCGCGATCCAGGTCCTGCCACAGGTACCGCGGCAACGCGTCGGTCCACGCCAGCCCGTCGCGCCAGTCTTGCAGACGGCAGAGGGCGTCCTGCGCGGCGGCCGCGTCCAGGGCGGCCTCGGTCTCCTCACACGGGCTCGTCATACCTACCTCCTCCCACTGACTCGTTGCTTGCAGACAGCGCTGCCCGACCCGAGTGACCTGGTCGGGCAGCGCTGGTATTCGCGGTAACAACCCGCTAGTAAAGGGCCGGGATCACGTCGTAGGCCCGCCACTGCCAGCTGCTCCAATCGGTGGCGCCGCTGAGCGCATCCAGCCAGCCGATGGGATCGTCGTTGGCCCGACACTGATCGCAGGGACAGTGGGCGGGCATGGGGTGGGGGACGTAGCCGTACCAGAACAGGAAGCATTCCTCCTTCCATTCTCTGCTGGCCGGCTCCTCGTAGTGCATGTCGCCGGCGCCCCGGTCGTAGTAGCAGGACCACCAACGTTGGGTACGCTCCTCCCACAGGAAAAAGCTCAGCCCCAGCGAGCGGCCGATGACCACCTCGATCCTGGTCACCTGGGGCTGGAACCCGTAGCCCCGCTGGGCGTAGGTGGGGGCCAGGGCCGGCCCCCAATCCTCAACGCGCTGTCTGTCCTGGGTGATGGTAGACATGCCTACGCCTCTCCTTCCCTGGGCGAGATGCCCTTGCGAATGCTGTAGTAGCGGGCCGAGGCCTTGCGTACCATGGCGACGGCGGCGGCATAGTCCACCGACTGCATCCGCGCCAGGCCCTCACACAGGATCTGATGGCCCTGGGGATGATGACCGGCCCTGCCGGGCAACTCCGAGAGCATGGTCATCTGAGCGGAGAGCAGCCCCAGCAGCTGGTCGATGGCCGCGTCCAGGGCGGCGGCGGCCACATAGAGCTCGTTGACATCAAAGTACGATTTCGCAGCCAGCTGCGAGTCGTACTTGCCCGCCACGATCGAACTGTTACTCTCGTCGCTGATCTTTTTGCAGAAGCGCGTGTAGGACCAGCGCGCCTTGCCGTTGGATGGTTCGGTCATGGTTCCTCCTCGCATGCAAAAGGGTGAACAGTGTCTGGCTCGGGATCCGGGATCCACAGGCCTTCATCGCCCCAACTCCTCGATCACCAGCTGCTCCCAACCGTCCTCGCCGCCCACATACTCGGTGGCGATCTTCCCCTCGGCCGTCAGCCGCAGGCGGTAGGGACCCACGTGCATGGGCCCCTCTTCTTGGGCCACCAGCGCCGCCTTCAGCCGCGCTTGGGCCTGGTCCAGCCGGCGCTCCACCCGCGGCAGCAGCGCCCGGTTGTGCAACAAGCTCCTTAGGGCCCGGCTGAGCTGGCGGTATTCCTGCGGGCTTAGGTCCATGGCTGCTCCACCTCCCCGTAAAAGGGGTCGTCCTCGGGGATGGGCCGCCAACGCACCTGCGACCAGAGGTAGTGGGCCACCAGCGACCGGATGGTGTCATGCAGCGCCTCCGCCACCGTCGGAATGTAGTCCCGGTCCGGCAAGGCCAGGCGCAGGTCCAGGATCTCCTCGTCGCCGATGACGTCGAGCGGCTCGCGTTCTCGGAAGAAGCGGCGCGCGATATCGTGGGCCAGGCGGTCCACGATGACCCCCGCCTCGACGTCGGCCGGGCTGAACGGACGCTTACCGAGCGCTTCGACCGGCCCACCCTCGTAGCCGGCCAACATGATGATCCGCTGGGCCAACTGGGCCCGTTCCTGCCTATCCATCCTGGGCCTCCTTCTTGTGACGCTGCCGGTACGCGTCGATCACTCGCTGCAGATCCATGGTCGTACGCCGTACCTCGTTCATCGGGCTCCCTTCCGGGCCTCGTCGCGCAACCACGCTTTCATCGCCTCCCACAGGCTGGTCTGAAACGCCCAGGTCACCTCCGATCGGATCGAGACCACCGGCGCCTGCTGCGGCCAGCGGTTACCGGTGCCCACCACCAGGTGATCCACCAGGGTCAGATCCACCGAGTCGGCCGCGGCCTTCAGCCGGATGGTGGCGTCCAGATCCTCGGGGCTGGGCGCGGGATCGCCCGAGGGGTGGTTGTGGACCAAAGCAAAGCTGGGCGAGCCGGCCAGCAGGACCGGGCGCAGGATGATGGCGCTGTCCAGCATGGCCTGGGCCTTGCCGCCCTTGTGGGCACAGTAAAAGCCATCGATGCGCAGCTTGGTGTCCAGCAGCAGCACCGTGATGCTCTCTTGCTGCCGGTCGAACCAGTCGGTCTTGCCCATCAGGTCGGTCCAGAGGTGGGCGATGGCGTCGGGCGACGCGCCCTGCTCGCCCACGTAGGCGGTCTCGCGGATGATCCGCAGGCTGACCTCGCGGATCGTGGGGGTGAACAGTGTCATGGGGCTCCTTTGACATAGTTGTGCCACCCTCCCCCTGCTGGCGCAGG
>Ga0334888_1005184_pt1 | contig 11140 bp, 14 predicted proteins | sample GraSluR1_MG_FD_207227 | JGI IMG/M metagenome (GOLD analysis project Ga0334888, IMG submission 207227) | Sludge microbial communities from methane-producing bioreactor in Wageningen University, Netherlands - Granular Sludge_3_08-R1 | ecosystem: Engineered > Bioreactor > Anaerobic > Unclassified ...
GGTGTATGCGCTGGACGCGCCGCCGGGTTCATCCACGCGCGTCAGGTTGCCGTTGACGTCGTATTGGAAACGAAATACGGCGCCATTTTTGGTTTGAATGGCAGTTCGTTGACCGTTACTGTCGTAGGTGAAGGTGACCGCCGCGCCGGAAGGATCGACCATGCGCGTGGTGAGGCCGTTGCTGCTGAAGTAGTGTGTGGCGCGCCCGGCGGGATCGGTCTTTTTGATGTGGCGCGGTGTATTGGAAACCACCTCGTAGCGAGTCTCTCCGCCGTCGGGGGTGATCACAGAAGAAAGCACGCGATTGACGCCGCCGCCCCCATAGTTAAAGCGGGTGGTCAACTGGTCAGCGCCCACCACCATGCTGGTGACATACCCTTGCTCATCATAGCTGTAACTGGAGGTGATGCCTGCCAGGTCGGTGGATTGAATCAGGCGGTCCTGTTCGTCGTAAGCAAAGGTAGCCTTGCGACCGTCAGGCAGGCTGAAACCGGCGCAGCGCCGTCTTTCATCGTACACAAAAGAGATCGTCCTTCCTGCAGGATCAACCATGCGCAGCATGCGTTGGTCGGGAGCGTACTCAATTTCCAGGCGGTTGCCGCTGCGGTCCACCAGGGCAGAGGGGCGGCTGACCGGTTCTCCCGCTGCGCAGGGGAATATCCAGCGTACAGCGGTATCTTTCACTTTTAACATCCAATATTCGCCGTAATCGTACAGCTTGTCGAATACCCCCTGTTGTGGATTGGCCTGGATGGGCGCGGCAGGAGTGACCGGTGTTGTGGATGCACCAAAGCGGAAGGTGGTGATGCCGCCTGAACCGCGCGAGAGAACGGCTGCTTGCGATTTGCGTTGGATTTGAGATTCATATTGTATTTTCCATCCAACGCCAAACATACCATCGTCTTTGTTGGCAGCATGGAAAGTGAGCGTGAGATCGATATCCGGTCCAACGCCGTGATGATAGAAAAGGGTGTCCATTAACAAAAGATCCAACGTGGCGGTATTCACGCGATAATAAGGCAAGCCTTCGCAGGGAGCGTCCGGCCCATCGAAATCAGTGTTGGGGTTGTCCTGCGGCCCGCCCGGGTTGACGCCGGTTCCACCTTTGCCGGCAGGCCCGGAAGGCGGTTTGCCGCGCCCGGCGAAGGCTGCCCCGGCAGCGGTGCCGGCGGCGGCAGCGGCGGCGGCAGCTGTCCCGGCGGCGGCCAGTGTGCCTAAAATGTCGTTGTTATTTCTTCCGCCTCCAGGAGCGCCGGTCTCGGTCGGTGTGGGTGATGAAGTCGCTGTTGGTGTGGGAGTCGAGGTGGGTGTGGCAGTGGGTGTTGTGGTTGGAGTTGCAGTTTTCGTCGGAGTTTGTGTGATGGTGGGTGTGCGGGTAATAGTGGGTGTAAATGTAGGAGGGGCTTCCTGCCAGGTGTAAACCCGCTGGCTGTATGCCTGCGCCAGACCGACGCCAACATCGCAGAACAGGGTGAGCGCGCGCTGTTCGCCCTTTTTACCCACAGGGACTGTATACCTTCCTGATTTGGAGCTACTGCCGCCAAATTTGGCTGTGGCGTACGCAATTTGAGCGGCATTGGCATATTGATAGGCAGACGAGAAACTGACGATGCCGACGTCGCCGGCGTTGCTGCATTTATAACCCAGCTTGTTTTTGCAATCGCAAGAGACAGTTACGCTGGCGCTGATCACATCTCCCGGCGCCAGGCGGTCCAGCGAACCGCTGCTGTCGATATTCCACGAGCAGTCAGCCGTGAAGGTTTCGTCTCCACTTTCCACGGTTCCACCGGCAGAGCCTTCGCTGGCATAACCATCAAAGCTGGCTTCAAAGGACATCCCCTGGCTGGTTAACCCATAGTCTTGATAGTTGTCCGTGTATACCCAGTAACCGGGAGAAGGGGTGGGATCATCTGGCTGTTGTGCAAAGGCAGGTGTGATGAACATCCATAGAAAAGCGAAAGCTGCAAAAAACACAACGAATTTATTGGCGCGAAAGCGTGAGTTCAAAAAAGAGCGCATTTCGATTTCTCCCGAACCAGACGAGAAAGAAACCCCCAACGAAAAAATGCTATTGTTTTAATTATTATGCACGAACTGTGTTGAAAGTAAAGCGGATAAATAAAGGTGTTTACAACCTCGGATCAAATTTTTCGTATTCTAAATAGCAGGCGGTTTTAAAGCCGGGTAAAATCATTTGTTCAGTGCAGCTGCCGGGTGTGAATCGTGCAACCTGGACAGATGCAGGAGGATGTGACGTTATGTTGATGGTGTTGATCGGTCTTATTTTGTTGATTTTGGGACGCCGCATGTTCTGGTTGTTTGTGGGCGGCGTGGGTTTCATTTTGGGTTTCTGGCTGACCAGCCAGGTGGTGACCGGCGACGGCGATGCGCGCCTGGTTGTGCTGGCGGTGGCGTTGATTTTTGGCCTGGCAGGCGCCCTGATTGCGCGCATGCTGCAGCGCCTGGCGGTGGGCCTGGCCGGCTTTGTGGCGGGCGGCTATGTGCTGACCGGGCTGGCGCACATGCTTGGCTGGGAAATGGGCAGCGCCTCGTGGATGTTGTTCCTGGTGGGCGGTGTGATCGGCGCCGGGCTGGTAGCCGGGCTTTTTGAATGGGCGCTGATTTTGCTTTCTACCTTCACCGGCGCCACGCTCATTATTCAAAATTTACCGGCTGTGGCTGGCGACTGGCAGGTTCCCATGCTGGTTTCGTTGGGAATTTACATTGTGTTGGTGTTGTTTGGCATGTCGGTGCAGTCCAGCATGTGGCGGCATGAGTCGCATTCCAAACACGCGTTACCCTGAGGTGCTTAATGAACGAAAGACGCTATAACGGCGGTATAGATCATTTACGCTCAACCGAACGCTTGCGGCGCCTGGAGGTGCCCCGGGTGGTGGAACTGTGCCTGCAGGGTATGGATGCACACAGCGTGCTGGATGTGGGGGTGGGCAGCGGTGTGTTTGCAGAAGAATTTTCCCGGCGCGGTTTGCGAGTGGCGGGTGTGGATATTAACCCGCAGATGGTGGCTTTTTCAAAAGAGCTGCTGCCGGAGGGTGTTTTTCAAATTGCGCCGGCCGAGCAATTGCCGTTTGAAGCCAACAAGTTTGACCTGGTTTTTCTGGGACTGGTTTTGCATGAATGTGATGATGCGCAGCAGGCACTACAGGAAGCCGGGCGGGTAACGCGCCAGCGTGCAGCCATTTTGGAGTGGCATTACCGCAATGACGAAGTTGGACCTCCATTGGGGCACCGCTTACAGTCAGGGCAGGTGCAGCAATGGGCGATGCAGGCGGGTTTTAACAATGTGGAAACATACCCGCTTGAAAACGTCCAGTTATATTTATTAAATATTAGCAACCCATAATTCAGAGATAATCCACAGGTGGAAAAGGTTTCCTTTTTCCAGTTTTAGTGTAAGATTGGACACGGGGGACGCGTCAGGAATGATACCCGAAAAAACAACAACAGGGTAATCGTGTGGCTTGCGAGACCAAACCCTCTTTGACGGCGCGGAAAAATTCTTTGAGGTATGTGACCATGAGAGCTGTTTGGAGAGGGAAAGTGCTGGCCGAAACCGGCAAAACGGTGATGTTTGAGGGAGCAGTTTTCTTTCCTCTTGAGGCAGTCAACGAAAAATTCCTGAAGGCGACATCCATCCGTTCGACCGACCCGGTGAAAGGTCAGGCGCTGCACTACAACGTTGTGGTGGAGGGCGTGCTCTTTCAAAATGCAGCCGTTTACTATCCCAGCCCGACCGCGTCAGCCCGCCAGATTGAACGTCACATCACTTTTGCCAGCTCCATCGAATTAAAAAGTTGAGTGAGCCAGCGCACGATTACTGTTGAAATATTTGTATTTCTCGTCAGGAGCGTGTGAGATGAAAGCAATGTATAAAGGTGTGGTTTTGGCTGAAAGCGACAAAACGCTGGTAGTGGAAGGAAATCACTATTTTCCTCCCGAATCCATAAAGCGTGAATTCTTCCAGGACAGCCCGCTGCACACCACCTGCCCGTGGAAGGGTGAAGCCAGTTATTATCACCTGGTGGTGAACGGCGAAACCGTGCGTGATGCCGCCTGGTATTATCCACAGCCCAAAGAAGCCGCCAGTCAGATAAAAGGCCATGTGGCATTTTATGCCAGCAAGGTCACTTTACAATAAAATGGTTATGGATAGATACAAAGATAAGCGAAGGATTTTCCGGCAGGCGCTGTATCGCGGTGTGGTGATGGCTGAGAGCGAGGATGCCTTTGATCAGGACGGCACATTCTTCTTCCCGCCCGAATCGGTTCACAGCGAATTCCTGCGTCCGGCAGAGCAAACCGGTTCGTGCCTGTGGAACGGTGTGTCGGAATATTTCGATATTGTTATCGGCGAGCGCGTGATTCGCAACGCCGCCTGGACGTTTCGCAACCCGAGTCGGTTGACAGCGCGCATCAAAGATTTCATCGCTTTTGGGCCTGAAATCCATGTGAGAGAGGTCTGAATTGTTGATTTTGCATATTGCCCGGCGGGAAGAATGGGAAGCTGAGCAAACTGACGGCTTGTATTCACCGGCGAATTTCGAGCGCGAGGGCTTCATTCACGCTTCGCTGCCGGAACAAATTCTGGGCAGCGCGCAAAAGCACTATCGCGGTCAGCGCGATCTGGTTTTGCTGGGCATTGACAGCCGCCGGGTGCAGGCAAAAATCCGCTTTGAAAACCTGGTGGGGGGCAGCCAGCAATTTCCACATATCTATGGGAAGTTGAACAGGGATGCGGTGATTGGCGCAACGCCTTTTGAGGCAAACAGTGAAGGTGAATTCTCGCTGCCCTTGCTGGTGCGACAGTGGCAGCAAATAGCCGATGCAGAGCTGCCCTGATGATATAATCTTCGGCTGTGGAACCCATTTCGAAACAAACTACCGAAATTCTGGCTTTAATTCCTGCCTACAACGAAGGCCCAACCATTCAGAAAGTGGTGCGGCAGGTTTCAACCTTCTTGCCGGTGCTGGTGGTGGACGACGGCTCACGCGACGACACCACCCAACAGGCCGCCCTGGGCGGCGCGGTGGTGATTGAGCAGAAGCCCAACCAGGGCAAAGGCGTGGCGCTGCGCACGGGGTTTCTCCATGCCATTGAGCACAATTTTGCGGCGGTGGTCACACTGGACGGCGACGGCCAACACGACCCGGCCGAAATCCCCTCATTTGTAAATCGTTATAGAGCCTTTCCTTCTGATTTGTTGATCGGGGCGCGCACTTTTCAACAAATGCCGCCGGTGCGGCGCATGGCAAACACGCTGGGTCGCAGCCTGTTCTCGTGGGCGCTGCGCCAGCCGGTGATGGACAACCAGTCGGGCTACCGCCTGATCAGCAAACGCATGATGGAAGCCATGCTGACTTGCGGCGAATGCGGTTTTGAATTTGAAGTGGATATGCTGGTGGTGTGCGTGGAGCGCGGCTTTCAACTGGACTGGACACCCATCCGCACCATTTACGGCGACCAGGGCAGCCACATCAGCCCGTTGAAACACGCGTGGCATTTCATGCGCATGGTGCTGCAAACCCGGCAGCGTACCAGGCCAAACCGATAATAAACTTCTGAATTGATCAAAGATTCATAGAAAGACCAAACAGCGCGGCTGATAGATCCATCAAGCCGTGGATGATCATCATATAGGTCAGCAGGCGGGGTTTCCAACGCAGGATGATTGCCATAAACAGCGCCAATGGTAAATACATGGCAAAACGGTACAGGATGAAGCGCCCATCAAAAAGCAAGGGCAGGGTGATGTGCTGTGCAGCCAGAAAGAACCCGGCAACCGCAACGCCTTTCCAGGCGCTGCCAGTAAACGCCTCGATGCGCGGCAGGGCGTATCCCATGTAGATGGGTAATTCAGACAGGGCGATGGAGATGGGGAAAACAACCACGCTCAACCAGACCGCCCAGGCTGGCAGAGGACGGAACAAAAGAGGAACCGCTCCCTCGGGGCTGCCGAACAGCCAGGTGGAGAGCAGTGGGTTGGGCAGCATGGCAATAACCAATGCCAGGACAGTCAGCCCCAAAACGGTCAACACATCTCTTTTCCAAAATTCGCGTTCAATGCGATAAAGCGCTTTGAGGCTTGACCCTTCACGCTGCAGAAAATATTGCAAGGCTGCCAGGCTGCTCAGGCTGGCAAGCGCTGCCGTGATTTGCCACCAGGCGGCAGAGGCATCCCAGGCAGAGGCATGACCGCTGACGGCATAGATCAGGGCGATCATGGCTTGAAAAACGGCAAACAAAACCAGTCGGATGAATAACATTGTCCATACTGAGAATTTGCTTATTTTTCCCCGGCTAATACGTTCAGCTATGGAATTGGCTTTCAGGCCAGCATCTTCCAATGTCATTTCTTGCACCTCTATTTTCTATTTTAACAAATAGTGAAGTGTTGAACTTTAATATTGAGTTAAACATGAAACGGGCATGGACATGGACAAGACACAGATAACCATGCCAATCAAGCCGACCAACCGTCTGGTTTGATGCCCGGTTCTTGGGGCGGTTCGGGCTGCCAGGGAAAACGGCTGCCCTGCACGGCGCAGTTCAGGCACAAATCCAGGCCTTCTTTCACGGTGAGCGGTACCGTGGTGATCCAGACTTCGAAATATTCCAGGAAGATAATGCGCTCCAGGTTGCTGCGGTCGCATATTTCCTTGATCATTTTTTCCATTTCATCAAGGGGCTGCGCAGCCGTGGCGCGCTTGTATTTGTAAGCCAGGCCGCGCAGGCTGTGGATGACTTGTTGAAAAAAATCCATACCGGCATTATAGCACGGTGAAAAAGGGTGAAATGCTAAAGTTTTTTGAGAGGCGGTCGATAACCGAATTAAGAGGTATGTATGTGGACACCATTGTTTCCGATTACCGGGGCTGACCCGGTTACGGGTATTGAACTGGAAGCCACCAATGCCACCGGCGCAGCCGGGGCTGCGCGGCCGGTGCGCAGCGTGGGCGGCGTCGAAGAGTCCATCATTGACCAATCTGAAACGGATGTCGCCCGGCACGGCGGGCGCGGCGCCACCACCGGGCGAAGGAACCCCGTGCGCTCGTTGACCAAAGAGCAGCAGGTTGAAGTGCAAAAGATGCGCGCCCGAGACGCAGAAGTGCGCGCTCACGAACAGGCGCATGTCAGCGTGGGCGGCAACCTGGTCAAGAAGGGGGCGTCTTATGAATACCGCATCGGTCCCGACGGCAAGCGCTATGCGGTCAGCGGCGAAGTGCAAATCGACACCAGCGAAGTGAAGGATGATCCGCAGGCAACCATGCGTAAGGCGCAGCACATCCGCCGCGCGGCGCTGGCGCCGGCTGAACCTTCGGCGCAAGATCACAAAGTGGCCGCTGATGCCGCCGACATGGCCATGAGCGCGCAGCAAGAACTGGCGCGTCAAAAATACCAGCAAAACCAGCAGCGAAACCAGACACCGCCCGCGCAAACCATCGACGCCTGAACGGCGCGTGCCGTGTTTCACCCATTTTTAAAATCAAAGTAAAATAATAGTAGCATGCCGGGCCGCGGCGCTGTCCTTTTGTGATTTATGGTCATGCGCCAGTTTAGGACGGCAATTCAATTTGCAGGAGTTATCCCTTTTTATGGATAGAGACCAATCTTTTGAAATTGTTGGTTCACGTTTGCTGGCGCTGGGCACATTTTTGTTGGGCTGTTTTTTCCTGTTTTATGTTTATGATATGAATTTTGCGCAGCGTGTGTTTGATCCCACGCGCGGTGTGCAGAATCCCGTCATCATTGGCATTACCAATGTGGTTTCAACCGTGGTGGGGTTGATTTTGTTCATCCGCCAGGGATATTTTTTGATCAAACCGCCGGTGCTGCTGCGCGTGTCGCGCCAGGGAGTGGATATCGGCACAGGTTGGATGTACAAACCGTATCACGTTCCCATGAAGCTGGTGGATCACGCCCGCATTTTTCAAAACAACACCACGCTGGCAATCATTGGGCGCACTTCGGCGGCCGGCGTGGAAATTGTTTTTAAAGAAAACAAAAAAATCCCCGACCAGTTATGGCCTGGGGCAGGTGTGCAGTACCGTGACCGTAAAGTGCGGGTGTTCAAAACCTATATGGCTGTGTCTCCTGATCAGGCGTTGGAAGGTATTCAGCAATTTATAACCACAAAATAAAACGTGCAACCGGAAGGGGAACTGCCTGTTATGGATGATGAAATTGCCTGGTTGTTGACTGGATATCCCTGGGTGCAATATCATACGCGCATCGATTTGTTGAACGAACCGCCCGATGACCCGCAGGTGGGTCTGGCGCGGCAGGAGATGGTTAACCATCCCCAGGTGCAGGCGCTGATCAGAGGCCTGCAAAATTGGGGATCTGAACCGCTGAAAAGCCACAAGAGCGCCGGGCATCCCATCCATCAACTGACTTTTCTGGCAGACCTGGGTTTAAAAGCAAATGATCCTGGCATGGCGCAGGTGTGCGACGTGATCATGGCGCACCGCTCAGATGAGGGACCGTTGCAAACCCTGCTGCAAACTGCGGTGCATTTTGGCGGCGATGGACAGAATCACTGGGCGTGGATGCTGTGCGATGCGCCGCTTCTGGTTTATTGCCTGGCAAAGTTTGGCCTGGCTGAAGAATTTCAGGTTCAACAAGCCTTTAACTATCTGCTGGGGCTTGTGCAGGATAATGGTTGGCGCTGCACGGTTTCCAAAGAAATGGGCAAGTTTCGCGGCCCGGGCAATAAAAATGACCCTTGTCCCTATGCCACTTTGCTCATGCTGAAGGCCCTGTCAGTGATGCCTGCCAGCGCAGAAAGTGAGGCAGCCTGCCGCGTTGGCGCAGAGGCGCTTTTACAGCTCTGGGAACAGCGCACGCAGCGCAGGCCGTATTTGTTTGCCATGGGCGCTGATTTTGGCAAGATCAAAGCGCCGTTCATCTGGTACGACCTGCTGCATGTGCTGGAAGTGCTTTCAACCTTTGAGTGGCTGCATGATGATGTGCGCATGATTGAAATGGCAGATTGTTTGCGATCCAAAGCCGATGCGCAAGGTTTGTTCACGCCCGAATCGGTGTGGAAAGCCTGGGGGGAATGGGATTTTGGGCAAAAGAAAACGCCGTCACAATGGCTGACGTTACTCGCCCAGCGCATATTATATCGGTTGGGGTAACCCGCCAATTTTTGGTTTCGGCATCATTCTTGCTCCTTCCAATGAATGGGATAGGGAATCACAGAAGGAGGTCGCGGCATGGCTGGCAGGCATACAAAAACCGGCATAACCGGCATAACCGGTAAAACCTGGAATGTTTACACTTACACCTATGGCGATGGTATGCGCGCTATTGTCACATTTGATGTGGACCTGGCGCAGGAAACAAGCCACACCGGTTTGGATCATGCCTTCAGAGTGATTTTGTTCATCCCGCTGGGTCATGTGCTGGTAAATGGACTGCCGCTTAGCGAGGCGCTGCCTGTGCTGCGCCAGTTTGAGACCGGCATGCTGGAACGCCTGGAAGAAGCCGGTGTGACCTGCCGGCTGGTGGGCACATTGACCTATGGGGGAATGCGCGAGTTTGTATTCCAGGCGGAGGATGCGGAAGCGTTTCTGGCCGGGCTGGGCGAACTGGATGCCCCCATGAAAAATTACCGGGTGGAGGTCCAAAAATTGGAAGGGTGGACATTCTTTGACGAAAAAGTGCGCCCGTCGGTGGCTTATTGGCAGCAAATTTCTGATCGGACCATGATTGAACAATTAATGCGCGAGGGCAGCGATCCGCTGGCGGTGCATCACCTGGAACATTCCTTCAGCGGCGACAGCAGCACCCTGACGCGCTTAAGTCGTGACTTGCAGCAGCTTGGACTGCGAGAGATCAGCAGCGGTGATCAAATTCTGGTGCTGGGCAGCCAGACACATCTCAACCTGGAAGACGTGTTTGCCCTCACCAGCCGGCTGCTGGAATACAGCGCCCAAAATGGCGTGCACTATGAAGGCTGGAATGCTTCGGTCATCCGCAAACGCGCCGGTCCAGGTAAAACCGAAGAAACCCATTAACAATCCATTTGTTCACAATCCGGGGGTATTGACCTTGATTTCCTTTAGATAATCGTCGTATTAATATTCGATTGAACCAGCTATACATTCTTATCTTGAATGTGGTCAGATGTGTTAACCTGAAAAGTTATTCAGGTCAATTGACAACTTCAAATCATTTGTTCCCCCAATTAAAAATCAGGAACTTCTGTTTCAGTGCAGGGACTAGAATTATTTCTTTTTCTCCAAAACATTCTGATACACTGGAATAAGTTTTTCCTCCAGTTCGTTTTCATCAAAAATATTGTGGACGAGGATTTTATCGACAGTGACATCTGCCAGGGATGCTTGAAACGCATAAGTTGAAATAACTATGTCGGAAAACATAGCCAGTCCGCGGCCGCTTTGTAGGTCGGCGCAATCAATTTGAAGATTATTGAGTTGGAACCCGTTCTTCTTGAGCACTTTTTCAATTGCCATTTTTACAAGCAAGCTACTGCCCACACCGGCACCACAAACACAGGCAATTTTGATTTTTTTTGGCATTTTTCCCATCCCAGGAGGTAAAATATGTACATAGACAACTATATACAACATTATAACAATTTCAAATGGTAAGTCAATAATCAATAGTAAAAATCCAATGCCCAAATCATTTTGGAGGTCTTAGCGGGGATTGCCTTCTGGAAATGCCAAAATAAAATAAGTTAAAATATCCCATCATCGAAGAAAGGATGGCTCTGAAACTCATTATGGCTGAAAGTGAATTAAGCAGCAGCGCCCGGCGGGTGCAACTGGCATTGGAGGCGCGGGGAATTGCCTGCCGCGTGGTTGAATTGCCTGACTCAACCCGCACCGCTGTAGAGGCAGCCCAGGCTATTGGCTGCACTGTAGCGCAAATTGCCAAATCTCTGATCTTCAAGGGCGAGAAAAGCAATCAGCCGGTGTTGGTGATTGCCAGCGGTTCAAACCGGGTGGACGAGAAAATTTTACGCGATTTGATCGGTGAGAAAATCGGCAAAGCCGATGCCGATTTTGTGCGCCAACACACCGGTTTTGCCATTGGCGGCATTCCACCGCTGGGGTTTCCCAATCCCATCCGCACGTTTATTGACGAGGA
>Ga0334888_1005186_pt1 | contig 11127 bp, 7 predicted proteins | sample GraSluR1_MG_FD_207227 | JGI IMG/M metagenome (GOLD analysis project Ga0334888, IMG submission 207227) | Sludge microbial communities from methane-producing bioreactor in Wageningen University, Netherlands - Granular Sludge_3_08-R1 | ecosystem: Engineered > Bioreactor > Anaerobic > Unclassified ...
GGGCGCGCGCCAACTTGGCCGCCGCCATCACCTCCTCGTCAGCCGCGTCGGGCCGGCCAAAGCGGATATTGTCCATCACCGTGTCGCTGAACAGGAACGAGTCTTGCAGTACGATACCGATCTGACTGCGCAGCGAGTCGAGCGTGACCTGCTTGATGTCGGCGCCGTCGATGGCCACGCGGCCTTTCGTCGCCTCCCAGAAGCGCGGCAGCAAGTTGACCAGCGTAGTCTTGCCCGCGCCGGTCGGCCCGACGATGGCGATGGTCTCGCCGGGTTGGGCTTCTAGGCTCACGCCGCGCAGCACTGGTTCGCCGGGGTTATATTCGGCCCAGACCCCGTCGTACACGACATGGCCGCGGATCTCCGCCAGGGGCTTGGCGTCAGGCGCCTCCACGATGTCGGGCTCTTCGTCCAACAGCTCGAAAATGCGCTCGGCGCCGGCGATGGCGCTCTGCAAGTTCGTCCACAGCACGCTGATCTGCTGGATGGGCTGGGTGAAGCGCTGCACAAAGCCGAAATAGGTGATGATCAAGCCCAACGAAACCGCTGCGCCGCCCAAGTTCATGCCGCGCAGCGCAAATAGGCCGCCCACGCCGATCACAATCGCCATCGCCACGTAGCCCAGCCCCTCCAACGTCGGCGCCAGCGCGGCTGTATAGGCCACGGCGCGGATGTTGGCATCGCGATTGGCCGCGTTGCTCTGGCGGAAACTCTCGATGTTGGCCTCCTCACGGCTGAAAGCCTGCGCCTCGCGCACGCCGGAGATGCTCTCCTCCAACTCGGTGTTGACGTTGCCCATCTCTTTGCGCGTCTTGCGGAACGCGACCCGCGCCCGGTTGCTGAACCACATGGTCACCAGCGCCATCACCGGCAGGATCGCCAGGCTCAACAGGCCGAAAGCCGGGTTGAGCGTCAGCATGCGGTAGGCCAGCCACACCAACAGCAGCCCCCCGCTAAGCACCTGCACCAGCGCAAAGCCGATCGCCTGCTGGATGGTGCTGGTGTCGTTGGTGATGCGGCTCATCAGGTCGCCGCTGTCGTGCCGCGTGTAGAAGCCGAGCGAAAGTCGTTGCAGTTGGTCGAATACTTCCACCTGCAACTGGCGTAAAATGTGTTGGCCTGACCAGGCCATCAGGTAAAACATCAACCCGCCGAACGCCGCGCCGGCTGCGAAAAGCAGCGCCAGCGTCAGGGTAATGCTCCCCAGCCCGCGCACCAGTTCGGCGCGGCTGGCGTCGGGCGCAACGTCGGCATACCAGCAGTTTGCAGCCGCCGCGCCGCCCGCAGTGACGGACGTTGCCTCGTCCGCTTCCGTGACGGTCTCTATCGCCGCCGGCGTCAGATAGCAGTCCACGGCCTGGCCGAACAACTCCGGCGAGATCACCTGCACCCACACGTTGGCGATCATCAGCGCCAGCACGATGAGCAGCACGATCCAATGCCGCCCGAAATACCTGCCCAGGCGGCCCAGCGTGGCGCCCAAGCTCTTGGGCTTCAGCGCCTCTTGTTCCAGTAGATGTCGCGGGCCGCCGATCATCGCACACCCGCCTCGCCGGTCACAAAATTCGCCTGCATGGCTCAGTTCTCCGCGATCACGGCGTGCGCCGCGTCGCCCAGGTGTTCGGCTGCGTCTTCCACAAGCTGGCTGCGGTAGATCTCGGCGTAGATCGGGCTGCTCTCCAGCAGTTCGCGATGCTTGCCCCGCGCCGCCACGCGCCCCCCGTCGAGGACCAATATCTGGTCGGCGTGCAGCACCGTGCTGATGCGTTGGGCGATGACCACGCTCGTGCGCCCCAGCATGAGCCGGTCCAGCGCCTCTTGGATCAACGCCTCGGTCGTCACGTCGACGCTGCTGGTCGAGTCGTCCAGAATGAGGATGCGCGGATTAAGCAACAGCGCCCGCGCAATGGCGATGCGCTGCTTCTGCCCGCCGCTCAGCGTCGTCCCGCGCTCGCCCACCGGCGTATCGTAGCCTGCGGGGAAGCTCATGATGAAGTCGTGCGCCGCGGCCGCCTTCGCCGCCGAGATGATTTCTTCCTCGCTCGCGTCCGGCCGGCCATAGGCGATGTTGTCGCGGATCGTGCCGGAGAAGAGGTTCGTCTCTTGCAGCACGATGCCGATCTGGCGGCGCAGCGACTCAAGCTGCACATCGCGCACGTCATGGCCGTCGATCAGCACCTGCCCTTCGCTGACGTCGTAGAAACGCGGCAACAGGTTGATCACCGTGCTCTTGCCGCTGCCTGTAGCGCCGAGCAGCGCCACCATCTGCCCCGGTTCCGCCGCGAAAGAGATGTCGCTCAACACCGGCTCGCCGCTGTGAAAATAGCGAAAGGTCACGTTGCGAAACTCGACGCGCCCCTGTAACGGCGGGATTGGCGGCGCACCCGGCTTGTCGACCACCTCGTTGTGCGCATCCAGAATCTCGAAGATGCGGTCGGCGCTGGCGCTGGCTTGGCTCATCTGGCTGATGATGAAGCCAAGCTGGCCGATGGGAAAAAAGACAAAGATCAGATAGAGGCTGAACTTCTGCCATTCGCCCACGGTCAGCGTCTCGGCAATGATCTGCCGCCCGCCGTAATAAAGCACCGCTGCCTGTCCCAAATTGGCGATCAGGAAGATCACGGGAAAGAGAAAGCTGAAGACGCCCGACACCATGATCTGCTGGCGCATCAGGTCGTCGGCGCGCGCCCGGAACTTGGCCGACTGCTTCGGTTCCTGCGCAAACGCCTTGATCACGCGGATGCCGGCCACGCTCTCCTGCAGAACCGTATTCATGGCAGAGAGCTTGGCCTGGATCGCGCCGAAGAGCGGCTGGGTGACGGCGCCGAAGATCATGAACAACACCAGCGCGATGGGCAGAATGGGCAGCACGACCATCGTCAGCCGCACGTTCGTCAGCAGCAACATGACCAGCGCGCCGGTCAGCAGCACGAAGGCTTGCAGCGCCAACAGCAGGCCCTGCCCCAGAAAAAGCCGAAGCTTCTCCACGTCGTCGGTGGCGCGCACCATCAACTGACCTGTACGGTTGCGGTCGTGGTAGCTGAACGACAACCGCTGAATCTTGGCGAACAACTCATTACGAAAGTCGAAGGCGACGTTCTGGCTCAGCGTCTCGGCCATAAACGCCTGCGTAAACGCAAACGCCCCACGCGCCACGGCAAAGGCCAGAATCAGCACGAACGACCAAATCATCGCCTGCACAACCGCAGCCTGCACAGTTGCGTCCGCGCCGCCCGTCTGCTGAAGCGTCAAGCCGTTCGCCACCGCGTCGAGGATGTTCTGCACCATCTGTGGCACGGCCAGTTGTGCGCCGATGCTCAGGAACAGACTCACTGTCGCAATCAGGGCGATGCGCCGGTGATGGAACAGGAAACGCAGGGCACGCCCCAAGTTGCGCAGCCCTGATCGCCGGCTGCGTCCGTTATTTTGTTGCATCAACGGCTGCCTCCTCGGAATCTGTGAAAGCGAATCCGGCCCATACCCGCGCAGCGCCGGACGCGGCCTTCAGCGCAGAGCGCATTATACGCTCACGCCAACCGTGCAGCCAAGTGGCCTGCCTTCCGATCGACTGCCTACCGATTGACGCGAGCCCCACACAAGCCCTACGGCCGGATAATTTGACAATCCCGCACCCAGGATAGACACTAACAACAAGACCGAACCTTATCGCCAGGAAGCATGCGCATGTCTCAGCCCAACATCCTATATCTGCATTCGCACGACACCGGCCGCTACATCGAACCCTACGGCCATGCCATCCCGACGCCGAACCTGATGGACCTTGCCCGGCGCGGCGTGCTCTTTCGACGGGCTTGTTCCATGGCCCCGACTTGTTCGCCCTCGCGCGCCGCGCTCCTGACCGGCCAAGCGCCGCACAGTGCGGGCATGCTCGGCCTGGCGCATCGCGGCTTCCGGCTGCATGACTACGGCCAACACATCGTCCACACGCTGCGCGCCGCCGGCTACCGCAGCACGCTGCTCGGCGAGCAGCACGTCGCCAAAGACGCAACCGTCATCGGCTATGACGAAATCGTGCCGCTGCGCTCTACCCACGCACAGGATGTCGGCCCGGCCGCGGCGGCGTTTCTTGCCTCCGCGCCGCAGCAGCCCTTCTTCCTGGATGTGGGCTTCAACGAGACGCACCGCGAGTTCCCCGAACCCTCTGCGCAGGAGGACCCGCGCTACACGCTGCCCTTCGCCGCGCTGCCGGACACGCCGGAGGTGCGCCGCGACGTCGCCGCCTTCAAGGCCAGCGCACGCCAACTGGACGACGGCATCGGCGCGGTGCTGCACGCCCTACACGAAGCCGGCCTTGCACAGAACACGCTCATCCTCTACACCGCCGACCACGGTCCCGCCTTTCCGGGCATGAAATGCACACTCACCGACCACGGCATCGGCGTTTCTCTGATCATGGCCGGGCCGGAGCCTTTCGGCGGCGGACAGGTTTGCGACGCTCTTATCTCCCACGTCGACGTGCTGCCCACCCTCTGCGCCTACCTGGGCATCGACGCGCCGCCCTGGCTGCAAGGCAAGTCCTTTCTGCCCGTGCTGACCGGCGACGCAGCGGAGATCAACGACGCTATCTACGCCGAAGTGACCTACCATGCGGCCTATGAGCCGCAGCGCAGCGTGCGCACGCCGCGCCACAAGTACATCCGGCGTTTCGGGGGCCGCACCACGCCGGTCCTGCCCAACTGTGACGACAGCCCCAGCAAGAATGTCTGGCTGCAACACGGCTGGCGCACGAAAACCGTCGACGAAGAACAACTCTTCGACCTCGTCTTCGATCCGCTCGAACGCCACAATCTGATTGCAGAGCCGGGCATGGCCGATGTGCGCGACGACCTGCGCGAGCGTCTCTCGGCATGGATGCAGCGCACACATGATCCTCTACTGCAAGGGCCTGTCCCCGCGCCGCCCGGCCTAGAGGTCAACGACCCGGACGGCCTATCGCCGCAAGAGCCTGTGCACATCGTCGCATGAAGCCTGCCGCCATCATCACGCCATGAGTTCTACACCCAACGCCTACAAGCCGGTCTCCCTGCGCGGGTCGGGCGACTGGCGCATCCTTGTGCGCTGCTTCCGCTTCCTGCGCCCCTATTGGCGGATGGTCCTGGGTTCCTACCTGGGCCTGCTGCTGATGTCGGGCATGACCATACTCATCCCGCAGTTCATCCGCTGGATCATCGACACGGGCATCCGCGCCGGCAATGTGCGCCTGCTCACGGCGGCGGTCTTTGTGCTGCTTAGCCTCACGCTGCTCAAGGGCGTGATCGCCTATCTGCAAGGCCGCTGGACCGAGACAGCTTCGCAGAGCGTAGCCTACGACCTGCGCAACGCCATCCACCACCGCTTGGCGGAACTCTCCTTCGCCTACCATGACCGCTCGGAAAGCGGGCAGCTTCTTTCCCGCGCCGTGCAGGACGTGGAGCGCATCCGCTTTCTCACCGGCCGTGCGATACTGCGCCTGGTCGAAGGCATGGTCCTCTTCTTGGGCACTGCGGTAGCGCTCCTCCTAATGAACCCGCTTCTGGCCCTGTTGAGCCTGGCGGCGATGCCCCTCCTTGCTTGGCGGGCCCTTCATTTCGGCAGACAGATGCGCCCGCTGTCGCTCGCCATCCAACAGCAGTTAGGCGTTTTGACCACGCGTTTGGAGCAGAACCTGCGCGGGGCGCGCGTCGTCAAAGCCTTTGCCCAGGAGCGCGCCGAGATCGAACGCTTCGAGCGCGAGAACCAACTGTGGTTCGATCTATCGGCCTTCTCAGTGCGTCTGCGCGCCGTCAACGTGCCGATGCTCGACCTGATCGCCAACATCGGCACGGTCTTCATCATCTGGTATGGCGGCCTGCTCGTCATCCGCGGCCAGCTTACCCTGGGCGAACTGGTGGCATTCTCGACCTACCTGGGCCAGTTGGTGATGCCCGTGCGCCGCATCGGCATGATCGTGCCGGCGGTGGCGATGGCCGCCTCCGCCGGCGAACGCGTCTTCGACATCCTCGACGCGCCGTCGCCCGTGCAGGATGCCGACGACGCCGTGCCCATGCCCCCGATCGAGGGCGCCGTCCGCTTCGAGCACGTCCATTTCTCCTACTCGGAGCGCCACTCCGTGCTGGAAGACGTCACGTTCGAGGCGCAGCCCGGCCAGGTCATCGCCCTGCTGGGGCCGACCGGTTCCGGCAAGTCGTCCGTGCTCAACCTCATCCCCCGCTTCTATGACCCGACGAGCGGGCTCGTTCTGATAGACGGCATCGACGTGCGCACGGTCACGCTCAACTCGCTGCGCGACCAGATCGGCATCGTGCTGCAAGAAACCACGCTGTTTGCGGTCAGCGTGCAAGAGAACATCGCCTTTGGCCGGCCCGGCGCCTCGCTGGACGAGATCGTGGCCGCGGCCCAGGCAACCCAGGCGCACGCTTTCATCAGCGCTATGCCGGACGGATACCAGACCCGAGTCGGAGAAAGAGGCGCGACGCTCTCCGGCGGGCAGCGCCAGCGCATCGCCATCGCCCGCGCCTTGCTCAAGAACCCGCGCATCCTACTCCTGGACGACGCCACCGCCAGTGTCGACACCGAGACCGAACGACAAATCCAAATGGCGCTGGAACAACTGATGCACGGCCGCACCTCTTTCGTCATCGCCCAACGACTCAGCACCGTGCGCGCCGCCGACCTGATCCTCGTCCTGGAGCGCGGACGGATCGCGGCCATGGGCAGCCACAGCCAGTTGCTGCAGCGTTCGCCGCTCTACGCCGAAATCTACGAGCGCCAACTCCGCCCGCAAGAACAAGACCGGCAGATCTTACGCCAATCCGCCCAGGATGCCCCTTAATGAAAACCCAGTTCAGCCGCGCGCTGTTGCTCGTTGCCCTCGCCCACCTGATCATCGAATTCAGCAACAACTTCCTGCCGGTGCTCTACCCGCGGCTCATGCCCCTAATGGGGCTGAACTACACGCAGGTCGGCGTCATCGCCCTGGTTGCAGGCACCAGCATGGCGCTGGCGCAGCCGCTCTTCGGCTATATCAGCGACCGCTGGGGCGCCGTCCCTCTCACCACCCTCAGCATCATGTGGATCGGTGTAGCTATGGGCTTGGTGGGCTTCGCCCCCTCCTATGGCATGCTGCTCGTCCTGATCGCCTTGGGCAGCCTCGGTTCCGCCGCCTTTCATCCGCCGGCCGCGGTGATCGCCGCCTCGAACAGCGGGGCCAAGCGCGGCTCGGGCATCTCCGTCTTCTCCGTCGGCGGCAACATCGGCGCAGCCCTCAGCCCCCTGTGGATCGCGCTGGCCTTATCCTGGTTTGGGCTGCCCGGCGTCATCACCATCCTGCCGCTCGGCCTGATCTTCGGCATCATCTTCTACCTCAACCTGCGCACGAGTTCGTCAGTTGCGGCGCGCGCAGAAAAGCCCATAGCCGCCGCGCAGGGCGACACATTTATCGCCGGCCTGATTCTCATCGTCGTCGCCATGATGTTTCGTTCCTGGTTCCAAGTTGGGCTGACCACCTATCTGCCCACCTGGATCGAGTCGACCGGCGGCACGGTAGCGGCAGGCGGCAGCATGCTCGCCGTCTTCGCCTTCTCGGTCAGCGCCGGTAGCCTGCTCGGCGGGGCTGCGGGCGACCGCTTCGGTTATTGGCGCATCTTGGTCATCGCCCTGGCTCTTTTACCGCTGACCTTTTGGTCGTTCCTCAACAGCGCAGGGTCGGTGCAGATCGCGGGGCTGTTCCTCTCCGGCGTAGCGGTGGGGACCACGCTCCCCAACAGCATCGTCCTCGTGCTGGAAGCGCTGCCGAACCAAGTCGGGGTCGCCTCCGGCCTGCTGATGGGGCTCGGCTGGTGGCCCGGCGGGCTGGGCGCGTCGTTCACGGGCTACCTGGCGGACCGCTTCTCGCTTTTCACCGCCCTATCGACCCTGACTTTCGTCCCGCTTTTTGGTCTGCTCTGTCTGTTCGCGTATGGGTTGCTGGCGCGCGCCCGCAGCCGGCAAACGCCCAAACCTGTGGGCGAGCAGGTCTGAACACCCGGCTGGCGCTCCTGGGACGCCCCTGTGATTTACTTGCCGATTCAACCCAATCATGGTACGCTTTCCATGAGTCCTGTACCTTGCTAGCGACCAACGGCATCAGACGTTGCCCCGGGGCCTATGCGCCGGCCGGCTGACGCCTGTCGTCGCAACCCTTCGTTCGCGAAAGGAGACTACCATGCGGCAGCCACACCTTGCGACTCGCTGGATTAGGCGCGTCATGCTCGTTGCGATCGCGCTTGCGGTCGCGCTCACCCTATTCATCCCCAGCCAGGCAAACGCCGCCCCCGCGGCCGGCCCGGCCCAACCCGGCGCGGCGCGGTGGAGCGGCCACCCGGCGTATCATCGACCGGCCCAGCCGGTCCGCGTTCAGCCGGCGCGCGTCCAGCCGGTCCGTCCTCAAGGATACTACTACTGTGTGCAACGGGGCGATACGCTCTCGGCTATTGCCCGCCGTAGCGGCGTATCCGTCCAAACTCTGGCGCACGTCAACCGCATCCCCAACCCGAATCGCATCTATGCCGGGCAGATGCTGCTGATCCCTACGCCCCCCTATCACTGGAGATAACTGCACCGGAGACGGGGCAAGTTTGACGTCTGCGCACGAAAAACGCCGGTTGGTCAGACCAGCCGGCGTTTTTTAAGTTTCCGCCCCTAACGCGGGTTGCTCGTCCTGCCAGGCGCCTAAAAGGTCGTACGCAACTCCTGTGCGGTCCCCGTCTGCGCCGAACGATAGGCTGCTTCGATGATCTCGATGACGTGACGGGCATGCTCCGCTGTGGCGACAGTCGGCGCGCCCGTGCGAATCCAGTCGACCAGTTGCATTACATCTTCGAAGACGTGGGCCTCCTCCACCTCGCGATGGCGATCGACCACATGCGGCAGCGCGGCAGTATAGCCATACCGCTCGGCGATCTCGCGGCCCGGGTAGTCTATCACCTCCCCGTTCAGCGTACCGCCGTTGATCGTTCCCTTTGTGCCGAAGATGAGCGGGCGCCCCATGTTCGGGAGACCGCCCGCAGCCACGCCATAGACAAAGGCAAAGAGCGCTCCGCCGAAATCCAGCGCCATCAGCGTCTGATCGTCCATATCCGTCGGCAGCATCTGCCCCAGAAATTCGCGCTCCCGAATGCGAATGCCGGAGAAGGCCGTCACGCGCTTAGCCGGACCCAAGACGCCCGTCAAGGCATGCAGCCCGTAGACCGTCATGTCGTAGAGCGGGCCGCCGCCCGGCTTGCGAAAGTACCAGGCGGGATTGACGTTGGAGAGGGGATCGCTGCCGTGACGCACGCCCGCTTCCTGCTCATGATAGCGGCCAAACGAGGCGCCGGTAACCGCCCAGGTCAGCGCGCCGAGCGCGCCTTCGTCGATCAACTGCTTGACGCGCTGTAGGCGCGGGTTGAGCATCTCGCCCGGCGAGGCGACCAGCTTCACCCCCTTGCTGCGAGCGCGCGCGATCAGGTCGTCGGCCTCTGCCGCCGTCGTGGTCATCGTCTTGTTGAAATGTACGTGAACTCCGTTCTCCACGGCTAACAGGCCCTGTTCATAGTGCAAGCCAATCGGAGAAGCAATGCTGACTGCATCCACTCCGCCGGCCTCGAGCATCTCCTCGAAGGCGGCGTAGGCATGGTCAACGCCGAACTTCTCCGCCGCCGCCTGCGCCCGCTCGATAACCGGATCGCACAGCGCCACGACCCGCACGCTCTCCTGGACGTCTTCCATGGTCAATTGGGGCAGCAGCCCGCGCAGCGTGATGCTGCCCGCGCCGACAATGCCAAGCCGCACTACATCGCTCATAGACATACATTCCCTGTTTTTCTAGGCTGCCGGACGCACTGCACAATTGTTATGGGTCATCGATCATGGGCGCCTGGCATGGGTCAACTCGCGGTCGAGCGGTATCACGCTGCGTCCGGCGCGTATGCATCTGCTCAACCAAGCCATCTACCAAGCCATTGGATGATATCACAAGTGGGAGAGGGTGTTGCATTCCGCCGCGCGATGCGCCCAAACAGAAAACGCCGCCGGCCTGTCATCAGAGCATGGCAGCGCTTCACACCTATTGAGTTCGCCCAGCGCGGCGTTCTCCGCGCTACCCCTTCAGCGAACCGGCGAGCAGCCCGCGCAGGAAGAGCTTGCCCAGGGCAAGGTAGACGAAGATCGTCGGCAGCGCAGCGATTAGCGCCCCCGACATCTGCACATTCCATTCCACAAAATAGCTTCCGGCAAGGTTCTGTACCGCAACGTTCACTGGGGCTCGCGATGGATTACTGAGCACCACCAGGCCGATCAGGTAGTCATTCCAGATCGTGGTGAACTGCCAGAGAAGCACGACGGCAAAGGCCGGCAGCGAAATGGGCAGCAAGATCCAGCGGTACAGCCCGAAAAAGCCGCAGCCGTCAATCTTGCCGGCGTCGAGAAGCTCGTTGGGAATACCCGCATAGTACCCGCGGAACAACAGCGCCGTGATCGGAATACCGAAGATGCAGTGAACCATGACCAGTCCAGGCATCGTTCCGTACAGCCCGAAGAATTGCAGGGTGCGCACCAGCGGAATCAGAACGCCCTGATAGGGCAAGAACATGCCCACCAGGAAAAGGATGAAGACCGTGTCCGCATGGGGGAAGCGCCACTTGGCGAAAATGTAGCCGTTGATCGATCCGATGAAGGCGGAGATCAGCGCCGCGGGCACAGTGATGCGCACGCTGTTCCAGAAGTTGGGCGCAACCGAAGTCCAAGCCCGGAGAACTCCTTCGAGAGTGGGGTTCTGCGGCAGTTCCCACATACGTGCAATCTGGACATCTGCGAAGGGCTTGAGGCTCGTAATCAGCATGACGTAGAACGGCATGAGGTAGTAGGCCGCAAACGCTATCAGGAGAAAGTAGATCGCACTGCGGGTCCAGATACGCTGCAGGTTCATCTTTCCACCTCGCCGCGCATGCTGCGCAGATAGGGAACCACGAGGAACAGCGACAGAAGAATCATGAAGGAGCCGATCGCCGCGCCCAAGGAGAAGCGATAGGAGCCGAAAGTGGTCTGATACATGTTGAAGGCGAGCGTATCAGTGGCAAATGCCGGGCCGCTCCCTCCCATCGCCGCAAC
>Ga0334888_1005221_pt1 | contig 11061 bp, 11 predicted proteins | sample GraSluR1_MG_FD_207227 | JGI IMG/M metagenome (GOLD analysis project Ga0334888, IMG submission 207227) | Sludge microbial communities from methane-producing bioreactor in Wageningen University, Netherlands - Granular Sludge_3_08-R1 | ecosystem: Engineered > Bioreactor > Anaerobic > Unclassified ...
CAATCTCCTGACAAACTGTCTGATAGCAGGATTGGTATTATAGGACTTTCTGATTGCAGCAATGTGTTCATGGTGTTTTTCAGTGCGGGCAACCTTATCAGCCAGTTCCAATACCTTTGGGAGATTCTTTTCCGGATCTTTTTCTAAATAATTAAGAGCCTGTTTTATTATCTGTTCAGCAGCAAATTTTTTGGCAAAATTAAAATTAATTCCCATTATTATACCCCTCCTTTACCAGGTATTTTTGGGTTAAAAGATAATTCTGCATATGCCTTTATTGCCTTTTATATCAATAAATATTTCAAATTTATTCTCAGCTGAATAACCAATCAAAGCTTAAAAATATTTTAATTAATTATATCTCTCAAGCGACAGAAGTACTCAATATTTCCTTCCCGGTCATCAGGATATTCCCTGGCAAAATCATGCATAGCCAGAAACAACATACGAATAGTCCTATCCTTGTCCCGGTCCGGAATGTTCTCAATTTCTGTTACTTTTACCTTATAAAACAACGACCTCATAAGGGTCATCAAATGTTTTTTTATCTCACTAATTGCCTCATGGTTGATCTTATCTCTCAACAGTTCCCGGCTGAAACCCTGTAATCTTACAACTTCATCATAGAGGATTGATAAAAACTCATAGGTATCTGCATTTTTCTCAAGCATTTCCTCTAAGACTGAATAGGTTTGGTCAAATACCTTTTTACTGGCGCTTAGAAACAAATCCTGCTTATTAGAATAATAGTTATAGAGAGTACCTACCGATATTCCAACATCACCTGCTACCATCTTCATAGTTACTCGAGAGTAACCCTTTTCGGCAAAGAGACGAAATGCTGTTTCATTGACCCTTTCTTTCAGCTTATCAATAATCTTAGCCATCAAATATTCCTCCTTGAACTACGCTCCCGAGTATGGGATTATATGAATATTAATTCAATTGAACCCAAGTTCATATTAATACATAAAAAATATTCTGTCAAACTTTTTCACTAAAATTTCATTATTTCTTCCAAAACTCCGGTACTAATAAAATTAAAACTGTAAATATTTCCAGTCGACCTAAAAGCATGCATATAATCAAGGTAATTTTTCCAATAGAAGAAATGAAGGCATAGTTTTCTGCTGGGCCAACTAACCCTAATCCGGGGCCAACTCCTCCTAAGGTAGCGGCAATTGCTCCGATAGCACTGACTATATCCAAACCAGTACCTGTTATAATAAAAACTCCTATTATAAAAATAAAAACATATAACAGGAAAAAAGATCTGATACTTTGCATAATATCCTCAGGTACAACTTTCCCTCCTAATCTAACTGGCAGTACAGCATTAGGATGCAATATTCTTTCAAAACTTTGCTTTAATTGTTTTAAAAGTAGGAGAAATCTAACACTTTTAATTGCTCCTGCAGTAGAACCAACACACCCCCCTAGAAACATCAGTAAAACTAAAATTAGCTGGGAGAAGTCCGGCCATAAGCTATAATTTGCATTTACAAATCCTGTTGTTGTCACAATAGAGACAACCTGGAATAAAGCATACCTTACAGCAGTAAGCATTGAATCATATACAGAATAGCTAAGCTGCAGGGTTATCAATAATGTAGAAAAACAGACAATTGAGGTAAAAAATAAAAATTCCTGATCTTTAAAGTAGACTGTTTTTTCTCTATGGAAAAATCTATAATGTAAACTAAAATTAACAGCAGATATAAACATAAAAAATATTATGATAATTTCAAAAATTATATTATTATAATAAGCAATACTAAGGTTTTTATGATTAAAACCTCCTGTAGGAACAGTGCCAAAAGTATTAACAACTGCATCGTACAAAGGCATACCAAAACCATACAGGCAAATTATCTCACCAAGGGTAATAAAAATATAAATCAGCCAAATAGTTTTTGCGGTGTCAATAATTCTTGGCTTTATTTTATCAAGTTCAAATCCAGGAAATTCAGATTTGAGCAGCCTCATTCCACCAACACCAAGTATTGGCAGTAATGCAACTACCAAAAGAATAATTCCCATTCCTCCTACCCATTGTATTTCATTACGCCAAAGTAATATGGAAAGAGGGTTGGATTCAATGTCTGTTAATATTGTAGCACCCGTTGCAGTATAACCAGACATACACTCAAAATAAGCATCTAGAAAAACTTCTATTGTACCAGTGAAAAGAAAAGGAAGTGTGCTAAAACCTGCTACTAATAACCAGCCAAGGGTGGCAATAAGGTAGCTTTCCTTACTACCAATACCATTTTTAAAAAGATAGATTCTATGCAAAATATAACCTACTAAAAAAGTTATAACGATTGACCAAAGGAAAGCATAAAAAGAAAGAATTTCATTATAATAATAAGCAAATAAGAAGGGGGGAACCATTAATGCACTTAAATACATTAATAATTTGCCCAGCATATTTCCGACAACATTAAAATTCATTTATAAGATTAACACCTCGATACTCTTTAATTGTTTTCCTCCTACAACAGAAATTGTATCGAGAATCTTATAAAGAAAGTATTAATATTCTTTTATTAGTATAAAGATTATATAAATATGGGTATTAGTTAATGTGTACACTTTAAGTGGCTACTTATTCATCAGTAAATCGGTATCCTATACCAACTTCAGTAAAAATATATCTTGGTTCAGCAGGATTCTTTTCTAATTTTCTTCTAATATTTGCCATAAATACTCTTAATGACTGCATATCACTGTCTAAATAATTTCCCCATACCGTTTTTAAAATATATTTATGAGTTAATACTTTCCCAGCATTTTTTATTAATAATATAAGGATATTGTATTCCATTGGCGTAAAATGAATATCCAACTTATCTATTGTAACTTTACGTTTTTCTATATCAATTTCCAAATCAGCAATTTTGTAAATAACTGGCTTTTCTTCTAGTTTTGTTTCTCGGTTATGTCTCAAAATTACCCTGATCCTTGCTAACAATTCTTTAATACTAAAAGGTTTTGTAAGATAATCATCAGCCCCTGAGTCTAATGCTTCAACCTTTTCAATATCCTGGTCACGGGCTGATACCACAATAATAGGAATATCAGAAAATTCTCGAACTTTTTTTATAATTTCCAAACCATCCATATCGGGCAAGCCTAAATCTAGTATAATAAACTTTAAGTTCGGTTGGGTTGCAATTAAATTAATAGCTTCTTTGCCAGTCGCAGCCTCTATACATTCATATTCCTGCGACTTAAGGGAGAAATCAATAAATTTCCTAATTTTAATATCATCTTCAACAATTAAAAACATATTCTATCTTATCCGTTCTTTTTCATTTTTTAGATTTAAGTAAAAACGAAAGGTGGAACCTTTTATTTTGTTATTCTCGACAAAAATTTCACCACCATGTAAATTTACAATAGCCTTACAAATTGCAAGACCAAGACCTATTCCATGCTTAGCATCAATATGAGAATTACGGGCAGTAAAAAATATGTCGAATATTTTAGGCATATCATTTTCATTAATTCCGGTCCCCCCGTCAATCACCTCAAACCAAGCCTTTTCTTTATCTATACGTACAGAAACTGCAATGTCTTCAGAAGATATAGTATGCTTAATCGCGTTATCGAGAAGATTTATCAACACTTGTATAATTAATTTCCCATCCATTGGGATAAATAATGGTTCTTCGGGAACAGATATTGAAATTTTGTGATCAGATGTATATTTAGAAGCTCTGCTCACAGCTTCTGCGGCAATTTCTTCAGCGACTTCCGGTTGAATAGTCAAAGCCAATCTCCCTTCTTGAATTTTAGTAAGACTTAAAATATTCTCCACTAAACGGATTAACCAACCTGATTCCTCAAATATATCCTGCAACAACTTGATATTTTCCTTATCACTTAATCTCTGGAGTAACATTTCAGCAGAACCCATAATTCCTGTAAGGGGAGTTCTTAAATCATGAGAAATAGCTCTCAATAAATTGCCTCTTAATCTTTCTCTTTCTGTTTCAGCCTTTGCATTTTCTTTTTCAGTGGTAAGAATCTCGCGCTGTATAGCAGAAGTAATCTGCATAATTACAGAATTTAAAAGAAAAAGATTATTTTCTTTATTGTCTTTAAATTTTTCAGGGAAGCAGATATATCCTTCACATTTATCCCGGACTATGATTGGAAAGGAAAAATGGTTATTTTTTATTATCTCGACATTTTTAAGATTAATGCTTCTCGAAATAATACCATAACCTGATAAAGCAGGGGCAAATTCCTTCACCGTATTATCTTTGTGATTAATAGTAATGAAAATAATATCACTTTTAAATAAATCTACTAAACATTGCACTGATACTATGGCAACATTTTCTACACCGCCGGCTTTTGCTAACGAACTTGTTACCTGGTATAGTGTTTGCGATTGCTTTTCTCTCTCATTGGCAAGATCTTTAGAATGAATTAACTTACTGGTTATAGCACTGGTGAATATTGCAGCAAATAATATTACTGCAAAAGTAAAAACATAACTTGGGTCATCTACACTAAAACTATACAAAGGGTCTGTAAAAAAGAAATTAAAAGATAGCATAGAAATAACTGAAGCAGCAATACCGTAAAAATAACCTTTGGTATACCGGGAAATGATTAACACCGATAAGATATAGATTACTACAAAATTAACCTCAGTGAATCCCAAATGCTGCAAAAATAAAGATAAAGCTGTTGCTAATATATTTAAAAAAAAGGTAATTGCTATATTTGTAATTATATCATTATTTCTAAATCTCACTCTACTCACCGCATGTTATTTATATAGTATTTTAAAATTATTCTGTTTCAAATATTTTGTGATTTGATTATTTTATAATTATTCAATAAAAGTAAATATTACAGATAAATAATAACACTTTTAATGTTTTTTGTTAATTCTTTACATATCACAATCTAAAAATGATTTTTATGAAAAATTGGCAAATAAAAGATTCAATTTTACCTATTATCTTCTATCTTTATCAAATGATTTTTATTAAAACGGAGTGAATGGGTGAAGTTAAACGACTCTCTTAACAAGCTATTTATTTTGTTTATTAATATGGAAACAATTCTTAATATTTTCAATTATTCTATTTTTGTTATATAATTCCAAATAACTGTTTATAAACAAACTGAGGTTAAAATGAAATTTTTTACAATCCCTGGAATAATATTGTTAGTTATATTCAGTATAGTGGCACTTCTTTTCCTTGCTGCTGCAGTAAATCATATCAATAAACTAAACCAGGAATATATTAAATATCCACCCCCGGGTAAATTGTTCAGAGTAAATAATCATAACTTGCATGTGTATAGAGCAGGACAGGGTGATATTACCCTGGTATTTCTGGACGGGCATGGCACCTGTTGCCCGATCATTGACTTTAAACCTTTATGGATGAGACTAAAAGATGATTATAAAATATTAATTGTCGAAAGGGCTGGTTATGGGTGGAGTGAGGCATCGGATAGCCCAAGGGATATAGATACTATACTGGCAGAAACAAGAAAGGCCTTAGAGCTCGCCGGAGAAAAAGGACCATACGTACTTGTTTCTCATTCCATGTCAAGCCTGGAAGCCATGTACTGGTCCCAGGAATACCCGGATGAGGTGAAAGCAATTATAGGAATTGATCCGCTAGTTCCTGATTTTGTTGAAAATTATCTCGTAATACCACCAAAGATAAAATTATCTTTTATGTATTTCATATCAAGAATTGGCCTGTCCAGGTTCATTTCAGGGAATGAGGTGGAAAATTTTCTTCCTTTAATTAAATCAAACGATTTATCAGCCGAGGATAAACAGGCGCTTTTGGCTTTATTTTATAAAAGCTCATATACAAAAAATATGTTAAATGAAATCGATTATTTAACTGAAAATGCGAAAAAAGTAAAAGCAAACAGGATTCCTGTCAATACACCTATTTATTTTTTTATCTCTGATGGCAAAGAAGTGACAGATGCTAATTGGAGAGGGATATTGACAGATTATATATCACAAATAGCTTATGGAAAATATAAATTCCTGGATAGCGGACATTATATTCATAATCAACAACCGGAAATAATTGCAGATGAGATAAGTGCTTTTCTCCAAATGCTAAATTTACTCCGGTAGATAATCCAGTATAAGTGGCAATATCTGAAGGTTTAGAAGTACCCTGGCAAACTGGTTATCTATGTTTTTATTCCTACAATATTAAAATCCCAAGTAAACCTAAAACAATAATCCCCAGGAAAAAAACAATGAAGATGAAAAATAGGATCTTTGCAATTCCTGTTGCTGCACCGGCAATACCGGTGAATCCCAAGGCGCCGGCTACAAGGCCAATAATTAATAAAAGAATAGCCCATCTTAACATTTTTTTCTCCTTTACTTTAAATAAAAATTAAAATAAAAAACACAAATACTTTCTACATTATTTTATCACCTGATTTAATTCAATGCTATTATTATTTCTATTCTTTAGAATATTTCTTCTGGCTAATTAATTTTGCTATCTGCTTAGCTGCTTGTAAAGGAGTTAAATCACTAATATCAATTTTTATGGTATTCATATTTTTATACAAGTCAATTCTCTCAATGCTTCTCTCTAATACATCAAAAGTTCTTTTATGCTGATCAATATCCTTTATTAATCTTTTGGTTAGGGCTGCTTCTGTTAGCATCAAAGTAAAGGTGAATGTTTTGGTGTTTTCTAATTTCAGATTTTTAAGAATTTCATTGATAATTTCTTCCTGATGCATCACCCAACAAAATATTATATATTCATATTCTGAACAATTAATGAAACTGTTGAGCATAAAGCTGATGTTTTTTAGCACCATCTGCTTTGTTTCATCATTGACAATAAACGGATTCATATTCCAACACCAATCACCATCCAAAAAGACCCCTGGCTGTAGCAATTTAAGAAGCTCTTGACAGATAGCCGTTTTCCCGGCTCCCATTGTTCCGTTTAAGAGAATTAATTTTTTCATATTTTTCTTATATCAAACAGAAAACTGCTCCTCTTGATTATTTTTTTAAAGTTTTCTTGCGCGTGTTGCAATAGATGTTGGCGAAAACTTGTTAAGCAATGTTGCCTCATCAGACCAAGAATCTTCATAAAACCCGATTATCACAAATCCGGCTACTATCTGTCCACCAATCTGAGTTTCTAATGAATGACTGAACTGTGCAGGATTTTTATTGGATCCCCATTTAGCTCTCTGATTACTATCAAGATCATAAGGTTCTGAAAATGGTAATTTTCTTTTTACAATTAGTTGCCCGCACTTTTCTGCTTCTTCATGGTCAAATAGGAAAAAGGAGGGATTCATAAAGCCTGCCAGCAAGTCTCCACCGGTCTTCAAAATACGATAACACTCTGACCAAACTGTTGTTACATCAGGAACAAAGACATTGGAAATCGGATGGAATATCAAGTCAAAGCTTTCATCTGCAAATTCGCAAAGATTTGCCATATCACCCTGAACACAGCGAACCTGAAGTCTGTCACGTTTTGCAACATCACAATCTTTCTTAAGCTGCTCTTCAGAAAGGTCAAAGCTGACTACTTTTGCACCCGCAGCCGCTAATATCGGTGCTTGCTGTCCTCCCCCTGAGGCCAGACACAGAACATCTTTATCTGTTAAGCGGCCAAACCATGAATGCGGTACAGGCTTATTGGGTGTGAGTATTACCTGCCAGCTACCCTTCCGGGCAGATTCAATTATTTCCGGAGAAACCGGTGTAGACCATCTGCTTCCCTGTGAAGATTCCAGATTCCATGCTTGTCTGTTATATTCAATTATATCCATGTTAATCCTCAAATTTCATCAGATATTAAACTGGGATAACCATTATTTTCTTATTATTTTCTATGATTAAATATCAAACATCAGTCAAAAGGCATCAAACAGTAATAAAGGTTTGATTTACCCAAAATCACAACAAATTTAGAAAAATATGCCAATAATATATACCCTTATTAAGCAATAAATTGATTGACAAATTTAATAAAACTTGTCTTCTTTTACGGTCATCTCAATATAATTTTCATCTTCTAATATTACATAATATTCGATTCCATACCATTCACCAAAGACTATTTGGTCATAAGCAGAAATTCTATAAAATCCCGGTATTACATCAGTGATAACTAAAAAGCCATCTCTGTCAGTTTTCTCCTCAATATTTTTGTATTCTCCTGAATCTTCGTTGTACATAGAAATACTATAAATTTGTCCATTTGGATTAAGAATCTGAAGATACACTGTGGCAGTCTGTGTTTGCCCTAAATTTTCAGGAGTACACCCGTTAACAGCCAACACAAGCACACCTAACAATATAAATAACAACAATCTTTTCTGGAATCTCATTACCATTTACCTTACCTCGTTTTAAATAATATTTTTTAGAAATTATAATTAGAAGTTAAATATTTTTATAATTGTTCATTAAAAAGACCTCTTTGTCAATTAAATATTAGAAATAAAAGAACAATCATTGTAAAATTAAGAAGAAATAGCCCACTCAAAGAGGAACTCTTGAAACTGTTGGGCCCCTAGATAAAACATAAAAAATAGAAAGGGAGTTATTATAATGACTTTGTCACCAAATATAAAAAACTTCACCATAAGAAGCGACGAAAACCTTCAAAAGGTTACAGTTGGAGATCTAAAACCACATAATGCAGAAATAACTCTGGTTGAATATGACTCACAATGGCCTGAGTTATTCAGACAGGAGGCTAATCGGCTTATTTCTGTGCTTTGCAAAAAAGCAATACAGGTAGAACATGTCGGTTCTACTTCAGTACCAGGATTGTGTGCCAAGCCAATTATTGACATGCTTCTAGTTGTGGAAGATTCGGCTGATGAAGCATCATATTTACCAATATTAGAAACTGCAGGTTATACTTTACATATAAGGGAACCTGAATGGTTAGAACATCGTGTAGTTAAGGGACCTGTTACTGATATCAATTTACATGTGTTTAGTAAAGATGCCTCTGAAATTGATAGAATGTTACTCTTCCGGGATTGGTTGCGAACCCATAAAGCTGACCGGGATAAATATGCCCGGGTCAAAAAATCCCTGGCAAAGAATAAATGGCGACATGTACAGCACTATGCAGATGCCAAAACAGAGGTAATTTTAGAAATTATGGAAAAAGCCAATTGTAACAAGTAGGAAAAATAACCGGGCAAAATCTTCATTAAATCCTCTTATCTCCTTCCCCTTGAAGGGAGATGATTAAGGTGGGGGTGACTGGTAGACTATTATTGTCATTGGAATATTGGAAAATTGGAAAGATGAACAGAAGTTAACCGGTAATCTTATGTCAGATAAAATAATATGCCTAAAAAATGAGAAATACTTCCAGCCAGAACAAATAGATGCCAGATAGGATGATGATAGGGTAATTTTTTCCATAAATAGAACATTAATCCTAAAATGTAACACCCTCCTCCGATTAAAAGCCAGATAATCATCCCCTGGGGTAGCATTTGCATCATTGGTTTAATTGCAACAACCGAAAGTAAGCCCATTAATACATAAGATAATATTAATAATGATTTTAACTTATCCAGAAGAAAGATGGTAACAATAATTCCTCCAAGAGCCATTACCCATGATACACTGAGAAGAGTCCATCCCCAAACCCCTCTCATCAGGGTTAGGGTTATTGGAGTGTAAGTCCCGGCAATAAGCAGATAAATGGCAGAATGGTCAAAAATCCTGAATATTTTCTTGACCTTTAAATTGAAAGAACCATGATATAAAGCAGAAGACAAATATAATATTATCAGAGTTGCGCCATAGATACTGAAACTGACTATCCTCCAGACATCCCCTTCTCTACTGGCAAGGACAATCAATATTACCAGAGCAGCAATACTCAGCCCTATCCCTATACTATGAGTAATACTGTTTACAATTTCCTCACTATAATTCAGTTTTTTAAACATATAATTATCTTTATTAAAAATATTTATTTGAATTGCCTCTCTAAAAAATAAATTAAATTAGTTTTAATAATTTCATTTTTGGCACACCAGAATTTAAAGGTTATTTCAATAGTATCATTTACATATTTATAATGCAAAGAATTTCCATTTTTCTATCAATCCAATTTATTTTAATTTTGTTTGTTTATTTTGTAAATTATTTTTCAGGGGCAAATTACTGCTCTTACTTCACCTCCAAATGCCTCCATATTATCCATTACTTCATTAATAGAAGAAGCATCCAAAGATATTTTCTTTGTTATAACATGTGATAAATCAAGCTTTTTTCTTCTAACAAATTCCACAAGCAATGGTAATTCACTTAATAGATGATCAGAGCAGCCAATTACCTCAGCCTCTTTTCCGAGAAGTTCCTGATATGAAAATATTTCAAAGGGTTTATCTGTAATCCCTACTAAAGCGGTACGCCCTAATACTCCCATCGATTTGACCGCTTGCATCATAGTCTGAGGAAGTCCAATCACCTCCAGCGCAACATCAACTCCTCTATTATTAGTGTATTTAAAAATATTAGTAACCGGGTCTTCATCTGCGGCGTTGATTGGTATAGCCCCAAATTTTTCAGATAATTTGAGCTTATCTTTATTGATATCAATACTGTAAACATCAAGTGCACCCATTATTCTGGCTAGTTGAATAGCAGAAATACCCAATCCGCCTGCACCAAAAACGGCAACTGTTTCACCGGCTTTCAACCTGGCTTTTCTAAGAGCATGATACGATGTTGCCGAAGAACACATCAGGACTGCTCCCTCTTCAAATGAGACTTCTTCAGGCAATAGTACTGTATTTCGGGCCGGTATAGCAATATATTCAGCATAACCACCGTCACGATGCTTGCCAATCATCATACCGTGTTTACAAAATTGCTCATTTCCACTTACACAAAAATTACAATCACCACAACTCAACTGATAGTGAATGCAAACCCTGTCCCCAATTTTGGGAAAATGAACTTGCGAACCGGTTTCTTCCACAATGCCGGCAATCTCATGTCCAAGAGTTTGAGGTAAAGTACCAACAGGGGAT
>Ga0334888_1005229_pt1 | contig 11050 bp, 7 predicted proteins | sample GraSluR1_MG_FD_207227 | JGI IMG/M metagenome (GOLD analysis project Ga0334888, IMG submission 207227) | Sludge microbial communities from methane-producing bioreactor in Wageningen University, Netherlands - Granular Sludge_3_08-R1 | ecosystem: Engineered > Bioreactor > Anaerobic > Unclassified ...
CAGGTCAAAGGCTTCGGGCTTGCCGAGGCCGACCACCAGCACGCGCGGCGCGGGGGCTTCACTGCCGGCGTAGAGCAGCGCGGTCTTGCCCGCCTCGCCGGAAAAATCGCCCGACCAGATCAGGCGACTGATGGCTCCGCCCAGGGCTTGGTCGAGCGCGCCCGTGCCGCCTTTGGGCGCAGTCATGCCCTCGAAGAGGTTGACGACTACACAATCGGCTTGTTGTTGGGTGATGTCGCCTTGTAGCGCAGAAATCTCCATAGATCGCCGGGATTCCTTTCGGGAACAGGATAAGGTCAGGATCAGCCCAGGGCCGCAACCAGGCGTTGCGCCGCTTCGTCGAGCGCATCGTCGGTCTTGCAGAAAGTAAAGCGCGCCAGGTTATCGGTCAGATATTGGTGCGGCGGGCTGTAGAACGGGCTGGGCGGGATGGCGGCTACGCCAACCTCTTGGGTGAACCAGCGGCAGACGGCATAGTCGCGGCGGACGCCCGCCTCAACCGGCACATCCAGCCGCGCCGTGTCGAACAGAATAAAGTAGGAGCCATCAGGCTTGACCGGGTTGAGGCCGATCTCGTCCAGCACGCGGTACAGACGGTCGCGCTTGCCGCGGTACATCTCGCCGAGCCAGGCGAAATAGCCGTCCTCCTTCGCCTGTTGCAGCGCAACCGCAACCGCCTCTTGCAGCGGCGTGGCGACGGTGAACGGGATCCACTGGTGCGCGCTGAAGATGGCCCAGGCCAGCGGCGCGTCGGCAATAGCCCAGCCGATCTTCCAGCCTGTCACCGAGAAGGTCTTGCCGGCGCTGCCCAGGGTGACGGTGCGCTCCCACATGCCGGGCAGCGTGGCGATGCGCATGTGCTTGACCGGGTTGGCCCCGTCGGGGTACGTCATCCACTCGTAGACCTCGTCGCTGAGCACGTAGGCGTTCGACCTGCGCACCAGCGCCGCGATCTGTTCGAGTTCGACCGCGCTATAGACCTTGCCTAGCGGGTTTTGCGGCGTGTTGAGGATCAACAGCCGGGTGCGCGGGGAGAAGGCCGCGGCCAGTTCGTCCATGTCCAGCGCCCAGCTTGCCGCGTCGCCGCCCTCATGCACGGGGCGCAGCGGCACGTACACCGGCGTACCGCCTGCCATAATGACCGAGGCGGGATAGCTGTCGTAGAACGGTTCGATCAAGATCACCTCGTCGCCGGGGTCGACCAGGGCTTGCACCGTGGCGAAGATGCCCTCGGTGGCGCCGTCGGTTACGACGATGTTTGTCAGCGGATCCAGTTCGCGGCCGAAGAGCGGGCCGTACAGATCGGCCAGCGCCTGCACCAGATTGGGCTGCCCGGCGCTGCGGGCGTACTGGTTCAAGTCCGCGGCGATGGCCTGTTGCGCCGCCTCCTTGATGAAATCGGGCGCGGGAAAGTCGGGAAAGCCCTGGCCGAGATTGACGGCGTTGTGCCGGTTCGCCAGGGCCGTAAACTCGGCAAACACGGTTGTGCCGAAGCCGCTGACCCGCTGCGCGGGCCGAAATGAGGGGGATGCAGAAGCAGATGCAGTGGAATTCGTCATGCGCTCGTTCGTCTATCGCCTCCGGCGGATCGGTTAACAGGAGATCATTATAGCCGATCGCCGCGTTGGAAGCGAAGGCCGCGGGCCGGGCGGATCAATCCGCGTCCAGCGAGCGAACGATCCGCACCAGCGCATCGTCGCCGCCCACGTTGCCGGGAAAGACGACGTAGGCCAGGCCGGGGTAGCGACTCTCCGGCCCTGCCTGCCACACGGGCACGCCGGGCAGCGCCTGACCGAACACGAAGGCGCGGCGGATGCCCAGAGCCTTGGTGGCGATGTCGCTGGATGTGATGCCGCCCTTGGCGACCAGGTAGCGCGGGCGCACCTCCAGGCTGCGCACGATCTCGACCAGGCTGTCGGAAACGCGCTTGCCGATCGCCAGGCTTTCGGCGGCGTCCGCGCCGGTGATAAGGCCGCGGCTGGTGTAGAGCACGACGTCGCGGCCATCCTGCAACGCCGCGTTCAGCGCGTCGACGGCGGCGGCTACGGCCTGGCGGGCGTGCGCGTCGTCGAGCAGCGCGGCTACGTCGATCTCGACATGCCCGATGCCGGTCTCGGCCAGCAGGCGCTCCACCTGCGCAGTCGTCTTGGGCACATAGGAGCCGACGACAAACAGCGCGCCGCCCTCTGCGGGCAAGGAGAGGTCGGCGGGGCTGAGCAACGGGCGCGGCGCGATGCCGGCGCGCGCCTGCACGAAGGAGGCCGCTGTGCGATAGAGGAAACGCTTACCGCCCTCCTCTGCGTCCAGCAGCCCGCTGACAAAGACCTCCATGTCGCGCATCTCAGCCGCGTTGACGACGCAGACTGCCCCGTCCGCCAGCTCCATCAGCGCCTTTCCCGCCGCATGCGGGCCGCCCTTGCGAAGCTGCTCGATGCTGATGGCCCGCACATCCGCCGCGCGCACGCGGCCGCCCGTCTTTTCCTCGACCCAATCGCGCAGGTCGGACGAGCGATAGCCGAAGGCGGCGTCGCGGGCGAAGGGCGTCTCCGCCGCGGGGATGAGCGCGTCGCCCTCCGCCACGTAGTGGATGTCGCCAATGGTGTAGCGGCCGCCTTCGAGGAAGAAGGGGATGATGAGCGTGGCGTCGAAGCGTTGGCCCAGGCCCTCGGCCAGCGCGTCAACCTCGCCCGGGTAGTGGCCGCGCAGGGTAGAGTCGCTGCGACTGACCACGGCGAAGTCGCGGCCGGCTGCCTGGGCGGCGCGTGTCAGGTTGCGCCCGATCTCGGCATTTAGCGCCTGGGCTTCGGCCAACGGCAAGCTGCGCGAGTTGGTAAGGACAAAGAAGACCGGCTGGCGGCGCGCCAGTTCAGCCTGCAAGGCGGGCGCGGACCACTCGGTCAACACCGGCACGTCGTGGACGGTCTGAGTGCCGGTCGGGTCATCGTCCAGGACCACGAGGGTTCGCTCCGTGGCGGCCAGCCGTTCTTGAATTTCAGGCAGAAGCGAGTCGGGCCACGGTTCAGGCAGCGCGGCTAGCGTCTCGCTCAGGCGGATCGATTGAGCATCCATTGCACGCAGTTCCCTTTCTGGCGGCGTGTTGTGGGCGGCGAGTGTATGAATGGAATCATGGGCTAGAGCCAATTCAGAGGCATCTGCGGCGGCGACCCGCCTGCTCGGCGCCATACGCTGCGCATCATCCAGGCAAGGGATCGCCGGACAGGGAGAAAAGATCATCGGGCGCGGTATCGGGCGTAAGAATATGCAGCGCTTGCGGCCGCAGCCGGCAGGTGAAAGGCGTATCGCCCGCCGGCTCGCCATCCAGGTGATATTGGATCGGCGGCGAACAGCGCACCGCTACATTGCGGCCTGTCAGCACCGTCACGTCAGGGTCCTGTTCGTGCTGTTCGAGCGTCATTTCGAGGGCGTATTCGGCGAGCTTGGACCACTCGCGCCAGCGCAGCAGCCATATCTCAAACTGGCCGTCGTCGAGGACGGCGTTGCGGTTGAGGTTGACTTCGCCGCCGAGAAACATGCGGATGTTGCTGGCGTTGACCATCAGGTACTCGCCCTCCAGCGTGCGGTCGTCCACCGTCACCACGGCGTGCGGGCTGCGGTAGCTGGGCAGATGCAGCAGAGCTTTGGCTAAGTAGCCGAGTTTGCCCAGACGTTTGAGCCAGCGCGAGCGCGGCTCCACCTGGTTGACGATGTAGCCGTCTACGCCTGTGCTGGCCCACAACAGCCAGTGGCGACCGCTCTCCTCATTTTGACCTGCGTCCATGCGCCGGATGCGTCCCTGCGCCAACGAGCGCGAAACCTGGATGATCCAGTTCGGCATGAGAAGGTTGGGCAGAGGCAGGCCGAATTCTTTGGCAAGCACGTTGGCCGTGCCTGCGGGCAACGGGGCCAGCACGGCATCCGTGCCGATCAACGCGTTGGCGACCTCGTTCAGCGTGCCGTCGCCGCCGGCAGCGAAGACCAGACGATGACCTGCCGCCACCGCGGCGCGGGCAAGATCCGTCGCATGGTTCGGACGCTCGGTCGATTCGACCTGAAGGGACCAGCCTCGCCGCTTCCAGAACTGGGCGAAATCGTCGATAGCATCATGCCAGTCCCAAAAACCGGCGTTCGGATTGTAGATCAGGGAGGCGCGGCGCTGTGAGGCGGGCATGACTTGGTTTTCCGGACAAGGCCGAACACGCAGTGCGTTCGCGCTCAAAGCGCACGCGACCGGCGAACTAGGCAGCCAGAAGCTGTCGATAGCCTACACGCTGCCAGCGGCGATCAACGCGCACCTCTGGCCGAAGTGTACCATCGCCGTCCGTCCTTTGGCAACGCAGGGGATTGCACCCGGAATTTGACTTGCGATTGTGAGTCAAATTACAATTAGGTGCATACGCGTCTGTTTCTTGCAGGCGTGTTCACTCACTTATTCACGCAACGGCGCCATGCAATGTCTGCACCGGAATCGACATCGCCATCATCAAAGTCATCGACATTGTCATCAACGTTGCCGTTGATCGATTTTCACCTGTGGCCGCTCGCAGTGCGCATGGCGGCACGCGGCGTCACCGCAGCCAGTAATCCCTAAGCCTCTGCCCCGACGCTGATCGGCGGAGGCTTATTTTACATCTGGCGCACCGATGACCGCTGCGCCGCCTGCACAGATGCGACGCGTAGGCTCGACCTTTCTGCTTTGCCCCCGGCTTGGCGCGCATGAGGCCGGCCTCGCCCCGCACCGCGCAGTTCAATGCCGAATTCGGCCTCTGTGAAGCCCATCCGGGCCTGTCATTGTCCTAATGAAGCAGTAGCAGCATTGTTCCCAAAAGGAGGCAATACCTTGTTAGCAGGATCCGCATCAATATATGTCGCCCTTGTCTTGGGCATCGTCGGCCTCGGCTTCGTCATCTGGAAGCTGCGCGAGGTCCTCTCCGAAGACGCCGGCAACGAAAAAATGCAGCAGATCGCGGCTGCCGTCCAAGAAGGCGCCGCCGCATTTCTGAACCGGGAATACACCTATCTAGCCGGCTTCGTCGTGGTCGTAGCGCTGATCATTGGCCTCTTTGTCAACTGGCTGACCGCCATTTCCTTCGTGACCGGCGCCTTGACCTCAGCTGCAGCCGGCTACCTGGGCATGTGGACGGCGGTACGCTCGAACGTGCGCACCGCAGCCGCGGCCTCTCGCAGCCTGAACGACGGTCTGCGCGTCGCCTTCGGCAGCGGCTCGATCATGGGCATGGCCGTGGTGAGCTTCAGCCTCATCGGCATCACCGTGCTCTACATCGTCTTTAGCGGCCTCGGCCACAGCATGCTGGAGGTCATCACCTACATCGCCGGCTTCAGCTTCGGCGCCAGCAGCATCGCTCTCTTCGCCCGCGTGGGCGGCGGCATCTACACCAAGGCCGCGGACGTGGGTGCAGACTTGGTCGGCAAGGTGGAGCAGGGCATCCCCGAAGACGACCCCCGCAACCCGGCCGTCATCGCCGACAACGTGGGCGACAACGTGGGCGACGTGGCAGGCATGGGCGCAGACCTCTTCGAGAGCTACAGCGGCTCCATCATCGCCGCCGCCACCCTCGGCCTGGCCGTCGCGGCGACGCTCCCGGAGCAGAACCTGATTGGCCTGGCGACGCTGCCCTTCCTGGTAGCGGCTGTAGGCATCATCGCTTCTTTGATCGGCACCTTCCTGGTCAAGACCCAAGACGGAGCCACGCAGCACGATCTGCTCAAGACCCTGCGCACTGCGGTTTACGGCGCGTCGGCCATCGTGCTCGTCCTGGCGGCCATTGTCGTCCCGCTCTCCGGCCTCAGCTTCCTCTTCTGGGTCGTCATCCTGATCGGCCTGCTGGCGGGCAACGGCATCTCCTTCTTCACCGAATACTACACGTCGTACTCGTCTAAGCCCACGCAAGGCATTGCCGCAGCTTCGGAAACCGGCCCTGCTACCCTCATCATCCAGGGGCTATCAGTCGGCATGATGAGCACCGTCGGCCCGGCCGTCATCGTAGCCGTCGCCATCCTGCTCAGCTATCTCTTGGGCCTGCGTGCAGTCGGGCAGGTCTTTGACGCCACCAGCGCCACCTTCTTCGCCAATGGCGGCCTCTACGCCGTCGCCCTCGCCGGCGTCGGCATGCTCAGCACGTTGGGCGTAACTCTGGCGAGCGACGCCTACGGCCCAGTGGCCGACAACGCCGGCGGCATCGCCGAAATGTCCGACCTGCCCGACGAGGTGCGCAACCGCACCGACGCTCTGGACAGCCTGGGCAACACCACGGCGGCTACGGGCAAGGGCTTCGCCATCGGCTCCGCGGTCCTCACCGCTCTGGCACTGATGGCCGCTTACGTAGCCGCCGTCGGCGCAGCGGGGACAACGATCAACCTCAACATGCTCGATCCCAAGATGCTGCCCGGCCTCATCATCGGCGCGGTGCTGCCCTTCCTCTTCTCCGCCCTGACGATGACGGCCGTGGGCAAGGCCGCCTTCCAGATCGTGCTGGAGGTGCGCCGCCAGTTCCGTGAGATCCCCGGCCTGATGGAAGGTACGGGCACGCCTGACTACCGCACCTGCGTCGCCATCAGCACGCAGAGCGCGCTGCGCGAGATGGTCATCCCCGGCGCGCTTGCTATCGTCGTACCCGTAGCAGTCGGCTTCATCCTGGGCGCCGAAGCCCTGGCCGGCCTGCTCATCGGCGCCATCGCCTCCGGCTTCATGCTCGCCGTCATGATGGCGAACTCCGGCGGCGCCTGGGACAACGCCAAGAAGTGGATCGAGACAGGCGAGATGGGCGGCAAGGGTTCGCCCGCGCATAAGGCCGCCGTCATCGGCGACACCGTCGGCGACCCCTTCAAGGACACCAGCGGCCCGTCGCTCAACATCCTCATCAAGCTCATGAGCATCGTCAGCCTGGTTTTTGCCGGCCTCTTCGGCACCGGCATCTTCTAGGCCAGCTCCACAACCTAGACTATACACAGAGCGGGGAACATGATGTTCCCCGCTCTGCGCGCCCGGCGCCGATCCTCGAACGGCCCTCGGGGCGCTCAAAAGCGGCAAATTTCCACCCTAAATGGCATGCTGTCATTCTGAAGCGAGCGTTAGCGAGCTGAAGAATCTCGTTGTCAGAGGCAGAGATGTTTCGCTCCGCTCAACATGACAACTTGTCACGAGAGTAAAGTTGCTCCATCGATCCCGAACGCCTTGACAACAAGCGATGTATTTCGTATACTCCTTACCAACTATACGAAACGCCGGCAATGTCCCGATGCCGGTCTCATCTGTCTTCGTCTCGAATAACCGGCAAAGGACGCCTGCCATGTCATCCCAAGAACCGCCACGACCAAACGCCGAATCGCTCCTGCATGACGCCGGCGAACAAGACCTTCCGCCGCCGCTGCGCGCCGACAGTTCGCTCACCGCAGCCGATGTAGCCTTTGGCGAATACATGGTGCGCAAAGGCTTCAGCGACAACACGATCAAGGCCTTTCGCAACGACCTGAAAATCTTGCTCGGCTACCTCGGCCCAGAAACGCCGCTTCACCAGGTCTCGACGCGCCGCCTAGAGGAATTCCTGGAGTGGATGCAGTTCGGCCGCGGCAAGCCGTGCAGCGCCAAGACCCTCACCCGCCGCATCACCACGCTCAAGGTCTTCTTCGGCTGGCTGCACGGCATCGGCGTTCTCGGCACAGACCCGGCGGAACCCGTCATCCAGCAGTCCGCCCGCACACCGCTGCCGACGATTCTGCGCGATGCGGAGGTGAACCGGCTGGTGCGCGCCGCGCAGGACTATCTCTGGGACCGGCGCCGGCCTGACGCCCGCCCCTATCTGCTCGTCAGCCTCCTGCTCCAAACCGGCATGAAGAAGGCCGAGTGCGCCAACTTGCTGCTCTCCGACCTGGACGTGTCCGACCCGCAAAATCCCCAGGCGACGATCCGCTACCGCGAAGAGCGCAATGCACACAAGAATCGCCGGCTGAGCCTGCACCCCAGCATCGTGCCCGCCTTCAATCAATACCGGGATCAGTACAAGCCGGCCACGTATCTCTTCGAGTGCACGCCCCGCAATTTAGAATACGTGCTGGAGGAGGTCGGCGAGCGCGCCGGCATCCGCTCCGTCCAGGTGGGCTTCGAGACCTTGCGCTGGACGTCGGCGGTCAATGATTTTCGTCACGGCATGCCGGAAGAGCAGTTGCGCCAGAAGATGGGCTTGAGCAAGATTTCCTGGAGGGAGACGCGCGAGAAAATCTTCGCCCTCACCGGACGATAGGCGCCCTTCGCGTCCAGACGGTAAGCGGGCCTAGTCCCCGCGAATCATCGGCAGCAGGGCCCGAAATGCGCTCTGATATTCCTGATGCACATCCAGATAGCCCCCGCTCCATCCGCCGAGCAGCCAGATGCGGCCGTCCTGGGCCGCAGCGGCCAGATGTCGCCACTCTCCGCTGAAGGGCGAGGGGAAGTTGCTCCACTGGTTGGCATAGGCGTCATAACGCTCGTGCGTCTCGATAGCCCTCGTCCAACCGCCGCCCAGTGCAAACACCGCCATGCCGTCATACACCGCGGTCAACCCGCTGCGCGGGACGGACATAGGCGGCAGCCGCTGCCATTCTCTCGTCTCCAGGTCAAACGCTGCGGCTTCGGCCAGGGCGCGCTGCCCGTCATACCCGCCGATGACATAGAGCCGGTTGCCGGCGAGCGTTGCGCCGAAAAACGCAACCGGCGTGTTTAAGCGCGTCGCCAATTCCCAGCGCAGCGTCTCGCCCCCATCGGTCTGGGGCTGCGTGCGCCACACCTCGTCGCGCATGTTCTCGCCGTCCCAGCCGCCCAGCACATATAGCGCATCGCCGGCCGCAACCATCGCCGCGCCGGCCAGAGGACTGGGGAGCGTTCCCGCCTGCCGCCAGCGGTTCTCGGCAGGGTCCAGCACATAGACGCGATCGCTGATTGCGATCGCGCCCTCGATGCCGGCGCTGCTAGCGCTACCTCCTGCAGCGTAGATGCGCCCGCCCAGCGCGGCGACGGCCAGGTTCGCCAGCGGTTCCGGCAGCGGCGTTAGGCTGCGCCACGAATTGAAGAGCAGATCATAGGCGTCCGTCGCGGCGATGGTCTGCCCCTGTGCATTCTCGCCGCCTACCACGAAGATCTCGCCGTTTTGCAGAGCAGCGCCGTGCCGGCTGCGCGCCTGGGCTAGCGGCGTCCGCGCTTCCCAGCGGGCCAGCGTTTCCGGTGTCAGGCGGCCTTCCGTCGACAAGCCGGCATCGCTCAAGAGAGTGAAAGAGGTCTTGGGGCGCGTCAAAACGGCAGGTGCGGCCAGCAGGAACACGGCCAGCGCCAGCGCAACAAAGAGCGCAAGACGTTGCCAGGGCGAGGGCGAAAGCGGCAGATCGGCCAGCGGCTCCGGTTCGGAGATGGCCTCCTCCTCAGCCTCTGGTTCGGTCGCCTCGACGCCGGGCACGGCTACCCAGCCGCGTTGCAATAGCACCAGCGTCGCCTCGGTTCGGCTGCTCACCTGGAGTTTTTCAAAGACGTTGCGCAGGTGAACCTTGACCGTATGCGGGCTGATGACCAGTTCGCGCGCGATCTCGGCGTTGCTGGCGCCGGTCGCCAACAGGCGCGAGACTTCCATCTCGCGCTCGCTTAGCGGGTTCTCACCCTCCGCGGCTGTCGTAGACGCGCGCTCTATGGGTTTTGCAGCGGAGCGAGAGGTCTGGCCTTTGCGCCCCTTGTGCAACTCATCTTGCGACGCCATCATCGATCCCAACGCGGATTCTCAACGACCGGAGTTCAGGCGCGCCCCAAGGCAAAGCAGACGGCACGCCACTCCTGCAGTGTCAACGTCTCCGGACGGCGGCGCGCGTCGATGTCGCTCTCGGCCAGCGCTGCGCGCACGAACTCCTTGGACAGCCCCAAATTGGCGCTCAGGCTGTTGCCCAACTGCTTGCGCCGTTGCCCGAAACCGGCGCGCGCCACCTTAAAGTACTGATCGGGCCGCACATCGCGCACCACGGGCTCGGCGTACACGTCCAGCCGCAGCACCGCGCTGTCCACCTTGGGTTGCGGGTAAAAAGCGGCTGCGGGCACGACACGCACGATCTGCGGGCGGGCATAGAACTGCACGCTGAGCGCCAACAGCGACATATCCCCCGGCCCGGCGCAAATGCGTTCAGCGACTTCCTTTTGCACCATGAGCACAGCCAGGCTTGGCGGAGTGCTTGCTTCGAGGATGTGGCGCAGCGCCGCGCTGGTGATGTAGTAGGGCAGGTTCGCCGCCACCTTGTACGTCGCCTCGCCCGCCGCGGCGGCAGGGTCGAGTTCCAGTATATCCCCGTGCAGCACGCTCACATGGGGACGGTCGGCGAAGTCGGCGCGCAGCAGGTCGACCAGCCGGTCGTCCAGTTCGACGGCGACGACGCGCCCCGCGCGCGCCGCCAACTCATCGGTCAGCACGCCCACGCCAGGGCCGATTTCCAGCACCGTGTCGTCCGGCGTCAGTTCCGCCGCGCCTACGATGTCGGCCAAATAGCGCTCGTCAGTCAGAAAATTCTGCGCCAGCGACTGCTTGGGCCGCAGACCGTATCGTCGGAGTCGTTCGCTTACTCGGCTCATGCAAGGGTCCGCCGGGTGCGGCTATTCCTCCTCCAGGCGCAGAACCGACATGAAGGCTTCCTGGGGAATCTCCACCTGCCCGACCATCTTCATGCGCTTCTTGCCGGCCTTCTGCTTCTCCAGAAGCTTGCGCTTGCGCGTGATGTCGCCGCCGTAGCACTTGGCCAACACGTCTTTGCGCATCGCCTGCACGTTGGCCCGGCTGATGATCTTGTTGCCGATGGCGGCCTGGATGGGCACCGTGAACATCTGGCGCGGGATGATCTCCTTCATCTTGCTCACCAGCCGCTGCCCCTTGTGATAGGCGTCGTCGCGGTGCACAATGATGCTCAACGCGTCGACCGGCTGCTGGTTGACGAGGATGTCCAGCTTCACCATGTCCGCGGCCCGGTACTCGTCCAGCGTGTAGTCCATGCTGGCATAGCCGCGCGTGCGCGCCTTCAACTCGTTGTAAAA
>Ga0334888_1005233_pt1 | contig 11041 bp, 9 predicted proteins | sample GraSluR1_MG_FD_207227 | JGI IMG/M metagenome (GOLD analysis project Ga0334888, IMG submission 207227) | Sludge microbial communities from methane-producing bioreactor in Wageningen University, Netherlands - Granular Sludge_3_08-R1 | ecosystem: Engineered > Bioreactor > Anaerobic > Unclassified ...
ATAAAAATATAAAAAAAACAAAAGAATTATAAATGAAACTATTATTACAAGTAATAAAACTAACTTAGTTTTTATATTAATCGCATTCATATTTTTCCTCCTTTTTTATTCGAAAAAATAAAAAATTCATATTTTGTTAATATTATACCATAATTTTTAAAGAAAAATATTTATTTTTCAATTAAAAATATTATTTATAGCCGATTGTTTGTTATTATTGGTTTTGTATGATAAAATTATTTATACATAAAATAATTAATTTTCATTAAAAGGCAGGTGAATAATATGGATGTTTTCGATTTCATTATATCAGAATTTAAACCTATTTATTTAAATTCAGAAGAATTTTTTTACAATGATATGGAGTCTCAATCAGGATATTCTCTTCCTATAATTTATAAACCTTTTGACCCAGAAAATATCTTCCATTGGGCTGACAGAGGAGCACTTTTTGATTTTATGTATTCTATTTCAAATGTTGAAGAAAAAAAATTATTAGATTTTGGTCCAGGAGATGGTTGGCCGTCTTTAATAATTGCCCCTTATGCAAAAGAAATTGTAGGTGTAGATGCTTCTCAAAAGAGAATTGAAGTATGTAGAAAAAATTCTGAAAAACTTGGTTTTAAAAATACAAATTTTATTACTTATAAAAATGGCGAAAAACTTCCTTTTGGAAATGATATTTTCGATGGAATAATTGCTTCTTCATCTATTGAACAAACTCCTAATCCTAAAGAAACGTTAAAAGAACTGTATCGAGTTTTAAAACCAGGAGGTAAGTTGCGGTTTGGTTATGAAGCTTTGAATAGATATAAAAATGGTCAGGAAAATGATATTTGGATTTCTGTAATAAATGATTCAAAAATTAAAATTTTTTTGTATGACAGAAGAATTGAAGAAGAATATGCATTACAATATTCTCTAACCCTAAAAATAAACAAAGAAGCATTTTTCAGTTACTTTGAAAAATGCAAAGAAATAACTTTTAATATGTTTTCAGTTGAATTGATACAAAGGTTAAAGCCTTTTATTTTAAAAGTTTTTGTATGTAAATTATATCATCCTTCAGGAAAAACTTTTATAAACTGGTTAAAAGAGATTGGTTTTCAAAGTGTCTTTCCTAGTCATAAAGGTAATTATTTTGCTGCAAAACTATTTGAGTCCTATTCAAAAAATATTACTCTAAAAACTATGGAAGAAGTTGATGAACTGATAAAATTACCAATTAAAACAGTTATTAATCTTGAAGCACCTATGGAAATAGATCCTTGGATTACTGCCATAAAATAAAAAACCCCCAAATGGGGGTTTTTTATTTTATGATCACGGATAAATTCCTCTAATTTTTGTAGCGTGTGCAACTCTTTCTATAGAAATAACGTAAGCTGCCGTTCTCATATCTACGTTATATTTGTTCATTGTGTTAATAACTGAATCAAAAGCATGTTTCATTTTTCTATGAAGAACACTTCTTACTTCTTCTAAATCCCAGAAATGCCATTGTAATCCTTGTACCCATTCAAAATAAGAAACTGTAACTCCTCCAGCATTTGCAAGGAAATCAGGAACTATGAATACATCTTTGGCTAAAAGAATATCTTCGCCTTCATTATTTATAGGACCATTAGCCCCTTCAACGATTAATTTTGCTTTTACTTCGTTCGCATTTTTTTCTGTTATAACTGATTCAATAGCACATGGAGCTAATATATCTACATCTAAAGTTAACAACTCTTCGTTTGTTATTAATTTAAAACCTTCATTAACGTCTGACAAAGTTACTTTTCTTGCTAATGTTTTTTCTGAAAGGTCTTTTAATTCTTCAACTGTGAATCCTTCTTCTTTATATAATCCGCCTTTATGATCAGAAATAGCAACAACTTTCATTCCAACTTCTTCAGCAGTCAAAATAGCTGCATAAGTACCAACATTACCAAAACCATGAACTGCAACTGTCATTTCTTCAAACTTTTTAGTGAATTTTCCTTTTTCTTGTAAGTATTTTGCACCTTCTTCAATACAAATTCTTACTCCTCTTCCTGTTGCTTCAGTTCTACCTAAAGAACCACCTAATTCTAATGGTTTTCCTGTAACTACGCCAAGAACAGAGTGCCCAACGTTCATTGAATATGTATCCATATACCAAGCCATTATTTGACCATTTGTGTTAACGTCTGGAGCCGGAATATCTTTTTCTTCTCCTACAATAATAGAAATTTCAGAGAAAAATCTTCTTGATAATCTTTCTACTTCACCGTCAGATAATTCTTTCGGATTAACTGTAACTCCACCTTTTCCTCCGCCATAAGGAATATCTACAACAGCTGCTTTCCAAGTCATCCAAAATGCTAATGCTTTTACTTCATCAAGAGTAACATCTTGGTGATATCTTATACCGCCTTTAGCAGGTCCCCTTGCAACATTGTGTTGTACTCTATGACCTGTAAAAACTCTAATTGTTCCATCATCCATTCTAACTGGAAAGTTAACTGTTAACTCTCTTTTTGGGTGAATGAGAACTTGCCTCATGTCTGCAGGTAAGTTCATTACGTCCGCAGCTTTGTTAAATTGTTTAACCGCATTTTCAAAAAGACTCATAATAATTTGCCCCCTTGTTTAAAGTGTTTTGGGATTCTTTTCTTTACAATGATATTTTAACTTTTTTTTGTGAAAAAATAAAGTCTTATTTAATGAATTCTAAAACATTTAAAATTGATTAGATGTGTTTAGAATCTTTTATGAAACGAATAGCTATTACTATGAAATTTTTTTCACGAAATAATTTTCACATTGTGTTACTCTTGTGTAAAGAAGAAGTTTTATACTTTTCTAAAATCTCTGGAAGATATTTATCTTTCAAATATTTTCTATCGTAAATTCCCAGAAAAATATAAGCTAATATCATTACAGAAAAACCTATAATAAAAGAAGGAATATCTGATAAACCTAATAAAGAAGATATAACTGTTGTCGCTATAAAAACTATTAAAGGAATTCCATATACTAAAAAAGATATTTTTGTTACTGAAACTTTTGGAAGTTTCACAACAACAAAATCATCTTTGTTTAAATCTAATTCAGGATTTATTTTTGCTCTTATTCTAATATCAGGATTACCCGTTATATTACACGCTCCTTTTAAACCGCACGTGTTACAACTTCCTGCTCTTTGAGTAAGTAAATAAACATATTTTTGATCTATCCTATCTACTTTCATCAATTCATTCATAAAAAAACCTCCTTAAAATGATTTTTTAATTATATTTTAAATTTAATCTAAAACTATATCAAAAAAATAGTTTATTATATTTTCAGATCTATTTAAATTTAATCCATTTTTAATCAATTCTTTAAGCTTATTATAAACAACGAAATCTAATTTTTTATTTTCAACCTCTTTTTCAATAACTTTTAAAGCTTCTTTTTTATCTAAAGCTTTTCTATAAGGTCTATCTTCTATGAGTGCTGAATAAACATCTACCAAAGCAATTATTCTATGATTTAAATCTAATTCATTTTCTTTTTTCCCAAAAGGATACCCAGAACCATCTAGTCTTTCATGGTGTGAGTAAGAGTATTTTCCAAAAAAATCTAATTCAGGACTTTTCTCAAAAAATTTGTACGTATCAATAATATGATTTTTCATAACAAAAAATTCTTCTGAAGTTAATTTCCCTTTTTTATGTAAAATAGAAAGAGGTGTTTTTATTTTTCCAATATCATGATATATTCCTGCCAAATACATTATATCTGAATTTTCTTCATCCCCTAATTCTTTACCTAATAATTTTGAAAGTTCCGCAACATATGTTGTGTGGTTTCTTGTATATGATGATCTATAATCAATAAAAAACGAAAATAATTTTGAAAATTTGATCATATTAAATTTATTCAAAAATATCGAATTTTTATCAAAAAAATTATTATGAAAATTTTGATCAAAGCAAAGATTCATTAAAAAAATGTCTTCTAAAAATATTAACGATGAATTTAAAACTTCTTTTGAAATTTCTAAACCCATCACATGCTTTTTAATTAAATCTGCCGTAATTCCCAATCCTTTTTTTATATTCCTTCTATAAAAAATTGAAATTTGATCTGCTATATATAATACTTCAGTTAATAATTTTTCTTTTTCTGATTCAAAAAAAATTCCCAAAAAATTTTTATGACTTTTTCTAACGACATTCAAATAAAGCTTAGGAAAATTTAAATCAAGATATTGAATGATATTTGTAGAAACAAGCGAATGAAGAGATTTTTTATCTATTTGTTCAAGCAAACTCAACATATCAAAAGAGTACAATGCTGTTTTTGATATATTGTATTTTAAACTATGATCTTCTATTAAATTATTACTTAAATTTTGTATAAAAAGACCTATATCATGTAAAAGACCAGATAAAAAATAATAATTTTTATCATAATCGATTTTTAAAATATCTGCAATTGCAACACACGTTTTCGCAACATCAAGCGAATGTATAAAAAGAGGTGTGTTTTCATTATTTTCTAAGTCGGTATAAATATGCAAAAAATTTTCTATCGCAATATTTTTCAATGTCATAAACCTCCATAAAGATTTTTATGGTTTTATTAATTATAACATAAAAATATTAACAAACCTCCACAAAAATGTGGAGGTTTGTTATGTAAATTTTATAGTTTTAAAAATAAATTCCCAAAATCTTTTTCTACCGCTTCATTTTGTTCCACTCTACAAGTTTCTTTGAAATCTATTCCATTAATGAGATACGTTTTTCTTTGAATAAATTCCGATCTTTTCCCATCATTCCAATGTTGAACCGGTCTATAATAACCCGTTATTCTTGAATAAATTTCTGTGGTTTCCCCACACTCAGGACAATTATATACTTCTCCTGCTATATATCCATGATTTAAACATATAGAATACGTTGGAGAAAGTGTAAAGTAAGGAATCTTATAATTTTCTGCTATTTTCTTTACAAGTGATTTAGTAGTTTCCCAATCAGTTATTTTTTCTCCAAGAAAAGCATGGAATACTGTTCCGCCTGTATATTTTGTTTGTAAATTTTCTTGTAAATCAAGTGCTTCGAACAATTTATCTGAAAAACTTACTGGAAGATGAGTAGAATTAGTGTAATAAGGAACATTATCTCCTGCAGTAATTATATCTTTAAATTTTTGTTTATCATGTTTTGCAAGCCTGAATGAAGTAGATTCTGCAGGAGTTGCTTCAAGATTGTATAAATTACCTGTTTCTTCCTGAAATTCTTTAAGTTTTTCTCTCATAAAATCAAGAACATCTTTAGCAAATTCATACGCTTCTTTTTCATAAATAGGTGTTTTTATCCATCTGGCATTCATAGTAGCTTCATTCATTCCAACAAGTCCTATAGTAGAAAAATGATTGTTAAAATCTTTTAAATATCTTTTTGTATAAGGGAATAAACCCGCATCATTCAATTTTTCTGTAATTTTTCTTTTTACTTCTAAACTACGTTTAGCCAAAACCATCAAACTTTCAAGCCTTTCAAAAAAATCTTCTTCATTTTCACTTAAATAAGCTATTCTTGGCATATTTAAAGTAACTACTCCAATTGACCCCGTAAACTCATCTGAACCAAAAAGACCTCCGCCTCTTCTTCTTAGCTCTCTTTTGTCTAATTGAAGTCTACAACACATACTTCTTACATCACCAGGATTCAATTCAGAATTTATAAAATTTTGAAAATAAGGTGTTCCGTATTTTGAAGTCATTTCAAATAACAACGATGCATTTTCATTATCCCAGTTAAAATCTTTTGTAATATTATAAGTCGGAATAGGGTATTGAAAACCTCTATTAACTGCATCTCCTTCAATCATAACTTCAAGGAAAGCTTTATTTATCATGTCCATTTCTCTTTGACAATCACCATAAGTGAAATCTTGTTCTTTTCCTCCAACTATTGCTGGAGAATTTTCCATATCTTTAGGCACTACCCAATCAAGTGTTATATTTGAAAATGGCGATTGCGTTCCCCATCTACTTGGTGTATTGACACCAAAAACAAAAGATTGAACCGCCTGCTTAACTTGATAAAAATCCAAATTGTCTATTTTTACAAAAGGAGCTAAATAAGTATCAAAAGAGCTGAATGCTTGAGCTCCCGCCCATTCGTTTTGAAGAACCCCTAAAAAATTGACCATTTGATTAGCTAATGTTGAAAGATGTCTAGCAGGAGCACTTGTAATTTTTCCTAAAACACCTCCAAGACCTTCTTTAATTAACTGTTTTAAACTCCAACCAGCACAATAACCAGATAACATAGAAAGGTCATGTATATGGAAATCAGCATTTTTATGAGCATCAGATATTTCTTGATCATAAACTTCATTCAACCAATAATTAGCAATTACAGTTCCACTATTATGCAGTATAAGACCACCTATAGAATAAGAAACAGTACTGTTTTCTTTTACTCTCCAGTCATACTGTTTCAAATAATTATTAACTGTTTCGGCAAAGTCGAGCATATTTTTATCTATACCTCTTAAATTTTCGCGTTGTTTTCTGTACAGGATATATGCTTTAGCAACTTCAGAAAAACCGGCTTCTTCTAGTGTTTTTTCAACATTATCTTGAATATCTTCTATAAAAATAATCCCATCAACAATATTAGATTGACTTTTTGAAACTACTCTTAAAGATAAAATTTGAAGAATATCTTCGTTATATAAATTCTTTGTAGAAACAAACGCCTTTTCAATTGCTTTTGAAATTTTAGCAATTTCAAAAGGAACTATTTCGCCACTCCTTTTTCTCAAACCGGTAATAGTTTTTTTATTCAAAACGCTCTCCCCCTTTTAAAATAAAGCTTGGTGTTATTATACCACATACAATATCATAACATCAAGATATGGTATGAAACTGTAAAAAACTTTTAAAAAAACATAATATGTTGTATACCTTAAAAACAAAAAAAACACATTAAAAGCTAAATTCAATATGACTTTTAATAATTCACATTACTTTTGTAACTATTTTAAAAAAATAAAAAATGCTATAATTATTTTACAAAATACTACTTTTAATGCTTAAATGCATTAAAAAAACAAAGCAACCCCTTATCTTTTAACCCCTTTATTAAAAAGGGGATTTTTTTATTTTTAAAGCTTTTTTTCTAAACAACTTTCCACTTGAAGCAAAAGGCTTCGGTATGGTATAATTAGATTAAAATTTGGTGGGGATGAAAATATGAAAATACTAATAGTGGACAGTTCTCCTTTAAGTATTAAACTTGCCGGAGAAATTTTAAGGGAAAAATATGATATTTCAATTGCTACAAACTCCATTAAAGCTATTGAAAGAGCGAAAATCGAACAACCCGATCTAATACTTTTATCTGTTGAAATGAATGATATTGACGGATATACTGTTTGTGCAATATTAAAAGATAATAATTTAACAAAAGATATCCCAGTTATCTTTGTTAATTCTTCTAACAATGTAGAAGATGTTATAAAAGGATTTAGTGTTGGAGGAGTTGACTATATTTTAAAACCCTTCAACCCAATCGAAGTTTCTTTTAGAATTAAAAACCATCTTGAACTGAAAAAATCAAAAGAAGAAGTTAGAAAATATGCTTCTCAAATGGAAAAACTTAACGATCTTTTAAAAAGAAAAAACGATAAACTTTTAAAACTAAACAGACAGCTTGCAAAAAATGCCAAAACTGATATTTTAACAAATATAATGAACAGACGAGGAATACTTGAAGTTCTTAAACAAGAAGAACAAAGAAAAAAAAGAAATAATAAAAAATTTTCTGTTATCATATGTGATATAGACCATTTTAAAATCATTAACGATACTTATGGTCATGAATGTGGAGATAAAGTTTTAAAAAAAATCTCTAAACTATTTATAACTTCTGTAAGAAAGTCTGATTCTGTTTGCAGATGGGGAGGAGAAGAATTTTTATTTTTACTCCCTGAAACACTTGAAGAAGGTGCTTTATGTGTTGCAGAAAACATAAGAAAAAAAATTGAAGTTATGAAAATGAATTATAAAGGTAAAAAAATTTCATTAACTATGACATTTGGAGTTGCTGAATATGATGAAACATCAATCGACTCTACTGTAAAAAAAGCTGATGATGCTTTATATAAAGGCAAAAACTCTGGAAGAAATCGAATCATAAATTATAGCTCTATATCTAAAGATTAAGAAAAGCGGGGATAAAACACCCCGCTTTTCTTATTTTCTTTTTAGTATTCTCAAACTATTCAAAACAGATAAAACCGTAACCCCTACATCTGCAAAAACAGCCTGCCACATAGTCGCATAACCTAAAGCACCTAAAGATAAGAATAACACTTTTATTGTAAATATAAAAATCAAATTTTGAACTATTATTTTAGAAATATATTTAGATAATTTTATACCTTTCACTATTTTTAGAGGATCATCATCCATTAAAACGACATCTGATGATTCAATTGCCGCATCTGTGCCAATACCTCCCATTGAAATCCCCAAATCAGCTCTTGTAAGTATTGGAGCATCATTTATACCATCTCCCACAAAAGCTGTATAATCAGAATTTTTTGAAATCTCTTCATATTTTTCAACTTTGTTTTCAGGAAGCAATTCATAATAAAAATCTTTAACCCCTAATAATTTCGCTTTATCTTCAGTAGAATTTTTATTATCTCCAGATAAAATAAAAGTTTTTATTTTCATTTCTTTTAATCTTTTTATAGTCTCATAAGAACTTGATTTAATTTCATCTGATATCTCTATAATACCTTCTATTTTTCCATTTATAGATACTATAGCTTGAGTAGAAACGTTATTTAATTTTATACCTTTAATTTCTTTTTCATCAAATAATTTTTCATTTCCCACAAAGATCTTTTTATTATCATATTCACAAAAAACTCCTTTACCCGAAATATTTTTAAAATTCATAATTTCATTGTCATTGATAGTTTTTCCATATTTTTCAATAATTGAAACAGCTATCGGATGTGAAGATTGTTTTTCTGCATATGCAGCATACCTAATTACTTCTTCCTTTGAATAATTACCAAAACTTTCTACACTAACTACTTTAAAAACACCGCTTGTTAAAGTTCCTGTTTTATCGAATATAATAGTATCAAGCTTTTTCAAAACATCTATATAATTTCCGCCCTTTACTAAAATACCATTTTTTGAAAGATTTCCAATACCCGCAAAATAACTCAAAGGAATAGAAACAACAAGCGCACAAGGACATGAAATTACAAGAAACAATAACGCCCTATAAATCCATTCTGAATAAGATTGTGCAAAAAGTAAACCCGGAACTACCGCTAATACCAAAGCACTTAAAACAACCAAAGGAGTATAAACAGAAGCAAATTTTGTAATAAACTTTTCTGTTTTAGCTTTTTTTGAAGCCGCTTCTTCAACAAGTTTAATAATCTTAGACGCTGTAGACTCCTCAAAAAGTTTTTCAACCTTTACCCTTATAGTAGAATCTTCATTAATACTACCACTTAAAACTTTAGTCCCTATTATCGCTTTTTGAGGATACGATTCGCCAGTAATTGCAGCTTTATTTATTCTCGTTTCTCCTTCAATTACCACTCCGTCAAGAGGAATTTTTTCACCAGGTTTAATAAAAATAATATCGCCAATTTTTATTTTCTTTGCAGACTCTTTTTTCAATTTTCCGTTAACCATTATATTAGCATAATCAATTCTTAAATTCATAAGTTTTTTTATAGACTTTCTTGAAGATTCAACCGCTCTTTCTTGAAGCATTTCTCCAACAAGATAAAACAACATTACTGCTACAGCCTCTGGGAATTCTCCTATAGCTATTGCACCTATAGTAGCAATACTCATAAGAAAATTTTCATCAAATATTTTACCCTTTAAAATATTTCTAAAAGACTTTAAAAGAACTTTGTGTCCAGTTACTAAGTAAGCAGATAAAAATAAACCATTTGAAATCATTTCATTTTTTATAAAAAAAGCAGATAAAAATAATACTGCACCTATAATCAAAGGAATCAAAAATTTTTTAGAAACATTTTTTTCTGAAACTTCATCTTCTCCATCAAAAACTAAAACATCAGGCTCATAACTAAAAACAATCTCTTTTATTTTTTCCGAATTAAAATCTTTTTGTATTTCTAAAGATAAAGTTGAACTAGCAAAATTTAATTTCGCATTTTTAACTCCTGTAAGATTTTGAACCTCTTTTTCTATTTTCAAAGCACAATTTGCACAATGTAACCCTTGAAGTTTGAATTCTTTTTTAATTTTTTTCACCCTCTTTCAAATGTTCAAATGCCATGTTATAAATCTGTTTAATATGATCATCATCTAAAGAATAATATACAACTTTTCCATCTTTTCTAAACTTCACTAGTTTCGACTGCCTTAAAATTCTTAACTGATGAGAAACTGCCGATTGTGAAATATTTAAAGCAAAAGAAATATCACAAACACACATTTCACTATGAAATAAAAGCGTTAAAATCTTTATTCTTGTGCTATCTCCAAAGATTTTAAAAAACTCTGCCATATCATACAAAAACTCATCTTCTGGAACTTTCTTTTTCACCTCTTCAACAATTTCATTATGAATAACTGTTGATTTGCAAACATCATCATTATTTTTTTTCATAACTCACCTCTTTTCATATGAACACATATTCATATATTATCATAAAAAAATAATTTTGTCAAATCATATATCTCAAGCTCACTTCTGCTTTTACAAAACATTAACATAAAAAGATATTTTTTACCTATTGACATGAAGTTTGGTCTGCGTATTATAATTTTATTATAATCAATCAAAAACTAATCAGGAGGTGGAGTAAAATGTTTAAAACTAATAAAAGAAATTCTTACTTCTCTGGATACGATAAATTCGATAATGAAATGAAAAATATTTATTGGGAAAACATCAGAAGAATTTAGTTAGCAAAAAAAATAAAAAGGGGGAATTAAAAATGACTACAAATAAAAGATTTAAAATTATTGATAGAATTGATAACGAAATGAGAGATATTT
>Ga0334888_1005240_pt1 | contig 11029 bp, 9 predicted proteins | sample GraSluR1_MG_FD_207227 | JGI IMG/M metagenome (GOLD analysis project Ga0334888, IMG submission 207227) | Sludge microbial communities from methane-producing bioreactor in Wageningen University, Netherlands - Granular Sludge_3_08-R1 | ecosystem: Engineered > Bioreactor > Anaerobic > Unclassified ...
CCGATCAATCCCTCGATGCCCTATATCTTCTCATTTGAGGGGCTGGTGGTGAACGGCGTACTGAAAAATGTGGTATCCCTCAACGATCTGGTTACCGCCAGCAGCGGCAAGATCGATTTTGCCTTTGTCAACTTCTGGCGCAACAGCAGCCTGGTGGTGATTGCCAATCGTGGACTGGGATTTGCCAGTGCAGACCGTATCACCGGTGGCACGGTGGGCCGCCAGGTTGATGCCCCCTGGCTGACGCTTGGCATGAATGCAACCTTCTTCAAACTTATTCCACCGGAGATGGCACAGGAGATGGAACTGGATGATTTCTTCGAAAACACCTACGGAAACTGGGAGACCTTCCAGGAACTGGACAAGCTCTCCACCTTTGTCACAGGCACGGGAAGCGCTGACAAACAGCTGCTCCAGCGTCTGGATGCCTCTTCCGACAGGACAGGTACCGCCAGATTACAAATTGTTGATGGCAGCTACATTGCTATCCGAAGACAGTACGATGGCAACACCAAATATGGGATCATTAAGGTGGAAGATGCCGTGGATGATTCACCGGCGCTGAATGACCAGGAGAAAATCCTGGGGGTCACCTCAGAACCCGGAAAATCGCAATATTACCGTGGTCCGGATCTAGAAGGGTTCGAATATGTGGGTGTAACGAAACTCTACGGTAAAAAAACTGTTCTGAAGATTATTGTGCAACAATAGAGATCTTGTTTGATTCTTTATCTTGATATGGGATTAAGAGTCTGTATCATCTTTGAACCCCAAAATGAACTGCTCATTTGGGGTTCACTCTTTCTATAACCAGAAATAATCCACAATGTACGGGATAGGACACTCATCTGGAATATCCTACCGATTGAGTCAGCAAGACCTCTTGTGTAGGATCAAGTCCCAATAGTGTATGCAGCTTGTCCTTACCGAACATACCCCGCACAACAGAACCAAGGCCCTCAGAGGCACAGTAGAGGTAGATGTTCTGTGATACGAATCCGCAGCCGGCCCATAACAAATTGGACAGCTGTTGCAAGGGATAATCCTGGAGCGATTTGCACACCCGATCAACGACCTTGTCAAAATTCCGCTCATCCATTCTCGCATCCCGAAAATATTTCTCAATCTTTTTCTCATCTCTTGATTTCCAGTCGGGATCATAATTCTCCTGAAAGATAAAACCATAGGCTTTGTTTCGCTATTCCTCCATCATCAATGACAACGGATCGGAGAGGTAGCCCATCACCCTTGCGAGGAAGCGGGTGGTCTCGCCGCCATCCACGATGCGGTGATCCACCGAGAGGGAGAGTGGCATGATGTTTCCCACCACGATCTCATCCTTCTTCACGATGGGTGTTTTCATGATGCGGCCGATTCCCAGTATGCCCGCCTGAGGATAGTTGATCACCGGGGTGGCGTATATGCCGCCAATGGAGCCGAAGCTGGTGATGGAGAAGGCCCCCCCCTTCATCTCCTCGAGGGTAAGTTTGCGGTTTCTGGCCTTCTCAGCCAGCGTGCCAATCTGACGTGCAATGCTGAAGATTGAAATCCTGTCGGCATCACGGATCACCGGCACCACCAAACCATCGGGAGCGTCCACTGCGATGGCGATATGGCGTCGGTTGCGCACGATCATCCGGTTGTTCTCCGCATCGATTTGCGAGTTGAGCTGCGGATGGTGTTTCAACGCTTGTGCCACCGCCTTCACGATGAAGGGAAGGTAGGTGAGCTTCACCCCTCTTTCGGCATAAAGGGGCTTGTATTTTGCAATCACCGCTTGCAGTGCGGTAATCTCAACCTCCTCAAAAACCGACATGTGCGCGGCATTATGCTTGGCATGCAACATGTTGCGGGCAATGGTCTTGCGGATCTGGGTCAACGGCAGGTAGGTCGCATCCTCAGGAGAGCTTTTTTCAGCAGGATGCGTTTCCAATTCGGCAACAATCCCACCGCCAAACTGCAGGATATCCTCCCGCTTTACTCTGCCGGAGGGACCGCTCCCGGGTACCCTGTTGATGTCGATACCCATCTCTTTGGCCAGAACACGTGCCACAGGCGTGGCCAGTGCTTTTCGCTGCGGTTCACTTGGGTCTTTCGATGAAGGGGCACCCTCATTGCTCGCTGCCAGTAGCCCATCGTTGCCGGCCACCTCCATGGTGCCCACAACAGCAGCGGCATCCTCTCCCTCGGCTATCGTTTCCAGGGTTGACTCTGGTGCTGCGACCGGAGGGCCTGCTTTTGCGCCCGTTGAAATATGACCACTGCTTTCCACCTCGATTTCGGCAAGTGGTGCTCCCACCTGAATCAGATCTCCCGGTTTCCCGTGAAGGGTTGCAACGACCCCATTCTTCGGGGAGGGAATATCGGCTACCACCTTATCGGTTTCCATCTGCACCAGGGGGTCGCCTACTTTCACCTTGTCCCCCTCCTTCACATACCACTCCAGGATGGTTCCTTCTTCCAGTCCTTCCCCCAGATCGGGGAAATTAAAAACAAATCTCATCGTGTCTCCGGTTAAAAATGAATGGTTTTCTCGATCTCATAAAAAATCCGGTCAGGGGAGATGATGTAATAGGGTTCTCCCTGTGCCAGGGGTACGATGGTGTCGAAGCCTCCCACCCTGCGCGGGGGTGCCTCCAGGTAAAGAAACGCTTCTTCGTTGGCGATGGCGATCAGTTCAGATCCCACGCTGAACGATTCGTGTGCCTCGGCCACCACAATCATCCGCCCCGTTTTGCGCACGGAGGTGCGGATGGTCTCACGGTCGATCGGATAGATGGAGCGCAGGTCGACCAGTTCCACCGATATACCAGCCTCCTCAGCCATCACAATCGCCTTCTGACACTCGCGGATCATGGCACCGAAGGCCACCAGGGTGATGTCGCTGCCTTCCTGTATCACTCTTGCCTTGTCGAGGGGAAGTGTGTACTTCTCATCAGGCACCTCCTGTTTGATGGCGCGGTAGATCCGTTTCGGCTCCATGAAGATGATGGGGTCATCGCTCTCAAGGGCGGCGATCATCATCCCTTTGGCATCATGGGGCGTAGAGGGAATCACCACCTTCAGTCCCGGGATATGGGCGAAGAGTGCCTCCGGGCTGTCGGAGTGATGCTCCAGTGCGTTAACACCGCCACCATAGGGGAAACGGATCACCATCGGAGCCCTGTACTTACCGCGGGAACGATTCTGGATGCGGGCCACATTGGATAGGATCTGGTTGAAGGCAGGAAAGGTGAACCCTTCGAACTGCAGCTCCACCACCGGACGAAGTCCCGAGACAGCCATTCCCAGGGCGGTGCCCACGATGCCCGACTCAGCCAGGGGTGAATCGAACACCCTCTCGGCACCATACTTCTTCTGAAGACCTTCGGTGACGCGGAAGACACCCCCCTCCACACCTACATCCTCACCGTAGATTACAATGTTCTCATCCTCTCTCAGCTTGACATCCAGCGCGTTGTTGATCGCCTTCACCATTGTCATCACGCTCATCCCCTTTTCTCCTTCCAGCTTAAAAATTGTTCATACTCGCTCTTCTGTCTCCGCAGTTCATCCGGCATGTCGCTGTAAAGATGGCTGAACACATCCTCCAGCGGATACGATTTCTCCTGCTCTGCTTCAGTGAACTGTCTGTCGATCTCCTCTCTGTACTGCTCCTGCAAATGTTCCTCATCGATTGACCAGATCCCTGCACCCTGCATGTATCGCTTCAGACGGATCAGTGGATCGCTCTTACCCCAGAGCTGCTCCTCCTCCTTCTTGCGGTATTTGGAGGGGTCATCGGAGGTAGTGTGCGCTCCGAGGCGGTAGGTGAGCGCCTCGATCAGCACCGCTCCCCCACCCAATCGGGCATGTTCTGCGGCTGTCTTGTAAGCGAGATACATGGCGAAGAAATCGTTGCCATCCACTTTGATGCCGGGAATGCCAAACGCGACAGACTTGACAGCCAGGTTGAGCGAGTTGGTCTGTTTCTGTACCGGCACGGAGATGGCATACTGGTTGTTCTGGATGGTGAAAATCACCGGCACCTGCCAGACACCGGCAAAGTTAAGCGCTTCACTGAAGTCCCCCTCGGAGGTACCCCCATCACCGATAAAGGTGAAAACGGTCTCATCTTTTTTTCTGTATCTCACCGAGTAACCAATGCCAGTGGCGTGTTGAAGCTGTGTACCGATCGAGATGGCAATGGGAAGTGTATGATGCGCCTGCTGGAAGCTACCTCCCCACTCGTTGCCGAGGTAGAAGAGAAACATCTCCTTCATTGTGACTCCCTTCGATAACAGTGTGCCCATCTCACGAAAGGCGGGCACAAGCCAGTCGTCGTGTCGTATCACCATTCCGGCTGCAATGTGAATTGCTTCCTGCCCCAAGTTGGGCGTATAGGTGTACATTCTCCCCTGTCGCTGGTAGGAGACCGCCATCTCATCGGCGGTTCGCTCATACAACATTTGACGGTAGGCATCTATAATGGTCTCATCGTCCAACTCGGGCATCAAATCCTTGCGGATCATTGTACCTTCTTTGTCGATGATCTGCAGCATCTTATCTTCCAGTGGATTGAAGTCACTGAAAAGTGCAGGTAACTCGTCTCGGGTCATTTATCAGTCTATTTAGAACCAGTTCAAATAATTCTTTGCACTGAATATAACAGTCCGACCCTCAAATAGTTTACACAAGAGGGCTAAACCTCATAATTAAACTGACAATGGACTGATTCCCTTTTACCTAGAGCCAGCAGCAATTTGAAAAAATCAAACTGAGTATGCTGATACTGCAATCGGTTGGCACCTCAGTTCTTCGCTGTAATATTCTGCTTTCAGTTGCTGTATCGTTTCTCTGACTGAGATGATTGCCTTGGCCAAAAAAGCGTTTGTGCCAGCGAAAGAAAATCCATGAGCAAAATCACCCTGTGCTGCACTAAACAGTGCTTCGGAGATACAAAACTGAACGTTCTTGTAGTCACATGTCTTCAAACACTTCCAGGGACACCTCACCGGCTTCTGTGCACCTTGCTGGATCTCCCTTACAAAATCATTGACGATCACCCTGCCTGGTAAACCGACCGGACTATCGATCAAAACAATATCCTCTTTCTCGCAATCGATGTAATTCTGCTTGAATTTTTCTGAGACATCACACTCTGTGGTTGTCACAAACCGGGTACCCATCTTCACGGCTTTGGCACCCGACTGCAACATGTTGTACATATCACCACCGGTATAGATGCCTCCGGCTGCAATCACCGGTATCTCCCTGCCTGTTGCCTGTTGTAAAAGATCCATTTCAGCAACAGTCTCTTTCACGATTGTATAGAGTGACTGCCGGCTCTCCTTGAGCTCCTCCTTGCCAAACCCGAGATGGCCTCCAGCCAGGGGACCTTCCACCACCACGGCATCGGGAATCCGGTTATACTTCTCCAGCCAGTGTCTGAAAATTAATTTTGCGGCTCTGGCGGAGGAGACCTTCGGTACGATCTTCGTTGTGGTATCGCCCTGGTTGATGCTTTCCAGGAATGCAGGGATCCTAAGGGGTAATCCGGCACCAATAAATACCACATCAATTTTTTCTTGCAGAGCTACTGACAACAGGTCATCGAAATCGGAGACAGCCATCATGATATTCGCACCGATGATTCCCTCTGTTTTCAGACGGGCTTTCCGGATCTCTTTTCTCAATGCGATCCTGTTCGATTCTCGAAAATTTTTCCTGTAACCGGGCTCTGACATCCCAATCCCAACAGCAGAAATCACACCGATTCCACCCTCGTTTGCAACGGCCGAAGCCAGTCCCGACATAGAGACACAGACACCCATTCCTCCCTGTATGATTGGCAGCCTTGCTGTCAGATCACCTATTCTGAATTCATCCATTTTCATTTGTTTGATAATGTGAAACGAGCATGATAACTGTTCTCACACATGAACATGATTAAAGCGAGTTCCATATGATACCTTTGAAAATCAATAGTTTTAATCATATGAAACAAGCTTGCAGAATATTTCATGCAAGCAAACAGCGATAACTCACCAATAAAAGTATGGATGATAGAGTGGACAACAAAAAAATGGGGATGTCCGGTTAGCAATTAGGGATGGAGAGATGAATTAGGGATGAGAAATGGAAATAGAGTGGCCAAACAACTAAAGCAGAAGCCTCTTGAATTCCGTGATATACATATGTGAAACCTGAACGGGGAAATCCAGATTTTCAACATACAGGGTATATCCCTGGGAATTCCCCTGCACCTCAGTGATGCGACGTATATTCACGATGAAACTTCTGTGGCATCTGAAAAGAAAACCACAATTCTGTGTAACAGTTTCAGCTCTGTTTAAAGTGCTTCTGATGATATGTCTTCGCGGCGTTCCCTCCCGCTCGTAATAGATCTCAACATAGTTATCTGCTGATTTTATCACCGCAATTGATTCCGGATTCAGTGTGATCTCATCGTTCTTGTATTCCGACTCGAAATGAATCAGTTTGAGACTCTGTTCTCTTTTTTCTATGAGCTTCTGGTTCAGCAACTGTGCCGATTTCAGGTTGGAGCGCAGCATCAGGTTATAGTTGATGATGATCAGCAGCGCCACCGGAACAGAGCCTACCAACATGATTTTCAACACATCGGTGAATACAATGCCAATTGGACCCACTATTTTTGAGTAAACCAACAGAGCACAACTGGAGATGGAGAGTAACATCCACAAATCCCAGCCGATCTCCCTCTTTATGTTCCACCTGCTGCTGTTGAAAAAACGGGGGAACATGCTTGGCAAAACGATCAGGTTCAAGGTCAGGATAACAAAGAGAGAGGCGGCAATTCCAAAGACCAGATAAAGAATTTCTTTTGCTGAAAAAGTATTGATACCAATTGGCTGAAAGAGAGACAAGAATGCAAATATTCCGATGCTCAAAAACAGAACAATCCTGGCATTGTGTTTCAGATCGTCATTCAGGGGATAGGGTTTGTTCAAAAAACGTAATGCGCTTATCATTGCCGGATATTTCCTTTTCAACAAATGTACGAATAATTATTGAAGCAGTCCGAGGGTTTTTCAACTCGTTAAATCATTCGTCTGATCAATTCCCCGAATTGAGTTTCAATTGTTCACAATACAGAGCCATTTCACAACAATTTTCATTAATTTTGCATCCACAACAGATAAAATAGTGATCTTTGTTTCTTTTTAGGAAAATCCAATTCAACAAATTCAAAAGATACCAATCCAAATGTTTAAGATTCAAACGTTAAACGCAATCGATCCTGAAGGTTTATCAATCTTCCATCTGGGCAATTACGAGATTGCCAGTGAACTCCCCAACCCCGATGCAATTGTTTTGCGCAGTTTTAAAATGCACAACATGGAACTACCTTCGTCACTGAAAGCCGTGGCAAGAGCGGGTGCAGGTGTCAACAACATTCCAATTGAGAAATGCACAGAAAAAGGGATCGTGGTGTTCAACACTCCCGGTGCAAATGCAAACGGAGTAAAAGAGATGGTGATTGCCGGATTGATGCTTTCTTCGCGCGACATCATCGACGGTGCAGTATGGGCTAAATCACTGGTCGGCAAAGGAGACGAAATACCGGCACTCGTAGAGAAAGGCAAAAAGGAGTTTGCCGGACAGGAGATCAAAGGCAAAACACTCGCCGTGATCGGCCTTGGCGCAATCGGCGTGTTGGTGGCCAATGCCGCCAAGTCTTTGGGGATGAATGTGATTGGCTACGACCCCTACATCTCCGTGCAACAGGCCCTGAAATTGAGCAACGAGGTGAACTGGGTGCAAGGGATCGAAGTTTTGTTGTCGCAATCCGATTATGTGACGCTCAACATCCCGCTGACCCCCGAAACCGAAGGTTACCTCAACAAGGACAAACTCAAGATGATGAAAAACAACGTGCGGATCTTGAATTTCGCACGCGGTGGCCTGGTCAATTTGAAAGACCTGAAGGAGGCAATTGCATCAGGGAAAGTAGCCCGATACATCACCGACTTCCCCGACAAAGAGGTGCTGGAGATGGAGAAGGTGATTGTCATCCCTCACCTGGCCGCTTCCACCAAAGAGTCGGAAACCAATTGCGCGGTAATGGCAGTCAACCAGGTGAAGGACTTTCTGGAAAACGGCAACATCATCAATTCTGTGAATTTCCCTGCTGCCGCGATGGAACGACACGACGGTTGCCGCATCACAATCGCCAACAAGAACATTCCCAACATGGTCAGCCAGATTTCCAGCATCCTGGCATCCGAACACATCAACATCGACAGCATGTTGAACCGCAAATACGATGGCATTGCCTACAACATCATTGATGTCACCCAGAAAACAGTCGACGCCTCAATCAGCGATAAGCTGAAAGCGATCGACGGAGTCTGCATGGTGCGGATCCTGCCGGCAATCTGAGCGAACCAAAACGGTGATGCCACTTCACATCACTGATTCCGGTGCGTCAATAGCTTCATGAGGCCGTCTCATCATATCACATGAGACGGCCTCTTTTTCTGTTTTGAATTTACTTATTGTGTACCCTATTTCAGGACGAGACAGCCTATTATCTTCGTTACTGGTTCTAATCTCGTTCTAATCTCGTTCTAATATGGTTCTAATATGGTTCTAATAGATTCGAACCAGATTAGAGTCAGTTACGACTGAATTGATACGCAGTAAAAAGCCATATAAGGCGAATCTTAGTGTGTGGGATGAAAAAAAACATCTCATTAGCATATTGAGACAGCCTCATTAACTTAGAATATAACAAGAGCTTCCCAATATATTGGAACATGTTCACTATTTGGCGTAACGTTCTTTCAGGATGAGACAGTATGTTAAAAGTCTCTGAGAAACGTGGGTATGGCTCATGAAATGAATTACTCAGTCCTTCCGGTATATACATCAACACCAGATTTGCTTAATGGTTGTGCGAAGAACTTCTCGGCAGCTTTGTCGATTTCAGCAACCCATGGCTGTACTCCTCCGGCGGATTGGACCACCCATAGTTTAAGCTCTTTCTTGTGCCAATTAACGGTACAGTTAGTACCCCAGGCTCCACCATGACCAAACCAGGCATCTTCGTTGTCCTCTTCCGGTGCTGACAAGCCGAGGGAATAGCCGCCCAGACCCTTGGGACGGGTGGAAAGAGCGAGAAGATTCTTCACTGTTTCTTCTTTCAAGATGCGTACGCCATCCTCTCCCAAACCAAGATTCATCAGCATCTTATAGAACTTCAGCTGGTCATTGGCGGTGGTCCAGAGACCCGCACCGGCAGAAGCAAATACATGGGAATCATTATAAGGGCGTTGCTGCCATCCCATTTCTTCAACCCACTCGGCTGGAGCATTCTCTTTGCTCAAATAGAGCTCTATCTTGTTCTTAAGCTGTTCGTCGGTAGGCCAGAACCATGTGGAGTTCATTCCCAAGGGATCAAGCACCTCCTGTTTGAGATAAGCCTCCCACTTCATCCCAGTGACTACCTCAACAACAGCTGCCCCAATGTCAATTCCCGTGTTAGAATAAAGCTCGCGGGTACCGGGCTCAAACATGATGGGCGATGCGGCGGCGATGGAGGCTGTCTGGCGAAGGGGAGCTCCTCCGGACCATCCACCACCCCTGACGTCTGAGCGCTTGGCACTAATTTCGAAGGGGAAACCTCCGGTATGGTTGAGCACCATACGGATGGTAAGCACGTTCTTGGCCTTATGAAGGGTCGTTACACTATCATTTTTTGCATCCAACACCCATAATTCCTCAAACTCCGGAAGATACTTTGAAACTGGGTCGTCGAGTGAAATACGTCCCTCTTCAACCAGTTTGGCGATTGTCACTCCGCAGAATCCTTTTGTCTGTGAACATTGCATGAATACATTGTCCATCCTTATTGGGCGCTTTTCTGACACGTCGGCATAGCCTATGGTGCAGGTTTCCTGCACACCATCCCTGTAGAATACACTAATAGCACCGGCCAACTGACCACTATCCACGTAGGGTTGCAGCACTGTTTTTGCATAACTTGTCTTGGAGTCTTTAGGCTCACTCTTGGCTGTAGCTGATAAACAGAGCACTGCAATCAGCAAAAAAATAGTTTTCTTCATGTTTTTATGATTATAATTAGATTATTCTGTTATTTCCCGATACAGAATGTGTAGTTATCATTCTATCGGCGACATAAACTTTTAACGGTACAAAGTTAAAAAACAAGTGTATAGAATGTATTGAAAACCAATCATTTAGCTATTTGCTCGGTACAAATGTACTGTTTTTCTTTAATTCGCCAAAGTCATACATGGTTAATCTACAGAAATACTGCACTTTGCAATGACTTTGCGAAATTGCGGGCGAGGTAAAAACGGGTTTTATGGCTTTTCATCTGTTCCTATTGCTTTATCCGCATCACTTTTTTGCTTCTTTTTTGACTGATGATATGCTGAAATTAGCTCTTGTACTTCATCCATTGTTATCTCACCTTCTATCTGTCGCCGAGCAATTCCAATCAGATATTCCGAGATCTTCAACCCATCAATAGCTTGTAGCCCAATTGCCATTCGCCAGTCAGAAGCTCTTTCTCGTTTCTCTGGGTCGGGATGATGGAGGTATTCTTCGAAATAGTTCATTTGTTTGCGTCGCTATAAGGGATTTTTTAATAATACTCTTTGATATACAAATATGCTTTATTGAACAGTTCTTCTTCTTTATGAAGTTTATATTTTAACAATGTCTTCCTCAGTGCCTTTTGCACCTCACGTTCTCCGGTTACTGTATTTTGCCAGCCAGGGAAACGGACTATTTTTACAATGCTATCAATATCATCAACAATACGACCAACAACAGCAGGAGTATCTTCTGTTCGAATTTCTAAAAAGAGTTCGGTTAATGCTGTTTTGGCATCCTTTCGTTCTTCTTTAGTTTGCTCTTCTTTCTCTGCTTGAACGGTTTCTCTTGCTAATTGAACCAATTCTTTTATGAAATCAATACTACTAATCAGTCCTTGTTCTGCCTTTAAACGTAAATTTTCTAATCGTTTACTTAATTCTAT
>Ga0334888_1005251_pt1 | contig 11008 bp, 8 predicted proteins | sample GraSluR1_MG_FD_207227 | JGI IMG/M metagenome (GOLD analysis project Ga0334888, IMG submission 207227) | Sludge microbial communities from methane-producing bioreactor in Wageningen University, Netherlands - Granular Sludge_3_08-R1 | ecosystem: Engineered > Bioreactor > Anaerobic > Unclassified ...
GAATCGGCAGATGACGTTTCCAGCGCATACACAGGCCTCCTTGGTACGGCAAGGAATGCAGCATGTCCGTTTTATCTTCGTGAAGAAGGAGGCTGCCCCCGCCGTATATACGGTAAAAGTATAGCATCGTTTTCCGCTGAACGTCGCAGGAATGAAATCATCTCTTCGGGCGCGTCTATCGCATTCTCCCGAGGGGTGGTTTTTTTTCGTAAAAAGCGTACAATACTGCATAAAAAATATAACCGAAAAGGAGATCGCTATGTCCATCTATATGAACAACGGGGCAACGACGTGGCCGAAGCCCGAGTGCGTGGCGCGGGCGATGTACGACTTTCTGACCGGAGGGGGGGCGAACGTCGCGCGGGGGAGCGCCTCGAAGCGGGATCTGAAGAGTATGAACACCGTCCTCTCCTGCAGAGAGGAGCTTGTCTCGCTGTTCGGCGGACGGGACGACGACCCCCGCTACGCGACGTTCACGGCGAACGTGACGGAATCCATCAACGTCGTCCTGAAGGGCTTTTTGAAGCCGGGGATGACCGTGCTCGCGTCGAGCATGGAGCACAACGCGGTGCTCCGCCCCCTGCGCAGACTGGAGACGCGGGGCGTGCGGCTGGAGATCGTCCCCTGCGACGAAGAAGGCTTTCTGCGCCCCGATGTCTTCGCGGACGCGCTCTCCCGAACTTGTCCCGATCTCGTGATCCTCTCGCACGCCAGCAACGTCTGCGGCACGGTGCAGGACCTGGCCGCGCTCGCCCCGCTCTGCGGCGAGAAGGGAGTTCCGTTCGTCGTCGACTGCGCCCAGACGGCGGGGATCCTTCCGTTGAACATGACGGAGCTGGGGCTTGCCGCGCTCTGTTTCACCGGGCACAAGGGGCTTCTCGGCCCGCAGGGGATCGGGGGTATCGTCTGGAATCCGGAATTTGCACAAAAGGTCGAGTGGTTCGTCGAGGGCGGCACGGGGAGCTTCTCGCACCTGGAGTTCCAGCCGGACGCGATGCCCGACAAGTTCGAGGCCGGGACGCCGAATCTTCCCGGAATCGCCGGGCTGCTCGCGGCGCTCTCGTGGCTGGGCGAAACCGGAATCGACGCGGTGCGCGCGCGCGAAGAAGAGCTCGGCGCGCGTCTTCTGAACGGCCTCCTCTCGCTCCCCGGCGTGCTGCTCTCCGGGCGGCGGACCATGGAGGGGCGGCTCCCCGTCTTCGCGGTGAACTTCGAAGGGCGCGACAACGGCCTCGTCGCCGGGCGTCTCTCCGAGGAATTCGGCGTCGAGACGCGCCCCGGCCTTCACTGCGCCCCGCTCGCCCACAAGACGCTCGGTACCTTCCCCGGTGGCGCGCTCCGCCTCAGCCCCGGCTACTTCTCGACGGAGGAAGATGTCGACGCCACGCTCTCGGCGCTTCGCTCCGTCCTCGATTCGTGAGCTTTTACGTATACACGACGGCGAAGGTCTGGCCTTTTTCGGCGAATTAGGGTATCTTGTCCCTGAGCTGCGCGCCCTCCGAGGGCGGGCGGCGCAATCTTGTTTTCTCTCTCGTGCCGAAACTCGGCGCGGGAGAGAAAGAGCCGATTATAAGGCCTTTCATGGGCCGCCGGAGGTATTGTAAGAGATGAAGATAGTTGTCGTAGGCGGAGGAGAAGTCGGGTACAACGTGGCGAACACGCTTTCCGAGGAGGAGCACGACGTCACGGTGGTCGAGGAGGACGAGGAACGGGCCGACAAGGTCGACGACGAACTCGACGTCATCACCGTGCGCGGAAGCGGGGCGCGCCCTCAGGTATTGGAAGAGGCGGGAATCTTCCCCGGGTGCGATGTGGACATCCTCGTGGCCTGCACCGACCATGACGAGGTGAATATCCTCGCCTGCTGGATCGCCAAGCGCGCCGGTGTGAAGCGCGTGATCTCCCGCGCACGGGCGCTCGAATTCACCGACAGTCCGACGTGGGCCAAGGACCTGGGGATCGACGTGATGAACTCGCCGGAGCGCTCCGTGGCCCGCGAGATTCTGGAGCTCCTCTTCGTCAGCTCGGCGGTGCATACCGCGGAGCTGCTCGACGGCAGGTCGGGAATCTACGCGCTCCGCGTGTCGCCGAACTCGGCGCTGGTCGGGCTCGCTCTGAAGGACCTGCGGACGCTCTACCCCAACTTCATCGCCATCATCGTCTACATCGAGCGCAACGGAGAGGGGTACATCCCGTACGGCGAGATGGTCATCCAGGCGAACGACCTCTGCTACATCGTCACCTCGCGCGAGCAGGCGTGGAAGCTGGAGGAGATCTACCAGATGAAGAAGAGCCGCCCGCTGAAGCGCGTGCTGATCATCGGCGGCGGCAAGCTCGGGTTCCAGGTCGCGTGGAAGCTGGAGAGCCAGTTCCGCAACCTGGACATCCGCCTGATCGACCACAACCGCGAGAAGTGCGAGCGGCTGGCCTCCGAACTGAAGCGAACTCTCGTTCTCTGCGGGGACGGCGCCGACGAGACTCTGCTGCGTCAGGAGGGGATCGAGGAGGCGGACGGCCTTGTCTGCGCCACGGAGAGCGACGAGGCGAACCTGCTCTTCGCGGTCATCGGCAAGGCGCTCGGCGCCCGGAAGACCATCGCGGTGGCCAGGCGCAAGATCTACATGAAGCTGGACAACTACATGTCCGTCGACGCCATCGTCAACCCGAACAACGCGCTGGCCTCGGTCATTCTGCGCCACGCGCGCTACAAGTCGGGAGGAGGCGCGCTCTCCATCATCGAGAAGATCGACGCCGAGATGCTCGAACTGGTCATCCCGACGAAGAGCCCCGCCGTGGGGCGCACCATCATGAGCCTCGGGATGCCGAAGGGAATGCTCATCGCGCTCATCGTCCGCAAGGGGGACGTTTTCGTCCCTGTGGGCGCCACCGTGATCCAGGGCGAGGACAAGGTGATCGTCTTCGCCACTTCCGACCTGATGCCGGAGGCCATGGACTACCTGGGAGTGCAGTAGTCATGCATCTGCGGCTCGTCTCCAAGGTGCTCTCGCTGCTTTCGGCGATCGTCTCGCTCTCGATGCTCTGGCCGCTCGTCTGGTCGCTGCGGGACGGTTCGTCCGACGTGCGCGCCTTCCTGCTCTCGATCGCGTTCGGCTTGGCGCTCGCTCTTGTTCTCTACGCCTTCGGAAAGCACGCCGACTACGACGACCTCGGCATAAAAGACGGTTTCGTGGCGGTTTCGCTGGCCTGGGTTATCGCTTCCGTCGTCGGGGCCATGCCCTACTGGTTGCACGGCACGGTCCCCACCTTCACCGACGCGTTCTTCGAATCCGTCTCCGGTTTCACCACAACCGGGGCGTCGGTGCTCTCGGACATCGAGGCGAATCCGAGGGGGATTCTCTTCTGGCGAAGCCTCACCCACTGGCTCGGCGGCATGGGGATCATCGTCCTCGGCCTGGCGATCCTTCCCTTCCTCGGCGTCGGAGGGATGGAGCTATTCAAAGCCGAGGTCCCCGGTCCATCCCAGGAGAAGATGACTCCCAGAATCCAGCGGACGGCGCTCTATCTCTGGGGAGTCTATGCCCTTATGACCGTCGCCCAGAGCGCGTTGCTCATGCTCGGGGGCATGAGCCTCTTCGACGCGCTGGTCCATACCTTCGGTACGGTTGCCACAGGAGGGTTCTCGACGCTGAACAAAAGTCTGGGGCAGTATAACTCCGCCTACTTCGACTGGGTGGTCACCGTCTTCATGTTTCTTGCGGGGGCCAACTTCGTCCTTCACTACCAGTTCCTCAGGGGGAACCGCAAGTCGTTTCTGAAGAACGAGGAGTTCAGAGTGTACGGGGGGATCGTGCTTTTTTCCGTGGTGACGATATGCGCCGATCTTCTGTTCCGCGGAGTCTGCTCCTCCCCCGTGGAGGCGTTGCGCTACGGGGCCTTCCAGGTGGTGAGCGTGATGACAACCACCGGATATGTGACGGCGGACTTCGAACTCTGGCCGTCGTACAGTCAGATGCTGCTCTTCTTTCTCATGTTCGCGGGGGGGTGCGCCGGGTCCACGGGCGGGGGCATGAAGGTGCTTCGCCTCGTCGTCCTGTGGCGTCATATGCGCGGCGAGCTGCAAAGCCTGCTTCACCCCCAGGCCATCGTGCATATCAAGGTCGGCGGGAAGGCGGTCCGGGAGAATATCATTTCGTCCGTCACCTCGTTTTTCATCCTCTATCTTGCGGTGTTCATCGGCGGGACGTTCATCATGACGATGCTCGGCCTGGATCCGGTCTCCGCGCTCTCGGGGGTCGCCGCGACGCTCGGGAACGTCGGTCCCGCGCTCGGTGCCCTGGGGCCTCTGGACAACTATTCGGCAGTTCCGCAGGCCGGGAAATGGGTGTTCTCCGCGCTTATGCTCATGGGGCGCCTCGAGCTGTACACCGTGGCGCTCCTCTTCCTGCCGGAAACATGGAGGAGGTAGGTTCCTTATGAAGAACGCAGCGAATCATACGCCGGTCGGAGACGCTACGGTTTCATCCCCGGGAGCGCGGGTTTCGATGCGCCGCCTTGCGGCGGATGCCGGAGAGCGGGCGAGATGAACCCCTGGCTCGTTTCGAAGATGCTCTCCCTGATCACGACGATCGTCTCTCTTTCGATGTTCTGGCCCCTGGCGTGGGCCTACTACGACAAGAGCGGGGAGGAGCGCTCCTTCCTGATCTCGATCGCCCTCGGCCTGGGTTTCTCGGCCCTTCTCTTCTTCATCGGCCGCAGGCACGACGACTACAGGCGGGTAGGAATCAAGGACGCGTTCGCCGTGGTCTCCCTGTCATGGGTGGTCGCCTCGTTCGTGGGGGCGCTGCCCTACTACATCCAGGGGATGGCCCCCACCTACACCGACGCGTTTTTCGAGGCCATGTCCGGCTTCACCACCACGGGCGCCTCGATCCTTCCCGATATCGAGATGCACCCGAGGGGAGTTCTCTTCTGGAGAGGGCTGACGCACTGGATCGGCGGCATGGGGATCATCGTCCTCGGTCTGGCGATCCTCCCCTTCATCGGCGTCGGCGGCATCCATCTGTTCCGGGCGGAGATGCCCGGATTCGGCCTTGAGAAAATGACGCCGAGGCTGCATCAGATGGCCATCCGCCTGTGGGGAATCTACCTGCTGCTTACGGCGGCGTTGACGGCGCTGCTCATGGCGGGCGGGGTGAACCTCTTCGAATCGCTGACGCACGCGTTCAGCACGATCGCCACCGGAGGGCTCTCCCCGTTGAACAAAAGCATCGGCCACTACAATTCTCCGTACATCGAGTGGGTGGTCACCTTTTTCATGTTCTTCTCGGGGGTGAATTTCGTCCTGCACTACCGTCTGCTTCTCGGAGACAAAGAGGCCTATGTCGCCGACGAAGAGTTCCGGCTCTATTTCTGGATCGTCTTCTTCTGCATCGCCGCCACGGCGGGAGCGCTGTTCTTCAGGGGCGTCTACCCCACCGTCGAGGAAGCGGTCAGGTACAGCGCCTTTCAGGTGGTGAGCATCATCACCTCCACCGGTTTCTGCACGGCGGATTATGAACTGTGGCCGGCGTTCACGCATCTTATCTTCATCTTCCTCATGTTCGCCGGCGGGTCGGCGGGTTCCACCGCAGGAGGACTCAAGAGCATCCGTGTTCTGGTGCTCGCCAGGCATCTCAGGGCGGGCATGGCGTCGGCGCTGCACCCTCGCGGCATCTTTCAGATACGCCTCAGGGGGAAGGTGGTGTCTCACGATGCCGTCGTCTCGGTGACCGCCTTTTTCGTGCTCTATATACTTGTGTTCATTGCGGGCGCCCTTTTCATGGCGTTTCTCGGGCTGGATTTCATCACCGCCTTCACCAGCGTCGCGGCGTCCATAGGCAATACGGGGCCGGGGCTCGGCGCGGTCGGCCCGACGGAGAACTTCTCCGCCGTTCCCGCGGCGGGAAAGTGGATGCTCTCGTTTCTGATGCTGCTGGGGCGGCTGGAACTCTACACCTTTATTCTCATCTTCGTCCCCGGAACGTGGAAGCGGTAGGCGGGAGAACGCCCCGGCAGCCGTGGAAGCGATGCGGTACAATAGTTTCCACCTAAGCCCGGCGGGAGATGCATGGGTGGTCGCGCCCCTGCGGTTGAGAGGCCGACGGGCTGAAAAGGCTGTACATCTTTTCGTCCGGGAGGAGGTCGGAGATGCACCTGCTCGAAAAAATCAAGGAGATCGGCGTTTCGGTCGTGCCAATCATGCTCGTCGTGCTGTTGCTCTACCCTGCGGTTGGGCCCGCGGGGGCAGGCATCCTTGCGCAGTGTTTCGTGGGAGGACTCCTCATCATCTTCGGTCTCGCCCTCTTTCTGATAGGAGCGGAAATCGGCATCCTTCCAATGGGACATCTTGTCGGGGCGGCCCTGCTGCAAAAGAGAAGCGTTCCTCTGCTGCTTGCGGGGGGCTTCTTCATCGGTTTTTTCGTCACCATCGCCGAACCGGATGTGCACGTTCTCGCCAACCAGGTGGCGATGGTCGCCCCGTCGATACCGCGGAGTCTGCTCCTGACGATGATTGCCCTCGGAGTGGGATTTTTCGTCTCCGTCGCCATGGGAAGGATTCTCTTTCGCATCTCGTACCGTTTTCTGCTCGCCGCCTTCTATCTCCCCCTCTTCATCGTCGCGTCCTTCACCGCCCCCCGCTATGTGGGGATCGCTTTCGACGCAGGCGGGGCCACCACCGGCCCGATGGCCGTTCCGTTCATCATGGCGCTCGGGGCGGGTGTCGCCGCCGTCCGGGGCACGAAGGACGCGGAGAACAACAGCTTCGGCGTCGTCGACCTGGCCTCCATAGGCCCGATCATGGCCGTACTGCTGATGGGGCTGTTCGACCCGGGAGGCGCGGCGGAAAGGACCGCGAGGAGCGCCGCCGAATCGGCGGGCGGTCTGGCGGCGGCTTTCCTCGACGTACTGCCGCACACCTTCCACGAGGTGCTGATGGCCCTCGGGCCTCTCGCGGGCATGCTCATCTTCTTTCAAATCACACTTCTCAAGATGAATCGCTTCCAGCTCGCGCTGAAGGTGAAAGGGTTTCTCTACGGTTTTACCGGGCTGCTCATCTTTCTCGTCGGAGTAAAAGGGGGCTTTATCCCCGCAGGGGCGCTCATCGGGGAGATTCTGGGCGCGTCCGCGATGCGCTGGGTCCTGATTCCTCTGGGCTTCACGCTGGGAGCGATCGTTGTGCTCGCGGAACCGGCCGTCTGGATTTTGAACGATCAGATAGAAGAGGTCTCCGGTGGCGCCGTCAACAGGCGCTTCATTTTGACGGCCCTTTCCGTCGGCGTCTCCTGCGCGGTGGGGTTCTCCATGATCCGCCTCCTTACGCATACGAGCATCTGGTGGTTTCTCGTCCCCGGGTACGCCTTGGCGCTGGGGCTTACCTTCCACAGCCCGCCGCTGTTCACGGCCGTCGCGTTCGACTCCGGCGGGGTGACATCGGGGCCCATGTCGTCCACGTTTCTTCTGGCGTTTACCCTGGGGGCTTCGGCGGGCGCGGGGGGAGACCCCGTTCTGGACGCTTTCGGCGTCGTGGGGATGATAGCCATGGTTCCGCTGATCACGATTCAGGTTCTTGGAATTCTGTTTTCATACAAAGAAAGACGGGCCGCCCGTGAACATGCTACCGTAACAGACGAGGAGGGAGCTTCATGACGGAGAAGGATATTCTCGCGCGCGGCTGCGGGAAGTTGATCATTACCATCGTGAGGAGAGAACTCGGCAACAGGATCGTCTCAATGACGAAAGCAGGTGGCGCCCGAGGGGGAACGGTGCTTCCGGCCAGGGGGACGTCGACGAACGTCCTCGAGCGTCTCTTCGGCATCGGCGGCAGCCAGCGGGAGATCGTGTTCACCCTGGTCGGCGACGAAGACGCCCCCTCGGTGATGAACGCATTGCGCGCCTGCGGGGATACGGCGGGGAAAAACGGAGGCGGCTACGCTGTACTGATCGACGTCGCGCATATTCTCCGCCGCGGCGGCGATTCCCTGTGGAGCGATTCGTCGGAGAGGAGCGAACACATGAAAAGGCACGGGCAGCATGTCGTGATCTGCGTTATCGTCAACAGGGGGTGCGCCGACGAGATCATGTCCGCCGCGTATGCGGCGGGCGCTTCGAGCGGCGCCATACTCAACGCGAGGGGGACCGCGAGCGAAAAGGACGTCGAGTTTCTGGGAGTCCCTCTTTTCCCGGAGAAGGAAATCCTCTTCATTCTCGTCCGTACGGAGCTTGTCGGGACGATCTACGAAGCGCTGCGGAAAAACAGGTGTCTCTGCCGCCCCGGAGGGGGTATCGCGTTCACCGTGCAAACGGAAGAGGTTGTCTCGTTGGGGAAGATGGCCGACAGGGGGTGACGTACGCCCTCCTTCGCCCGAGGATGCTGTACAATAAGAGCGTCGGTACTGCGCCGAGGAACGGAGATTTCTATCCTGTGGCTGCATGCTGCATCAAAACGACGAATCGGAGGGGATTTTCGTGAAACTCATCGACATGAACCGTCTGGAGAACGAGCAGATTCTTCCGGGGTTGCGCGCGCGTTTCGTCAACGCGGAGAACGTGTCCTTCGCGCAGTGGACCATGGAGGCCGGCGCGTTCTTTCCGCTGCACGACCACGCCCACGAGCAGATCCTGAGCGTGATCTCGGGAAAGGTGGAGATGACCGTCGGGGGCGAGAAGGTGATTCTCGACGAGGGGTGCGCCCTCGTTCTCGCTCCGGGGGAGCCCCATGCGATGAAAGTTTTGACGGACACCTTCATGGTCGGCGTCTACTACCCGCGCCGCGACGGGTATAAAAAATGACCGCGGGCGGCTTTCGGGCCGTTCTTCCTGCATACGAAGAGGCGCGGTGGACGGCGTCTCCGATTCCCTCTTTTTCGATAAGGAGAGCGCGTCGCTCCGGGAGGCTCCGAAATGACGGATGAAACGTACCGGGCGAGGCCCCTTGCCTTCTCGTCGTCTTCGGGGGGCGCCGACGAGGCGCTCCGCGAGAGCGAGGAGAACTTCCGCACGTTCTTCGAGGCCATCGACGAGCTGGCGAGCGTCATCTCGCTCGACGGCCGCATCCTGTTCGCCAACGGCGCATTCCTGCGAAGGACGGGGTACGGTGAGGAAGAAATCACGGGGATGAGCGCGCTCGATCTGGAGCTCCCCGAGAACCGGGAGAAGGGCGCCGAGACCTTCGCGGCTATGCTGCGCGGCGAGATGAAGAGCTGTTCGATGCCCATGCGGGCGAAGGACGGCTCGCACGTCCTCGTCGAGACGCGCCTCTGGTTCGGCCGGTGGAACGGAGAGCCGTGCGTCTACACCCTCAGCAAGGACGTCGGGCCGGAGCAGGAGGCGCAGCAGCGCTTCGAGGCCGCCTTCCGGAACAACCCCGCCATGATGGTGCTCGCCTCTCTGCCCGATCAGCGGTGCGTTGACGCGAACACCGCGTTCTTGCGGACGCTCGGCTACGAGAAGGAGGACGTTGTCGGCAGGCAGGCCAGGGAGATCGGTCTTTTCATCGACCCGGAACAGCAGCGCGAGATCGGCGAGATGATGCGAAACGACGGCAGGATCACCGACTACGAGGTGCACGCGAAGGACCGGAACGGCGACGTCTTCCACGGCCTCATGTCCGCCGACCGCATTTCTATCCACGGACGCCCCTATCTTCTGACGGTGACGGTGGACATCACAGTCCGCAAGCGCGCGGAGGAGGCGCTCCTGGTAGCCAAGGAGCAGGCCGAGTGGCTTGGGCGGCAGGCGGAGGCGGCGAACAGGGCGAAGAGCGCCTTCATCGCGAACACCAGCCACGAGATCCGCACCCCGCTCAACGGCGTCGTCGGCTTCCTCGACCTCCTGGCGCGAACTCGTCTCGACGACGTGCAGCGGGAGTACGTCGAGGGGATACGCGCGTCGGCGGGCTCTCTCCTCGACGTGATCAACGACGTGCTCGACATCTCGAAGATCGAGGCGGACAAGGTCGAGCTTCGGCCGGCGCCGACGGATATCCGGGAGCTTGCGGGGCAAGCGGCGGATACAGTCCTCGGCACGGCGCGGACGAAGGGGCTGCATCTTACGGTGAACGTCGCCCCGGAGGTCCCGGGGGCGTTCTTCCTCGACCAGTCGCGCCTGAAGCAGGTGCTGATCAATCTGCTGGGCAACGCCGTCAAGTTCACTCATGAGGGGGGCGTGTCGTTCTCGATCCGCTGCGAGGAGGCTGAAGAGGACCGATGCCTTCTCCGCTTCTCCGTCGAGGATACCGGGATCGGCATTCGTCCGGAATCCATGGAGCGCCTCTTCGAGCCCTTCTTCCAGGCCGACGTCTCGAACACGCGAAAGTACGGCGGCACCGGACTCGGCCTCTCCATCTGCAGCGCGCTTCTCCAGATGATGGGGAGCGAACTCAGGGTCGAGAGCGTCCCGGGCGAGGGGAGCCGCTTTTTCTTCGACCTGCGGGCGGAGCGCGTCCCGGTTTTGGAGACGGCGGAGGAAGAGAGAGCGCGGATCGTTCCGGAGGAGCCCTTCATGCCGGCGACGAGACCGACCATATTGATCATAGAGGACGAGGAGCTGAACAGGAGGCTGCTTCGCCTGCTGCTCTCCAAGCTGCTCGACGCCGACATCGTCGAGGCGGAGGGGGGCGAAGAGGGTGTCGAACGCTTTCGCGAGCGCGCTCCCGACCTGATCTTCCTTGATCTCCAGATGCCCGGACGTGACGGCCACTGGACGGCGCGAAAAATACGGGAGTTGGAGGGGGCCGGGCGGCATACGGCTCTTGTCGCCTTCACAGCCGACGTGCAGCCCGCGACGAGAGAGGCCTGTTTCGCGAGCGGCATGGACGACTACATCTGCAAACCCGCCGACCTCTACACGCTCCGCGAGGTGCTGGAGCGGCATCTGAAGACAAAAGAGTAGCGGGACGTCCGGCGCCCCGCCGGAGACCGCCGCGACGACGCACACAACGAAAGGAAGAAGCGCGCATGATCGAACTGAAGCACCTGACGACGGAACAGCGCAACGAAAAGACGCTCGA
>Ga0334888_1005254_pt1 | contig 11004 bp, 9 predicted proteins | sample GraSluR1_MG_FD_207227 | JGI IMG/M metagenome (GOLD analysis project Ga0334888, IMG submission 207227) | Sludge microbial communities from methane-producing bioreactor in Wageningen University, Netherlands - Granular Sludge_3_08-R1 | ecosystem: Engineered > Bioreactor > Anaerobic > Unclassified ...
AAGGGGCAAACCGGTACGTTGGGTGAGGATGGCGGGCAGCCCGCCGGTGTGGTCATTGTGCGCGTGGCTGAGGACGATGGCGTCGATGGCGTCCAGCGCCTTGCCCAGCACCATCAGATTATGCAGTAGGATGGCGGGCGTCTGACCTGTGTCGAAAAGTATGCAGCCATCGCCGCTTTCGATCCAAAATGAAATGCCGTGCTCGCCCCAGAAAGGAGAACTGGGCTTGGCCGTGTTCTCGATCACGCAGGTGATGGTAATCACGAGGCTTGCTCCTTGCCGGGACGAGGGGATCTCTCCCGGCCATGTGTTTCCGCCGCCTTCGACCGTCCGGGGAAAGAAGCGCGGCCGGGCGAAATCACCTGTCGCACCCGGCCGCGCCGTCCTTCACTCATCTAGAAAGAGCCTACTACGCGATCTGTATGCACTCTTCCGGGCAACTGTCGATAGCGGCCTGCACACAGTCCATCAGGTCATCGGGCACGTCGCCCACGGTGGGATCGCCGTCGACCCGGTAGGCCTCGACGATTTGGGTGACGCCGCTGTCGTCTTCTTCGAAGACCTCGGGGCAATCGCCGGAGCACACGCCGCAGCTAATGCAGTTGTCCTGGTTAATGGTCACCTTCATGAAGCTTATCTCCTTAACGTACAGATGAACTTATCAACTCGCCTTCTTGATCGCGCCGGCGACTTCGCCTGGCGCGGCACACTTCTATTGTCTCTAGGCGCCCGCCGGTCTGACGTCCGGCTGTGAACGCACTAGCGAATGTGTCCGCTCATAGCATAGCCAAGCGAGCGCGACTTCTCTTTGTGGCAGCGCAAAGCAAAGAAGGAATATGCGGATGGAGATCCACGCAGAGGGCTTCAGTTCTCTATTGACGCAGCAATTTGGCCGGCGGGCTCATATGGAACCCGCCCTTTTCATGTTCACGCAGCCCGCGCAATAGTTGCGCAAGCAGCCGCCGGCGTGGTAGACTCACCGCTTGTGCCTGCGAACAGACGGTTCGCAGCCTTATGTCAACGGGCTGAGAGTGCGACTTGGCTCTAAGCAGTCAAGGAGTACTTTCTGTGAAATTCGAACAACTTCCTCTCGACCCGCGTATTCTGGCGGGGATCAAAAACGCCGGCTTCACCACGCCCACGCCCATCCAAGAGCAGGCCATCCCGCTCGTCTTGGACGGACAGGACATCATCGGCTTGGCGCAGACCGGCACCGGCAAGACCGCAGCCTTCATCCTGCCCATCCTCCAGCGGCTGACGCGCGGACCGCTTGGCCGCGTGCGCGCCCTTGTGCTGGCGCCCACCCGCGAACTGGCCGAGCAGATTCACCAGACCAGCGTCGCACTAAGCAAGCACACCAAAGCGCGCAGCGTTTCCATCTACGGCGGCGTCGGCAAGGGGCCGCAGATCGCCGCCCTGCGTCGCGGCACGGAACTCGTCATCGCCTGCCCAGGCCGCCTGCTCGATCACATCAACGAGGGCGCCATCGACCTGTCCCGCGTCGAAATGCTCGTGCTGGACGAGGCCGACCGCATGTGCGACATGGGCTTTCTGCCCGACATCCGCCGCATCCTCAAGCAATTGCCGCGACAGCGCCAGACGCTCTTCTTCTCGGCTACTATGCCCACGGAGATTCGCGAACTGGCGGACAGCATCCTCGACCACCCGCACACCGTGCAGGTCGACACGATCGCGCCCGCCAAGACCGTCTCCCACGCCCTCTATCCCGTCCCCCAGGGCGACAAAAAACAGCTCTTGCTGGGGATGCTCAAGCAAATGCCGTCCGAGCGCGTGCTCGTCTTCACGCGCACCAAGCACCGCGCCAAGCGGCTAGCCCAGGACCTCGAAACCCAGGGCTACCGCGCCGCTGCGCTACAGGGCAACATGGCGCAGAACCGTCGCCAACAGGCCATCGACGGCTTCCGCAACGGTCGCTACGATATCCTCGTCGCCACAGACATCGCCGCGCGCGGCATCGACGTCTCCCAGATCTCGCACGTCATCAACTTCGACATGCCCGACACCGTAGACGCCTACACCCACCGCATCGGGCGCACCGGCCGCGCGGAACGAAGCGGCGAAGCGCTGACCTTTGTCGCAGCCGGGGACGAGGACATGGTGCGCGCCATCGAGAAGACCTTGGGCGCACGCATCGAGCGGCGCGCCGTCACGAGCCTAGCGCCGGTAGAAGTCGTCCCAAGCCCGCGTGCGGCGCAGGACCAAGCCGCTTCGGAACGCCCCGCGCAGCAGGGCGGCAACGGCCGCGCCGTTGGTTCGCCCACGCCGCGCAGACGCAGCACACAGGGTCCGCGCAGCGCCTCACAGCGCAGGCGGCGCAGCCAGTGGGCTACAGCCCGCTAACCGAACTTGCAGCGTAACGCCCTGGCATTCCGTTGGAGCGCCAGGGCTTACGCCGCCATCGCCAAGCCGCCGCTCGCCTCCGCCGAAACCGGCATGAGCGGTTGGCTCGGCTCGGCCAGTCCCGCTTCCTCGGGGTCCAGCAGCGGCAGGCTCTCTCGGACCAACCCATCGTTGACCAACGCCTGGCGAAGCTCGCTGTGCTGACTGAGAAACGCATAGTTGTTGTAGTGCGGGTCTTTATAGTCGACGATGCGACCGCTGGCAAAGGCTTCGACGATCTCGCCAATGCCGTCGCGGACGGTGTAGCGGCAATCGTAGTTCACCGCTTGGCGCAGACGGTCAAAGCGCACGCGGTAGTTGCGGTTATCCTCCTGGGCCTGCGTCACAACGCGCGCCGCCGGCAGCATCTCCTTGATCAACCGGCCCAGCTCCGCGATCTGGTAGTTCTGCTCGTTGCTGCCCACATTGAAGATCTGGTTGCAGACCACAGCTTGCGGCGCTTCCAGCATACGCACGATGATCTCGGCTACGTCCTGCACGTGGATGAACGGCCGCCACTGGCTGCCCCCCACGATGCCGACCTCTCCCTCTTGGACGGCTTTGGCCGCCAGCAGATTCACCACGAGGTCGAACCGCGGCCGGCCGGACAGCCCATACACAGTGCCGAAACGCAGGATGATGGGCGCGAAGGTCTCATCCGCCAGGCTCAGCAGCACCCGCTCCGATACCACCTTGGTGCGGGCATAGAGCGAGATGGGCCGGAGCGCCGACCGCTCATCCAGCAGTTCGTCGCTCGCCCCGTAGACGCTGCACGTCGACGCGAAGATAAAGCGGCGGACGCCAAACCCTTTGCCCACCTCTGCGATGGTGCGCGTGGCGCGCTGGTTGATCTCCAGCGTCAGGTCTTCGGATAACTTGCACGCCGAATCGCCGACGATAGCCCCCAGATGCACGATGGCGTGCATATCTTTCGCCGCGTTGACTACGCAGTCGATGTGGCGAAAATCGCCATGCACCAGTTCGAAACGCGGGTTGCCGTAGAATTGGCGGATGGGGTCGTCGCCATACAGCAGCAGGTCAAGCACGCGCACACGGTAGCCGCGCGCCAGCAGCCGTGCGGTCAGAGCAGAACCGATATACCCCGCGCCGCCGATCACCAGCACGTTTTGCAGCCCGTCGCCTTCGTGCACAGCCGAAAGCAGACGCCGCTCGACTGCCCACAATGAAGCCCACAGTTGCGGCCAAAGGCGCGCGGCCATGACGCCTGCCAGTGTCAGCAGCCAGCCGCCGGCCAAGACGCTGCGCGGGAAGGGAATGAGTTCGCGCGCCAGCAGAAGCGCCACGCCGAACAGCAGATAGCTCAGACTGACGGCTTGGGCGATGACCAGCAACTTGTAACGCCCCCGGTAACGGCGACCGTGGGTATAGAGGCCGCACGCATAGTACACCGCAACGCTGATGGCGGTGATGATCGGGCTGGAGCGCAGAAATGCGCCTGCAAAGTCGCGCCAGACCGCGGCAACGACATCTTCCCCGCCCACAGCCATAGCAGAGAGGTAACGCACGGCCATAGCAGCCGCCAACGCCCCATTCACCACGACGATGTCAGCGACCATGCGCAGCGCCATCGCACGCGAAAGGCGGCTGCACTTGCAGCGAACCAGGATCGAGTTGAGCGCAGCCTGTTTGATGGCTGCCAGTCTACCATGCATCGTTCCACCCCCTGAGCGGTTTGTACCCGGCCATCCGCATCACGGACCGGGTTGCTGCGTTGTGATCTTCTCCAGCCATTCCTCGCGCCAAAAAAGAAAGCACGAGCGGTCACACCGGCCGAAATCGGCTGTCCCCTGACAGAGAACGCCTTCAAGCAGCACGATGCCGCGCGCCTTCTTCACGCGCAGATCCCTTTCGTCGACAAACCGCTCCAGTCGCTTGAGAACGCGCTGCGACGTGCCGCAGTACTGGCGCATCTCCGGCATGAAGGTGCATCCCCGAAGTTGGCGCCAGTGATCGAGCGTGGCGTCGATCTCGCCGGCGGAACGAACGCGGACCAGGTCGCCCGCTTCACAGCGATAGGCTGCGCCGGACGTCGCGGCTTGCAACGGGCGTTCCGGCCGGCCGGTCAAAGCATACGCCCGGTTCGCCAGTCCATTGGTAGTGCGCTTCAACTTGCGCTCGGTCGAAGGCGTCAGATGCCGGCGCACCGCCAATTTGAGCCGCCGTAGCAGAGAGGCCGGCGGCGTGGGCGCAGTTCCTTCGCTCGTCGAGCACAGCGTGGCAAGCTGGCAGTTCGACGCTAACGGGTTTGGTTCCATCTACGCATCCCCTCTCCCCGGCATCTAGGCCGGATGCTCGATGCCCCCTGCTTCAGGCGCAAAGGCGGGCAACGCCTGTTGCGTCGCGTCCCCGCGGGCGCAGAGGCACGCCGCGGTCCGCCAGATAAGGCTAAGATCAAGCCAGAACGAGCGGCGCCGAATGTACTCGAGGTCTAGACTTAACTTCAGCGGCATAACCTTGGTCACGTATTCCGTTTCGAGGTCATCGCATCCCTGCAGCAGAGCCTCCTCGTTGCGGAAGCGAATCTGGGCGAGGCCGGTGATGCCTGGTCGCACGCACAACACCCTTCTCTGTTCCGGCGTGTAATAGGCCACATAACAGGGCGCTTCGGGCCGTGGCCCGACGAGGCTCATCTCGCCGCGCAGCACGTTGGCGAGTTGGGGCAGTTCGTCCAGCTTGCACCTGCGCAGAAGCCGCCCCACCCGGGTGACGCGCGGGTCTTGGCCGCGCGTCACCGCGGAACCCATCCGGTCGGCGTGTTCCGCCATCGTGCGCAGCTTATACATGCCGAAGGGAACGCCGTCCCGGCCAATCCGCCTGCCCACATAGAAGGCCGGCCCCGGCGAGTCGAACTTGACCGCCAGCGCCAAGAGCGCCAGAATCGGTCCCAGCGCAATCAGGCCGGCCAAGGCGACGACGAAGTCAAAGAGGCGTTTAGCCATAACGTCTAGCCCTCCCTGCGGTACAGACCGACCACGCGGCGCACAGCCGCCACTACATCCAACACATCGTTTTCGCTCATTTTCGGATAGAGCGGCAGCGACACGATCCCGGCATAGATGCGCTCAGCATTGGGGTAATCGCCGAGCTTGCAGCCGAAACGCTGCCGGTAAAAGGGGTGAAGGTGGACCGGGATGAAGTGAACGCTTGTGCCGACGTTCTCGGCGCGCAAGGCCTCGATGAAGCCTGCGCGGTCGATGGTGAGACGCTCCAGGTCCAGTTGGATCACGTAGAGATGCCAGGCGTGGCCGACATCAGGATTCACACACGGCGTGCGAATCTCCGGCATCTCTGCGAACGCTTCGTCGTACAGGCGCGCATAGCGGCGGCGCGTCTCGATAAACCCCTCCAGCCGCGCCAATTGGTGAATGCCCAAAGACGCCTGGATATCGGTCATGTTGCACTTGTAGCCCGGATACAGCACTTCGTAATACCAGGAGCCGCTGGCAGTGTAGCGCTTCCAGGCATCCTTGCTGATGCCGTGCAGGCTCAATAGGCGCATTACTTCGGCCAATTCGGCGTCCTCGGTGGTGATCATGCCCCCTTCAGCGGTGGTCATGTTCTTGATGGCGTAAAAGCTAAACGCAGTCACGTCGCTCAAGACGCCCACCTTGCGCCCGCGATAGGTTGCGCCGGCGGCGTGCGCCGCATCCTCGATCACCTTCAAGCCATAGCGCCAGGCGATATCGTGAATCTCGTCCATGCGGCATGGCTGTCCGGAGTGATGCACGGGGATGATCGCCTTGGTGCGCTCGGTGATGCGCCGCTTGATCTGCGCCGGGTCGATGTTGTAGTCGTCGCAGATGTCGGCAAAGACAGGCGTTGCCCCCAGATGCGCAACCACGTTAGCCGTGGAGCAGAAGGTCAGCGGCGACGTGATCACCTCGTCGCCCTGCCCCACGCCGGCGGCAGCCAGGGCGATGTGTAGCGCCGCGGTACAGGAACTCACGGCGATGGCGTGGGACGCGCCCACGTATTCGGCAAAGCGCTGTTCAAACTCCTTCGTACGCGGCCCGGTGGTGATCCACCCGGAGCGCAACGTCCGCACCACCTCATCGATCTCCTCCTCGCCGATATCGGGCAGGGCAAAAGGCAGAAACTCCGCACGAAGCGGAGCGGCTACATCCGGCTGCGGCCGCGTCGTGGTGAGCGCAGGTTGCAGAGACGTCATGGGGTTACCGCCTTTCCGAGGCTCATTGAAGCGGATAACTGCGCCAGCAACTCATTGCGGCGATCTGCCAGCGTATCGGGCCACTCTTGCTCGGCGGCAGGTCGTCTCCCCTCCAGATAGAAGTGCAACAGCCCCGCCGCTTTGGCAAAGGCAGGGCGACGGGCGGCATGTTTGGCGAGTTGTTTGTACAACAATTCGCCGGATGCATTGACCACAGGGCGCGACCACGGGTGAAGGACAACGCGTTGGCGCACGGGCTTAGCCGTAAAGCCCATGCGAAACTTGAACTGGTCGACGCTGCACGGCGCGTCGAGCGACTGCAGGCAGAAGAAGACGCTCGATATCTCCGGGCGTTGCAACACGCGGGCGATGACGCCGTAGAAGATGGCGTTGTTGACGCGATGCTCCAAGTGGGCTGTGGCGCTCTGCTCATAGGGGAGCAGGTAACATCCCTCGCACTCAAAACCGAGAAAGGCCGCGACCAATTCCCCCTCATGGATCGCGCCCCACGCCTCGAAGCCGGGCAGCCCCTCGGCGCTGCGACAGACCCGGCGCCACCATTCCGGTTGCTCGGCGCCGCTCCGCCCCTGGCGGGCCAACGTCTCCGCGCGCAGCCGCCACCCCTCGGTCGCCAGCCGCTCAAGCGAGATCGGCTCCACACTCACGTACTCCAAGCCGCGCTGCACGTTCTGACGGGCCTGGCGCGGCAATGCCTCTAGCGCGTACGGCCGTTCACAGACGACGTGATAGCTAAGTTTCCCCCAGGGGGCGTCAACCGGCGTCGAGTATCGAAGCGCTACAGCCCCTTGGGTTCGCAACAAAGCAGACAACTCGGCTTCGTCCGGTTCGATTGCCCAGTGGTACGGGATAGCCTGAAGCACGCGCGGGCCGGCTTCAAACCAATAGCTGCTCTGTGTGCGCACCGTACGGTATCCTTGGCGTTGCAACCAGATTGCAAAGGTTTCGGCGTTCATGGCAGCCTCGCTTCTGAGTCGCGTGTTCGCTCGCCTACAGTTTTGCCAGGATGATGTCCGCAATCCGTTGGGCGGCTTTACCGTCGCCAAACGGGCAGGCCGCCTTCGCCATCGCGGCATAGGCCGCCGGATCGTGCAGCAGCCGCGCTGCCTCGGCGGCGATGCGCTCGCGATCCGCGCCCACGAGGATGGCCGTACCGGCCTCGATTGCCTCCGGTCGCTCGGTCGTCTCGCGCAGCACCAGCGTGGGCTTGCCCAGCGCCGGCGCCTCCTCCTGAATGCCGCCGGAGTCGGTCAAGATGAGGTCGGCCCGCGCCATCAGATGGGCGAATTGCTCATAGCGCAGCGGCTCCAACAGATGAATGTGCGCGCGATGGTCCAGAATTCGGTAGGCCGGGTCGCGCACGTTCGGGTTCAGGTGAACGGGATAGACGATTTCCACCTCCGGGTTTTGGTCGGCGATATCGCGGATCGCCAGGCACAGCGCCTCGAAGCGCTGTCCAAAGCTCTCGCGCCGATGCGCCGTGACCAGGATGAGCCGGCGCCCGTCGAGGTCGAACCCCAGGTCCAGCCGCACGGGACGGCTCACCGTAAAGAGGAGGGCGTCCACCACGGTGTTGCCGGTGACGAAGATGGCGTCATCGGGCACATGCTCGGCGCGCAACGCCTCAGCCGCACGTTTCGTAGGCGCAAAGTGGTAGGTCGCCAGGACGCTGGTTACCCGGCGGTTGATCTCCTCCGGGAAGGGGTCGTCGCGGCGGCTGGTGCGCAGCCCGGCCTCGACGTGACCGACGGGCCGGCGCTGGTAGAACGCGGCCAGCGCCGCCACCATGACGGTTGTCGTGTCGCCCTGCACCAGCACCAAGTCGGGCTGCACCTCCTGCAATACCTCATCTACAGCCGCCAGCGCACGGCTGGCGAAGTTCCCCAGGCTTTGGCCGGGCCGCATCAGGTCCAGGTCGATGTCCGGCTCGATCTCGAACCATTGCAGCGCCTGATCCAACATCTGCCGGTGCTGGGCAGTAACGCAGACCAGGCTCTCGACCTGTGAGCGATGTTTGAGCAACTCCCAGATCACCGGCGCAAGCTTGATCGCTTCCGGCCGCGTACCGAGGACAGTCAGGACCTTCTTCATGTCGCCGCCGCAGGCATTTGGCGCACTGCCGAAGAGACGCCCGGCGCAAAGCGCGCAGCCGGTTCAATTCGGTCCCAGTGCTCGCGGAACCACCCGATGGTGTGTTGCAAACCCTCAGAAAAAGGCGTCGACGGACAATAGCCGATCAGTTCTTGCGCACGCTCTACGCTAGCGCGCAGGCGCGGCTTGGTGTCCCATTTACGCCGCGGCACGAAGCGGATGCCGGCCGCGTTGCCGGCGGCCTCGTTGATCATCTCCGCCAAGCTCAGAATGGTCGTCTCGGCTCCGGAGGCGAGGTTGAACTCCTGCCCCACCGCGCTATCGAACACGCCCGCGCGCAGCAAACCGTCCACGATGTCGCCGACATAGGTAAAGTCGCGGGTCTCTTCGCCTGTGCCGGTGATCGGCAGCGGCAAGCCCTTCATTGCCCAGTAGATGAAATTGGGGATGACGTTGCGATACTGGCCCGGCGCCTCGCCCGGCCCGTAGGAGTTAAAGAAGCGCGGCTTGACCACGGCCAGGCCGTAGTGGTGGTAGAAGAAGTTGCAGTACAGTTCGCCCAACATCTTGGTGATCTGGTAGGGGCTGCTGAGATGCAGCGACATGTACTCCTCGCGCAACGGCAAGGGGGCGGCGCTGCCATAGATCGAACAGCCCGACGAGGCATAGACGAAGCGCTGAACGCCTGCCAGAACCGAGTACTCCAGCAGACGCAACGTGCCCATGCCGTTGACCAGCAAGTCGCGCTCCGGGTGATCCACGCTGTTCTGATTGGCGAAGAAGGCGGCCAGGTGATAGACGATGGCGGGACGCTCCAAAAAGACGCGCTTCAGCAGCACCTCGTCCAGCACATCGCCTTCCACGAAGAGCACGCCCGGCAGCGACGGCACATTCCAGCGCTCCGAAGACGAGAGATCGTCCAGCACGATCACGCGTGCGCCGGCCTGCGCAAGGCCGCGCGTCAGGTTGCTGCCGATGGCGCCGGCGCCGCCGCTCACCAGCACGGTCTTGTCCGCGTACGCCCCCAAGTAGTCGATCATGAATTGCCTCCGTTGCGCCTTATGCTGTCCAACAAAACAGCTTCGAGTTGATCGATGCACGCCTGGCGCGAGAAGTGCGCCTCCACATAGGTCCGGCCGCGCCGCCCCATCTCCTGTGCCAGGCTCGGCTGTGCATGCAGTTGGCGGATGGCTGCGGCCAACGCCTGCGCATCGCCAGCGGGGACGCACAGACCGGCCCCGGCCTCCGCCAGAATCCGGCGCGCGTCGCTTTCCGAGGGCAGGCTAGCGATGACCGGCCGCGCCGCCGCCATGATACTCAACAGCTTCGAGGGCACAACCGGCGTATGCAGTTCCGGGTGCAGATTGATCAGCGACGCATCCGAAGCAGCCAGCACGTCGGGGTAGACCGCCCACGGCTGCATGGGAAGCCACACGATGTTCTCCAGGCCGAGGTCGCGGCTGCGGGCGAATTCCCGCTCCTTCTGCACGCCGTCGCCCACCAACAAGAACAGGATCTCCTTCTCGTCGCGCAGGCGGTAGGCGGCATCCACGACCGCGCCCATGTCCTGCGCCCAGCCCATCGTGCCCGCGTAGGAAACGACAAAGCGCCCCTCCAGCCCATGTTGGCGGGCGAAGCCGTTGTCGCGTGCGCCGGGGCAGATGCGTTCGGCATCCACCCAGTTGTACACCACATGCACGCGCTCCTCTCGGCCGCCGCGTTCGATCACATGGAGGCGGTTGCCGGGCGAATGCACCGTCACGGCTGTGACCAAGCGGTGCACCTGGCGTTCCATCGCCTCGAAGAGGCGGATCAGCACGCCATTGGTCAGCATGCCGAGTTCGACGGCCTCTAGCGGAAAGAGGTCCTGAATGTTGGCGACAACCGGCATGCGCCGAATTCTGCCGGCCATCGCGGTTAGCCAGGGCAGCGGCAAAGGCGGCGAGAAGACCAGGATCACATCGGCGCGCGGCCCTACAGCAACTAGCGCGCCGAGCCATAGCCCGAAAAGGAAATGCTGCAAGCCGCGCGCAAACTTATTGGCCCGCGGCAGTTGCGGAATGCGCACACGACGGACTGCTATCCCGTCGAGTTGCTCATCCAGCCGCATGCCGCGGCGATATTGCGGCGCGAGATCGGTTACGTTGTAGGACGGGTAGCCGGTGAGCACGGTCGCCTCGTGGCCGCGCGCCTGCAAACTGGCGGCCAGTTCGTATATCAGATGCGAGGCGCCGCCGATCTCAGGCGGAAAGTTGATGGTGACGAGCAGAATCTTCATGGCGACCAAGGTTTCCGAATGTTTTGTC
>Ga0334888_1005271_pt1 | contig 10966 bp, 8 predicted proteins | sample GraSluR1_MG_FD_207227 | JGI IMG/M metagenome (GOLD analysis project Ga0334888, IMG submission 207227) | Sludge microbial communities from methane-producing bioreactor in Wageningen University, Netherlands - Granular Sludge_3_08-R1 | ecosystem: Engineered > Bioreactor > Anaerobic > Unclassified ...
AAGCTTCCGTCTTTTCATATATCGAATTGGTTGAGTGGTGATTTCGTGAGAAGATTAAGTGAGTTTGTTATCAAGTACAGGCTGGCAGTAATAGTCTTTTTTGGAGTACTGGGTCTTTTTGGAGCCTTTCTCTCATCGAAATTATCTATAGACTCAGACTTGATGAAGATTCTTCCAGAAGACGACCCCATAATAAAACAATATGAAAGCTTTATAAGCAGTGGTACTTCCAGAGAAGTAACTTACATAGCTCTCAAAACATATGATAAATCGCCAGACGGTTCTGATTCTCTCCTGAAGGCCGCAAGAGCCATATTTGATAACTCTAATCAGATGAGCAATATAGAGGCCTTTGTGAGATTTGATCTCTTATCCGACCTCGGTCCTCTCGGATTACTCCTTCTAGATTCCTCAGAGCTTAGCTCAATAAATGCCGGGAGTCAGGATCTGTCGAGAACTATGCAGCGACTTATAAACTACGATTTTTCTGCAATTCGCAGTATAGGAGAAACGCTGGGAAGTTTCGAGAAATTGAAGGATATGATAAATGTAGGAGATAGTTCTTTAGGGCTGGAAAGTTACATCAGGATTCCTGATAAGTCCCCTCAGAATGATCCATTAATACTAGTAATGGGTTTCAAACTTGATGGACCCTCTTCAGATATCGCTTATGTTGCCAGAGTTATACCGAAACTACGCAACTGGATAAGTGAAACCATTAGACCCTTCGGAGTAACTTATGGAATGACGGGCGATCACTTTGGAACCTACGATTCTCACAGACAGGCAACCGATGATTTCATGTTAACCACAATAATCTCGCTTACGGGCATCTCTCTACTCTTTCTCTTTGCGTATTCCAGTTTCAAGATAACTCTTTTTGTCTTTTCTGCTCTTGCTACATCAATGTTCATAACTCTCGGCATAGCGTATGTGGTGTTCGGTTCTTTAAACATAATCACTTCTTTTGTAACAGCCATAACGTTGGGTCTTGGAATCGACTACGGCATACATATAGTGACCCGCTTGTCTGACGGTGCAAAGACCATAGCAGAACCCGCCAGGCTTTTGAGAGAGACTTACAGTAGTCTCTTCAAACCCCTGATAACCAGCATGCTGACAACCGCGGTTGTGTTTGTAATTCTTTCGCTTATAGACGCTCCGGCAGTCAGAGAGCTGGGAATACTAACATCTTTTGGAATAATTGTGTTCTTCATCGTGATGTTTCTTTTCCTTCCCGCCCTGAGTATAAAGACCATAATCAAAGGTAGTAAGTCAGCGAACATCCATCTTCTTGATAAATCGTTTTTCAATCTATCAAGAATCGTGAGAAGGCTGGGAGTTATCTCCGGTGGGGTTGTATTCGCTATAATACTTGTCTTAAGCTATCTAGGTTACTCAAACATCAGGAACTTCTCTTATACGCCTCCGGGATTGATGGCAGTTGATTCAGAACAGATCGCAGTACCGAGACTTATAGAGAGAGCCTTTGGAGGAAGCATAATGAACACTGTCCCATTTATGGTTCCGGATATAGACTCTCTCAGGCAGGCGCACAAAAGTCTTCAGAACAATCAGAATGTCAGAAGCGTATTCTCAATCTTATCAATTCTCGAAGCAAGCGACGGTGATCAGATGAGTCAACTACAACAAGTCACAAGACAAATCGATTCAATGAGGAACTCACCGCTGGTCGAGGCTATTCTCAAGAAAGCGCAATACTACGATTTCATGATCGAGCTGCTCGACAGAGCCGAGACTGTAAAGGACTCCGATGAACTAATAGGTCTTGTCGCCGATGTAATACCCGATAGCTTAAAGGAACGAGTTCTGTACGAAGACGAGAACGGGAAGAAGTACTTCGTTATAAATGCCGAGACGACTTCAATGGTTTACAGGAACAATGTGATAAAGATTCTTTTCGACAGCGTTGGAGAAGATCTGAAGAATGCAGCCGGCGGGTATCCCAGAGTATTCTATCACCTCATGGAAGAAGTAAGAAAAGTGGCTATACCTGTTTCGCTGCTGGCTCTGGCGGCAGTCTTCGTGATCGTATCTCTTGAGAGAAGAAATCTACTTGACGGCTTAAAGATAGCTCTGTTGCTAACCGGAATACTACTTACCATGTTTGGCTTGATGGAGATCTTTGGGATTGAGACGACTTTTATTACTGTTATTTCTGCCCCCTTGATCATAGGAATTGGTGTCGATGCTCTGGTTTATGTAGTTCACGGATCCGGTAAGACCGATGATAAAGAGCTTTCCAGAATTCTTAAGTCCATTACGATGTCGTCTGCGACCACTATGTTCGCATTCTTCTCGTTTGCTTTTGCGAAGGGGAAGCTAATAAGCAATTTTGGACTCAGTATCGTTTTTGGCGTTTTTATGGCGCTGGTTGTTGCAAGCTTTCTCGTTCCTGTGCTACCATGGAGCAGTAAAGGGAAAAATGGAGGTTAGAATATGCCGCTTCACCTTTTGGTTGCCTACTATGTAGTGGACCACGCTTTTGTAAATAACACGAAGCTTTCAAAGATCGATGACAGGAAGTTGTGGATTCATTTCTTCTGGGTAGTATTGGTTTTCCTGGCTTTCACGTTCGATGTCTTCCTCAGTCGTCCACTTGGAATACTGATCCTGATACTTTCGATTGGAATCACTGTTACTCTTGACATGGGGCGTAAAAAGCTGCCCAATAGTCTTATAGAAGTTCTCGCTTTCTTCATTCTACTTCTGTTGACACTTCTGGGAAGAACCTATCTTGAGAATTCATTCGTAACTCCGGAATTCTCCTGGTATCTTCTCGGCATGCTCCTCACAACCGTCGGAGTAACTTATTTTCTCAGAAGGATAGTTATTCCAGAAGGTGCCACAGACTCTATTGGAATAGCCGAGAGAATGTCCATATTCATATTCATACTCGCAGGTCAATGGATATGGGCTTTAGTTGCCGTGGCAGCCGCTCTGCTCTTCAGAATAGTCTTCTCGAAAGATGGAAAGAAGGAGTGGCTTATCAGTCCGGCGGCCGGTTTTGGTCTGTCTCTGGTCTGGCAGCTTATAATGAAGGGTCTCTGGGTTTGACCTATGCAATCGGCGACATTCACGGTTGCCTCGCAACACTTAAAAAACTTGTGAGTTCTCTCGAACTTCTGGCTTCAGATAAGCTTATATTCATAGGTGACTATGTTGATAGAGGTCCCAATTCCAGGGGAGTAATTGACTTTCTAATCGCGATATCCACAAGATATGAGTCTCAATTTATCAGAGGCAACCACGAGCAGATGTTCCTTGACTATATTTCGGGTACTCCCGGTTCGACTATCTGGGCATATAACGGCATGGAAACCACTATTCGCAGTTATGGGAGTGTGAGAATCGTTCCTGATTATCATATAGATTTCCTTATGGAGACTGTTACCCACTACCAGATGGGTAAGTATCTGTTTGTGCACGCGGGAGTAAGACCGGGTGTTGCCTTGAAGAAACAACAAGACAGTGATTTGATGTGGATTCGAGAACCATTTCTGAGCACTCCGGTGCCGATGAAGGGAAGAAAAGTCGTATACGGGCACACCCCGGTTTTCGGAGGACCTCTCGACACAAAAGGCAAGTTGGGAATCGACACAGGATGCGTATATGGCGGCCATCTAACTGCATATAGAGTGGAGGACGGCTTCCATATTTCCCAAGCATATTCAGACTAGAAAAAATGCAAAAGGCGGAAGATCTTCTTCCGCCTTTTATAAAGCATTGGGTCTAATCAGGGATATATTCCTCTGAGTTTTGTCGCGTGAGCAACCTTCTCTATTGAATCGACATAAGCAGCCGTTCTCATATCGATCTTGTATTTATTCATGGTAGAGGCTACCGAGCTGAAGGCTTCCTTCATTATCTTATGCAGGGCTCTTCTCACATCTTCAATATCCCAGAAGTAATGCTGCAAACCCTGTACCCATTCAAAGTATGATACAGTAACTCCACCGGCGTTGGCAAGGAAGTCCGGGACTACGAAGATGTCTTTGGATAGAATGATCTCATCTGCTTCCGGAGTCATGGGACCGTTTGCACCTTCGACAATTATCTTTGCCTTTACGTTTTCGGCGTTTTTAACAGTTATGGCATTCTCAAGAGCAGCCGGTACAAGAATATCAACATCAAGTGCAAGCAGTTCATCGTTAGTTATCTTCTGACCCTTTGGGTATCCTTCAATGATTCCGTTGTTCTGATCTCTGTACGCTATTACCTCATCTATGTCGAAACCGTCAGGATTGTACAGACCTCCTGAAACATCGCTTATAGCAACTATTTTTGAACCCATCTCTTCTTGTATCAGCTTCGCTGCAAAGGAACCTACATTCCCGAATCCCTGGACTGCTATGGTGGCGGTCTTTGGATCCATTCCCTTGTACTTTGCGGCTTCTTCTGCAACAACCCTAACGCCTCTTCCAGTAGCTTCAGGCCTTCCTTTTGATCCGCCAATTTCCAGCGGTTTGCCTGTTACAATCCCCAGTACTGAGTGACCGACATTCATCGAATACGTATCCATATACCAGGCCATAATTTGCGCATTCGTGTTTACATCGGGTGCGGGAATATCTTCGCCTTCTCCTATTATTATCTGGATCTCGGAGAAGAACCTTCTGGAAAGCCTCTCAAGCTCACCCATAGACAGATCCTGCGGATTGACACAGACGCCGCCTTTGCCTCCACCGTAGGGAATACCTACGACGGCAGACTTCCACGTCATCCAGAAAGCAAGAGCCTTTACCTCGTCCAGGTTAACGTTCTGATGGTATCTTATTCCACCTTTTGCGGGACCTCTCGCGACATTGTGTTGAACCCTGTGCCCTGTGAAGACCTTTATCTCGCCATTATCCATTCGCACCGGGAAATTAACTGTAAGTTCCCTTCTAGGATAAGACAGTACCTGCCGCATACTTTCGCTAAGATCCATAACATCGGCAGCTTTGTTGAATTGCTTCAATGCATTTTGAAAAAGACTCATTTCCGCCACAAAAAATACCTCCTCAGTTTTTGGTGTCGTTCTACTTGGATTCTATGTCGAGGTCGAGATTTAAACAAACCCCCACATCGGTAAAAGGCACCATTTACAGACAATTAGAGCTCTCTACGTTTCCTTTTCAATGCGGGTTTTCTTTATGCTATAAGTATCCAGAAAAAGAGCGAGGCAAGCCCCGCTCTGGTACCCCCAGAAGGAATCGAACCTTCATCTGCGGATTAGGAATCCGCCGTTCTATCCGTTGAACTATAGGGGCACAACGGGGAAATTATAGCATCGTGAGACACTCTTTTCAATATCTTCTCTGCTACAATTAATGTGATTGATGCCTGAATTGCAGAAGAGGAGTCTGCTTATGATTCCTATAAGAGATACTATTCCGAGTTCGAGAATACCTTTTGTCACATGGTCGATTGTGATAGCAAATACGCTCTTCTTTTTTATTGAAGTGTCGTTACCGGATTTGGAAGTTGCCAGTTTGCTTTTCACATATGGACTGGTACCATCACTCGTGATTTCCGGAGAAGCCTCTCTCTTGACCTTTGTTTCATCTACCTTCCTTCACGGTAGCTGGATGCATTTAATAGGGAATATGTGGATTCTCTTCATCTTTGGAGATAATGTTGAAGATATCCTCGGGCATTTTCGGTTTGCTATCTATTACATTCTTTGGGGGATTATGGCCAATCTAATGCAGTTCATATTTATGATGAGATTTGGTGGACCAATCATCGGAGCTTCCGGAGCAATAGCAGGCGTTATGGGAGCTTACCTCTGGTTTTTCCCCTCAAGCAGGATTCTGACTCTTATTCCTCTGCTGTTTATCTATATTCCGTTGTACATACCGGCTTACATTTATCTGATAATCTGGTTTTTCCTTCAGTTTTTCAACGGAATCACAACCGCTCTTGGCAGAGCTTTCTCCAGTGTCGCCTGGTGGGCGCACGTAGGAGGTTTCATAGCGGGGTATAATATGGCAAGATTGTTTGAGAGTAGAAAAAGGAGTGTAAAGTGATGGACAGACGAGTAGCTCTGGAATCGACAGTTATTGCTCATGGGCTCCCCTTTCCCAGAAACATAGAAATCGCTGCCGAAATGGAAAGAGAGGTTCAAGAAAAAGGAGGAATACCGAAGACGATTGCCATTATAAACGGAAGGATTTCGGTCGGTCTCAGCCCTGAAGAGATCTCGCTCCTTGGGAGGTCTGAAAACGTAATGAAGGTCGGTACCGCAGAAATCGCTTATGCGACCGCGCTGAAGAAGAACGCGGCAACAACTGTGAGCGCAACGATGGCGATCGCGAAAATGAACGGAATCTCTGTCTTCTCCACCGGCGGAATCGGCGGTGTTCACAGAGACATAGATTGGGACGTTTCTCAAGACATTATCGAGCTCTCGAAGACCGATATTGTTGTTATCTCGGCCGGGGTCAAGAGCATTTTGGATGTCCAGAAGACCCTTGAGTTTCTCGAAACCTTTCAGGTAACTGTTGTCGGCTACAAAACAGATTACTTCCCGCTTTTTCATTGCAAAGACAGCCCTTACAGATTGAATCTCAGAGTAGATTCGCCTGAAGAAGTCGAAGCGATCCTGAAAGAGAAGAGAAGACTTGGCCTTAGTGGTGGAATATTACTGGCGAACCCTATTCCCGCTACTTCATCGATCGAGTTTGAAACTCTTGAAAGTCTCGTAAGTAAGGCTATCACAATTGCAAAGAGAGACAATGTCTCAGGTAAGGCCTTGACTCCGTACCTTCTCGAAAAACTCAGTTCACTGTCTGAAGGAAGGACGCTAGAGGCAAATATCGCCCTTCTCAAAAACAACGCTGCCCTCGGTGGAGAGATAGCATCAAGAATGGGACGTGAGAGATGAACTTTTTACTGCGTAATGGACAGGTCTACTCAGTAGTGTCAAGAAGCTTTTCGAAGAGAGATATAAGTATAGTCGATGGAAGGCTCGCGCCGTTACCCGCAAGAGACTCCCGGATTATCGACCTTGATGGAGCTTACGTGTATCCGGGGCTGGTAGATTCTCACGCTCACTTCCTCGGAACTGGCCTTCAGGAGATTGTAGTTAATCTTGAAGAATGCTCTTCATTAAGTAATCTCGAAGCTCTTCTTAAGCAAGACAGAGAGATCGTCAGGGCCAGGGGCTGGGATCAGGAACTGCTCGGTTTTATGCCCGTTAGAAGCCTGCTCGACGGAATCACATCACGACCCGCGATCATAGTAAGAAGGTGTGGCCACATTGCTACTGTAAATACGGAAGCGATTAGGCGTTTTGACCTTGAAGAGCTGCACGGTCTTGACGGAACCGATGTCGAGCTCGGGATATTTAAAGAGAGGGCACTCGATGAGCTAAACTCCCGGGCCGCTCTTACCAAAGAGGAGACCGATATTGCGTTGAGAAAGGCCTCAGAACTTTTTCTGAAACACGGCGTAACGAGTGTACACAGTGATGATCTTCATGGGGTAGAACTGGAAACTCTACTGGACATTATGAATAAGGTCGATGATATCCGAGTCTTCGAGAAGATTCGTGTGACTTCTCCCGAAGAACTGTCAATGATTGAAGAATCCAGGACCCGTGAGACAGATTTTTTCAAAGTTATCTCTGCGAAGATATATCTTGACGGCTCACTCGGAGCTCGAACAGCTGCCCTTATATCACCTTATAGCGACTCAGTAGATACTTCTGGCATTCTTTACATGAATTCGAACGAGCTAAAGAGAATCGTCCAAAAGGCAGATATAATGGGGATACAGCTATGTGTACACGTTATTGGAGATAGAGCCCTAGATGTAGCTCTAGATGCTTTCGAAGGCTCTCTGTCCAGAGAATTGCTACACAGATTGATCCACGTTCAGATAGCCTCAGCCAGACAGATTGACACAATAGCAGAAATAGGTATGGCTGCATCTATTCAACCTATATTCAGTAACTCTGACAGACTGATAGCTCCTTTGCGCCTAGGTCCAACAAGGATAAAAGACGCCTATCCATTTAGAGAAATGAAGAAAGCAGGTATTAAGATTGCGGTTTCGACAGATTCGCCTGTGGAAAGCACCGCAACAATTCCGAACTTCGTAGCAGCAGATGAGTTCTTTTCCAGAGGCGACAGCATCTATATGTATTCAAGAGCCGGTCATGTTCTGGCGAAAAGCGATTGTCAATGTTCTCTGCTGCCCGGAGAAGTGGCAGACCTTTTCGTCTCAAAGCAGAATCTTCTAGAAGAGATCATGAAGAAGGATTATCTTTCCGAGCTGACTTTTGTTGATGGAAGAATAGTTCACAATGTCTTCACAAACCGAGAAATCTAGAACAGGTGTTATTTTACATAAACTGAAGGCAGATTTTGTAAATCAGATATTTCTTATAAGTAACTTTTGAGAAAACTATCTTGAATAATTCCGACGAAACTGCTAGAATTAAAGAAAGGCGGCATAAAGCCGCCGCCTGGTGGGCTCGGGTGGAGTCGAACCACCGACCGCCCGGTTATGAGCCGGAAGCTCTAACCAAACTGAGCTACGAGCCCAGACACAGATTTGATTATAATATCCCTCATGGCTTATGTCAAGAGGTTTAGGAGATGATCAAATGCTTGATAGCAGTCCAGCGGTGCTTCAGACGTCTGTCGATCCCGTTCAGGAAATGGCGGTAAGATATCCCAGAATCCTAGTAATTAAGGCCGCTTTCGCTCTTCTAAAAGACGGCAAATCTATTGAACAAAGTGATCTGGAAAAAACTCTGCAGATGTTTCTTTCTAGATAGACCATCAAATAACGAATCCGTTGATACAAGATTCTTATTATCTGTTTCGAGACGCACTACCAGTTTTCCCTCTTGTGCGAATATAGAAAGAAAGACTCAATATATCTGAAGGCGTAATGCCAGGTATACGCATTGCCTGTCCGACTGAAGTCGGTCTTGTCCTCTTGAGTTTTTCTCTGCCTTCCGTAGATATATTGGCAACCGTATCGAAATTGATGTCCAAAGAGATTAGTTCGTTTTCAAGTTCATTGAGCTTCATGACTTCTTCCTTCAATCTCTTTATGTAGCCCCCATACTTCATCTCTATCTCCAGTTGCTCAATAACTTCTCTGTCCGATATTTGATGGGGATCTAGAAACGAAATGTCAGCATAATCGATATCCGATCTCTTCAGAAGAGATGCGAAGGTCGTGGTAGTCTTCAAAGGAGAACTGTTGTTTCTTGTCAAAACCTCGTTCAGTCTTTCGGAAGGTTTTACAGAAAGCGAATTCAGTCTCGTCATCTGTGAAGATAAGTCTTCTCCGATCTTTCTAACTTTCTCATAGAACCAAGCTGGAACTAGGCCATACTCGTAACCATACCTTGCAAGCCTCAGACTCGCGTTATCATGTCGCAGCATCAGACGGTATTCAGCCCTCGATGTCAACAACCTGTAAGGTTCATCAACTCCTTTTGTCACGAGATCGTCTATCATGACACCTATATACGCTTCGCTTCTGGACAAAACTAATGACTTCTGTCCGGTAAGTTTTGCCGCAGCGTTTATTCCTGCAATCAAACCCTGACCGGCCGCCTCTTCATAACCGCTTGTTCCATTTATCTGCCCGGCAAAGAAGAGGTTTTCCACCAGTTTACTCTCAAGAGTTGGAAGTAGTTGAAGCGGATCGATATAGTCATATTCGACGGCGTAAGCCGGTCTGATTATTTCTGCTCTTTCCAGACCGTTGATCGTTCTGATCATCTCGAGTTGAGTGCTGTACGGAAGGCTCGTTGAGAGACCGTTCAGATAGAACTCGTTGCTTAAAGAACTCTCCGGTTCTACAAAAAGCTGATGGCTCTCTTTAGAAGTGAACTTCGTCACTTTGTCTTCTATTGAAGGGCAATACCGCGGACCTCTCGAGTTGATTAATTTAACGTCTCCATAGAGAGGCGAGAAGTGCAAATCTCTTTTTATAATGTTGTGTGTCGCTTCGTTTGTCCTCGTAAGCCAGCATGGATGATCATCTCTAAGTACAACGGGCGCTGTGAAATGTGAGAAAGCAAGAGGCTCTCTGGAAGTACCTTGACGTTCCATCTTTTCGAAGTCTATGGATCTCCCGTTTATTCTGGCCGGAGTGCCTGTCTTGAAGCGTCTGACTTCAAAACCCAGATCCCTTAAAGAAACGCTCAATTCATCTGCAGGAAACTCGCCAAGTCTCCCGGCCGCAAACTCCTTTGGGCCAACAAAGATCTTGCCTCTTAGAAATGTGCCCGTCGCAACCACAACAGCACTGGTCGAGTACTTCAGACCGAAGTGTGTTTCAACCCCGATGACTTTGCCGTGAGACACTTCCAGTCTTGAGACAATAGCACTTTGAAGAAACAAGTTACCCCGTTCCTCAAGAGACTTCTTCATCATCTGGCTGTACCTGTTCTTGTCTATTTGAGATCTTAAAGCCCTCACCGCTGAGCCTTTACTAGTGTTCAAAACTCTTGTGTTCAGTGAAGTCGCGTCTGTGGTTTTCGCCATTTCGCCACCAAGCGCATCTATTTCTCTTACAACGATTCCCTTTGCGGGTCCGCCTATTGCCGGGTTGCACGGAGCCCACCCTACTGTGTCGAGGTTAATGTTGAGAATCAAAGTCTTCAGGCCCATACGCGCACAAACCAGGCCGGCTTCGATCCCTGCATGTCCAGCACCTATGACAATTATGTCGTATCTGTAATCTCTTCTATCTGAACACATAACATCACTCCTATATCATACTATTGTACACAGAAAGGGGGAGAAGATTTGAGAAAAGTCTGTTTCGTGGATACTACGATGAGAGACGCCCATCAATCTCTACTGGCAACCAGAGTAACCACAAGAGAGCTTCAGGAGATAGCTTCAACGGTAGACAGAGTCGGCTATCATGCCGTCGAAGTCTGGGGTGGGGCAACCTTTGACTCTTGTGTAAGGTACCTGAATGAGAGTCC
>Ga0334888_1005272_pt1 | contig 10964 bp, 8 predicted proteins | sample GraSluR1_MG_FD_207227 | JGI IMG/M metagenome (GOLD analysis project Ga0334888, IMG submission 207227) | Sludge microbial communities from methane-producing bioreactor in Wageningen University, Netherlands - Granular Sludge_3_08-R1 | ecosystem: Engineered > Bioreactor > Anaerobic > Unclassified ...
CCACCGTCGCCGTGAAATCGGGATCGTCGCTCAGCGCGCGCAGGGCCGCGATCTCCGGTTCCGTCAACACGCCGAAGGCGGTCAGCGTATGCGCCGGGCGATCGTAGCGGACGGCGCGGGCCAGGGCCTCCGGAATCACCACGCCGGGCGGCAGAAACGATTCGTGCGAACGTTCATACAGACGTTCCACGGCCGCGCGAAACGCCTCGACGACGGTCACGGCGTGGGGATGCCCGGCCAGCCATTCGTCCGCCCGCGTCAGCAGCGCGTCGCGAGTGGCGGGCGGCAGCGTGCCGATGGCCACCAGGCGGCGGCGTGCGCGGTCGTACGTGACCAGGTCCTCATGGTCCAGGGGAAACACGTAGCCCGGCGGGAACTCGGCCAGCGGCTCGCTGATCCGGAGCTCACGGGTCGTGGTGAACGCAAAAGCCGTCGCAAGCTCCTCAATGGCGGCCCGTACGGGGGGAGCCGGCGGCAGGGCGTCGAGTTGGGCGAGGGTGTCCCGTGTCAACGCCGCCGTCGCCCGCAGTTCCCGCGTGGCGGCGTCGTAGACCAGCGGAACGTCGGGCGGCAGGGGGGGGCTGGGCGGTTCGGCCAGCGGCGCGGACAGCGTCGGCTGCGAGCGCAGGTACAGCTTCGCGAGCGCCTCGCGATAGCGAGCCTCATCGCTCAGGGTCCGCAACCGCTCCCGGTCGACGGTCGTCATCACGCCGCGCCACTTGAGCTGGTGCTTGTTCGGGTCGAATCGCGCGTAGCTTTCCGGTTCGGGCGGCAGCACCACGTCCGCCGGCAGCGCGTGCAGCGGCTCACGCACGGTGAGGCGCACCCTGTCGCTGCGAATCAGCCAGGGCGCCAGGCCGACGTACGCCACCACCACGCCCAACAGCAGGGAAAGGCACGCCCGAAACCCGATCAGCGCGCCCACGCCCGTCATCAGCAGCTTGGGATCCAGGGCCAGGGTGAGCGACTTGGCGCTGAAACCCTGGATGGAGAACGGCAGGCCGGTCATCGCCACAAGCCGGGCCTCGTGCGCCAGCTTCATCGCCATGGCGGCGGCCCCGCCCAGCAGCAGGACGCGGACGCGCGCGAGGGCCTCGGAGCCCTCGGCATACATCTCGCGCAGCGTTTCGGCCGCCGCAATGCCGAACGGGAACCGAAGCTTGTCGCGGATCAGCATCTGTCGGCGCAGCGCGATGCCCACCGTGATTCCCACCAGGCACACGGAGAACACCCACAGGGCCGTATAGTGCCACGTGAGTGACTCTCCCGTCATCATCGCCAGCGCCGGGATCGGCGCCACCAGCCCCGCAGACGAAACGGCCGCCCCCGACGAGCAGGCGGTCTGATTGATGTTGTTCTCCAGGATGCCCCAGCGACGGATGCGGCCGCCGCTCAGCCCGTGCATCGCGCTCCAGAAGCCGTAGCTCAGCAGGGCCGCCGTGATGGACATGTTCAGACCCCAGCCGATCTTCAGTCCGGTGTAGACGTTGCAGGCCGAGAGCAGGGCCCCGAGGGCCATACCCGTCAGGACCGCCCGGAGCGTGAGCTGGGGGGAAACGCGGTCCAGCGGCAGGGGTTCCATGTCGTGTCCGGCGCCCGCCGCCGGTGGCGAGGCTGGCGTCGGATCGGGTCGGGGGGCATCGCTCGGCGGAGAACTCACGGGCACCTCCCTTCCGGCGCAGCACGCCGGCGAACGCTCCTCGACTGCCGGCTATCGGTGTGTACGGGGATGGATCGAGAACGTCAAGCGCGGAACGGCCGGGCATCCTCGATGCCGCGCCCGCCCGTTCGGTCTTTCTCGCCGCGTCACGCAGTCACGGAAGCGCGTGCGCCGTGAGGCGAGCCCATCCGGCCTACATGCACCCGTTCCCGCTTCATCCCTGCAGCCATCTACCGCGGTATTCCTAGCGGCAGCAGGTACACCACACGCTCGCCCGGCGGCAGCTTCAGCGCCTCGGCCATCTTTTCATCCTCGAACGCCCCGACCGGCACGCCCGCCAGTTGCAGGGCCTCCGCCTGAAGCAGGATGTTCTGGGCGATGTGGCCCGCCTCGATGAAGCAGTATCGTTCCGCCCGGTCGCGATATTTCACTGCCGCACGCTCCACCACGGCCGTGATGATCACGGTGACCGGCGCCTGGGTGATCATCTCCTGGTGCAGCGCCGTCCGCTGCACGGCCCGCCGCTGGTCACCGGCCAGAAGCGGCTCCAGAGCGTGGTCCCGCGGCCGGTATCGGCTGACGCCATCCGCCGTCATCACCAGCAACTCCATGGGATACAGGGCGCCCGCCGAGGGCGCGGCGCGATGACCGCCGCGCCGATCAGTGATGCCCTGGCCTGCCCAGCAGAGCTGGCCGATCTGCTGCGGGGTCAGGGCCTCGTCCCGAAACTCTCGCACCGACCGGCGCCGCGCGATGGTCTCCTCCAGCGACATCGACCCGGCCGACACCGGCGCGGGCAACGGCCTGGGTTCCGGCTTCGGCGCCATGTTCGGTCCTCCGTTCGTGCCCAGCAGCACGGCCAGCGCGCTGCAGAACCACGTGACTTTCATATCCTGATCCTCCTATGGCTGCGAACCGGCCAGCATACGGACCGCCTGCCGCGGGTCAATGCCTTTCGCCGGCCCCTGAGTTCCTGCCCCGTCAGGCGACGCACGAAGAAAAGGACGAGGCCGCGCGCCCCGCCGCGGCTGCGCCTTCCTCGTCCCAGTCCGAAGGCTCGCCCTCGCGCGGCACGTGCGCACTCGACGGACCAGCCTTCGTCGACCCCGTTCCCAACTCGCAGCCGGCCTGCAGCACAAGTGTTCCTGTTCGTTCTGCAGGCGGCAGACGAGTCTCCGGATGTCGACCATCGCTGGTAACGCACGCCGCCCGCCCACGCGGCGGCTTCTCCACGCATCCGGGAGGGGAGAAAGGGGTCAGGAATCTTTCCTTGACGGCGTCCGACTCGTCGTGGACATGGAGTCGGACGCCCCGGGGCTTGGGGGCCGCGGCCGGCTTCAGCCGGCCTTCGCCTGTTAATGCAACCCACAGAGAACGCCCGAGAAGCCGGCTCGTGCAGAGGAGGCAGAAGAACGGGAGTGTTGAGGGTTCCGCCCATCCCCATCTGAGGATGCCGGCACTGGCCGGTCGGCGGAAGCCGACCACAAGCCAGACCCAAGAGACTGGAGACCAGAAACTGGAAGGGATGGGTGGGCGGGGCGTCGTACGGTGTGGCGGCGGGGAAGGCCCGTGAACGGGCCTGGGGCGGAGAGCGGAGAGTCGGCACTGCTCAAGAGCAGTGGCACGCACGCCTGTCCCTGCGCGACGGAAAGGGAATCCAGTTCGCTGAACAGCGAAACCGGCCTTCCGAGGCCGGTCTCTCCTCACGCCGGCCTGCGGTTGCCGGCTGCTTCTGCACTGCAAACGTCCAAATTCTTTGCGTCCCGCGCCAATTCTCCCACCTGCACCGGCGCGAGTCCTTCGTCGCCTCGTCGCGGAGCCTGCCCCGGCGCGCCGGGGTCTCTTCATCCCCTACTCTCGTCTTCCGCCGTCTGGTTCCTGTTCCGCGTGCCCCATCCCTGCTTGTGTGCGCCTGGCGTCTCTCGACTACGTTCCCTCGCATTCGTCCGGCACGCCGTTGCCGTTGAGATCGGTGCTGACGCCGGAGGCGATGTCGCACTCATCGGGCATGCCGTTTCCGTTACAGTCGTTTGAGGGCACGGCACAATCCGGGCCGGTCAGGTCCAGGACAAAGCTGCCCGCGCTGCCGCTCCATCCGGACACGCGAATCCGGTACTCCGTGCCCGCCGAGACGGACAGCGTCACCACCGACTGCCGGCCGCACGAATCGTCGTTGCAGACGATCTGGTTCGCGGTGGTGCCGGGGCAGCCGGTGTGGACGGAGAGCACGGTGTCATAGGCGGACCCGCACGTGGAGACGGTCAGCGAGCCACTGGTCAGGGGCGTGTAGCGGTACCACACGTCCTTCGTCGTGCTCGAAGTGCCGCAACTGGCGGACCCGTCCACGGTGGCACTGGCCGTCGATCCGCTGTACGTCACGCCGGGACAGGCATTCATCGCGTCGGCACACATGTCTTGGGCCAGCACCGGAATCACAAGCTGGCACTCGTCCGGGATGCCGTCCGGCTGGCAGTCCTCGCTGGCGCCCCAGAGCACGTCACAATCGTCGGGCACGCCGTTGCCGTTGCAGTCTTCCTCGCATTCGTCCGGAATGCCGTTCCCGTTGCAGTCCAGGCTGGTGCCCGAGGCGATGTCGCATTCGTCGGGGACGGAATTGTGGTTGCAGTCCTGCACGCCGGCCGTCCAGATTTCCTCCTGGTCCGCCAGGCCATTGCCGTTGCAGTCGCCCGAGCCGAAGAGAACGGCGAAGTCGGCGAAGTCATGCAGGTCCACGTCGCCGTCGTCATCCAGGTCGAACGCTCCCAGGCAGTCGTCCAGGGTGACGGGGGCGAGCGGGTCGGGCGTGGCGCCCGGCCCGGCCAGGCACTCGGCGAACACGACGTAATCGTCCAGGTCCACCATGGAATCAAAGTTCACGTCGCCGCCGGAGGGCCGCACTACGATCCCGGCCTGGTCCACCAGGTATCCCACCACGCTGCGCGTCATCCGCACGGCGTAGGGGTAGTTGATGTAGTTCGGCGTGTCGACGCTGTCCGTCGCCTTGTGGTAGTGCGGATTCGTCCAGACCTCGCTTTCGATAAGCAGGCAGGCGTCGTACCCGGCGCTGTCGAAGGGCGCGTGGTCGCTGGCGCTGATCCAGCCCGCGTCCATCCAGGTCAGTCCGTCGCCGTAGAGTGTGATCGCGTTGCCCAGGTGCGTCTTGATCGGGCTCGACGTGCGGGCGTAGATCCGGGCCTGGTTGGTCGAGGACGCATACGCCACCATGTCCGCCGAGATCATGCCAAGAATGTCATCCAGGGCGTGATCATCGACGTACGCCTCGCTGCCGTAGAGTCCCTGCTCCTCACGGGTGAACGCGATGAAACGAATGGTGTACGCGGACTCGTATCGCGTGAGAATCCGCGCCGCCTCCAGCACCAGGGCCACGCCGCTGGCGTTGTCGTCCGCCCCGGGGTTGTTGACGGAGTCGTAATGGGCCCCGATCACGTACTCCTGCGTGGAGTGCGTCGATCCGGTCTTCGTGCCCACGACGTTGTAGTACGTGTTGCCGCTGTACTGCACCGGCTCCAGCGTGACGGTCAGGCCATACTGCTGGAACAGGGCCGCGATATTGTCGCGGGCCAGGTCGTGCTCCGGACCGCCCACGCCGCGGTTGTCCCCATCGTGCGTGTAGAGCACGCCTTCGATGCCCTGGTCGTCGCCCAGGAAGTACCGATACGCCGCCTCGGAGACCTGGCTCACCGCCTTCTGCCCCGCCTCCGAACCCCGCGCAGCAACCGCCGCACAGGCGACCACGGCCGCCGCCGCCAGCACACAACCACGCCGCATCCACATGGTGTCCACGATGCGCACCCTCCTTCTTCTTTGATTGACCGTTTGGACTGAATCGGGCCGGCACATGGAAAGCCCTTCCCAGCGCGTTGGCCGTCCCAGGGTACCGGAGCCACCGCCCCGGTCGTTCATGCAGTATACCCGTTTGTACAGTACGGATTCAAGGACAGGTCGTCGAGGCGCCAAGAAGCTCGCGCATCCTGGCTGCGATGTCCGGGGCGGCCATCAGCGATTCCCCGACCAGCATGGCCGCCGCACCGGCGTTGCGAACCCGGGCGACGTCGGTGGGCGTGTGAATGCCGCTCTCGGCCACGAGAATCGACTTATCGCTCAGCAGACCGGCCGCCCGCTCGGTCGTTCCCACGTCCACCACCTGCCGGGCCAGATCGCGATTGTTGATGCCCAGCAGGTACCGCACGGCGCCCGCACCTCGGATCGCGGCGTGGACGGCTAGTAGCAGGCTCGGGTTGTGGGCCTCGACCAGGCTGGTCATGCCCAGGGAGTCGGCCAGCCGCAGCAGATCGACGATCTCGTCCGTCGCCAGCACCTCGGAAATCAGCAAAACGGCATCCGCACCAGCCGCGCGGGCTTCGTAGACCTGGTACGCCTCGACGGTGAAGTCCTTTCGCAATACGGGGACCGGCACCGCCTGCTTCACCTGGGCGATATACGCCAGTTCGCCCTGGAAGTACGTCCGATCCGTCAGAACGCTGAGTGCGGAGGCGCCGCCCTTGTGGTAGATTCGGGCGATGGCCACGGGGTCAAAGTCGGCCCGGATCACCCCCGCGGAGGGCGAGGCCTTCTTGATTTCCGCGATCAGGTGGATGCCGCGCGGAGCCGGCCGCCGGATGGCCGCGTGAAAATCACGGGGCGGTTCTGCGGCTTGGGCCTCTGCAATCACTCGGTCCAGGGGTCGACGGGCCTGTGCCTCGGCCACTTCCCGGCGTTTGGTGTCGATGATCCCGTCCAATATAGTGGGCACGATGATCTCCTGGACAGCGAACCTCGCGAGTGTAGCCCTGGGCGCCGGCGGTGGCAACGAACCGGCGCACCACGATCTGGCGGCTCGACTGCTCCAGGTCGACGTGGTTCTGTTCTGGGGAGGGCTGCTGCTGACCATCTGCCTGGGCGGTGCGTGGCTTTCTCGGGGCCGGCGCGACCTGCTGTCCGGTGCGCCGTCTCGTGAGAATACCGTACCCCTCGAATCGCTGATCGTCCCGCTCCTCTTCCTCGTGCTCGGCGCCTCGCTGGCGACGCCGCTCCTTGCCCGACTGGCGGGCGACCCGGCCGATCTGGCCGCCAAGCGTGCGGCGGGCAGTGTGGGACAGGCGGCCGGCGCCCTGGCCTGCCTGGTGATTGGTGGCCTGTTCGTTCGGGGCGGGCTGCGGCGTTTTCTGTTCGGGGATTTCCGGCTCGGTCGGGGGACGATCACGGCGTTGGTCGGGCTCATCGTGGCCCTCCCACTGTGCAGCCTGGTTCTCACGGCGACGGAGTGGGCCTTCGCTCGTTTGTGGCCGGCGTACCCCATGCCCGATCACGACGTGATCCGGGTGCTTCGCAACCCGAATGAGCCGCCCTGGGCCCCCATCGTGCTGTGGATCGGCGCGGTGATCATCGCCCCGATTGCCGAGGAGAGTTTCTTCCGGGGGCTGCTTCAGACGGTCATCGGCGCGAACGGGCGGCGGCGGTGGGTGGCCGTCGTGGTCACGTCCGTTCTGTTCGGGCTGGCCCACGGCTCGCAGTGGCAGGCGGTGCCGGCGTTGGCGCTTCTGGGCCTGATTCTGGGGGTGTTGTACGAGCGAACGGGCATGTTGTTCGTGCCGATTCTTCTGCACGCCCTCTTCAACCTCAAGACGCTGACGTGGGAGTTCTACGGGGCGGGGGGCGCTTGATCGGCCCGCGCCGCCCCGGTAGCATCGCCCGGACCCGTTTGGGGGCCTCCAGCCAAGGCACACATGGAACGAACGATGAAGAGTGTCGAACAACAGATGGCGATCCTGACCCGCGGCGCGGAGCACATCTACAGCGTCGAAGAGCTCCACCAGCGGGTTGCCCGCGCGGTGCAGACCGGCAAGCCCTTGCGGGTGAAGCTGGGGATGGACCCGACGGCTCCGGACCTGACCCTCGGGCACACGGTCGTGCTGCGCAAACTGCGGGACTTCCAGGACTGCGGGCACAAGGCGGTGCTGATCATCGGGGATTACACCGCACGGATCGGCGACCCGAGCGGGCGGTCCAAGACCCGGCCCATTCTCTCGGACGACGACGTGACCACCAACGCGCGGACGTACCTGGACCAAGCCGGCAAGGTGTTGGATTTGTCACCGGACCAGGTGGAGATCCGCCGCAACAGCGAATGGCTGGCCGCCATGACCTTTGCCGACGTGATTCGCATGGCCGCCCAGACCACCGTGGCCCGGATGATGGAGCGCGACACGTTCGACAAGCGCCGCAAGCAGGGCCTGGAGGTGTACACGCACGAGCTGTTCTACCCCATGATGCAGGCCCGCGACAGCGTCGAGATCCAATCGGACGTGGAGCTGGGCGGCACGGACCAGACCTTCAACAACCTGCTGGGCCGGGAGTTTCAGCGGAACGCGGAGCAGCCGCCGCAGGTGGTGCTGGTCATGCCGCTGCTGGTGGGCCTCGACGGCAGGGAGAAGATGAGCAAGTCGCTGGGCAACTACATCGGCGTCACGGAGCCCGCGTCGGACATGTTCGGCAAGATCATGAGCATTCCCGACGCCCTGATGCCGAACTATTTTGAACTGCTCACCCAGGTGCCGATGGACCGGGTGCGGGAAATGGTCAATCCGTCCCGCCGCAACCCGCGTGACGCGAAAGTGACACTCGCCAAGGAGATCATCCGGAACTTTCACGGCGCGGAGGCGGCCGACGCGGCGGAGCAGGAATTCTTCCGCATCCACGGCGGCGGCCAGGGCGGGCTGCCGGATGATATTCCCGACCACGTGTTGTCGGCGGACCTCATCCGCGACGGGCAGGTGTCCGCGGCCGACCTGGTTGTGGATTGCGGCTTCGCCGCCTCCAAGGGCGAGGCCCGGCGACTCATCAAGGAGAAGGGCGTCCGCGTGGACGGAGTCGCCCTGGAAGACCCGATGGGCAGCGTGGCTGTCCGGTCGGGCCAGATCGTCCAGCGCGGCAAGCGGAAGTTCGTCCGACTGGTCATCCCGTAGGTACGCCCCGCAGGCTGGCTTGTAGACTTCCGACAGGATGTAGGGTCCGCCATGCGGACCGGGACTTTCGACAGGATGTAGGGTCCGCCATGCGGACCAGGACTTTCGACAGGGCTTCGAAATGCGATTAATCACGAGTGTCAGCGGTATTCGCGGCGTGGTGGGCGAGACGCTCACGCCGCATCTGGCGGCCGACGCGGCTGCGGCGTTTGCTACGTTTGTCGGGAAGGGCCCGATCGTCATCGGCCGCGACAGCCGGCAGAGCGGCGACATGGTCAGGTCCGCCGTCATCAGCGGGCTGCTCGCCTGCGGGTGCGACGTGGTGGACGTGGGCGTCTGCGCCACCCCGACCACCGCGATGATGGTGACCCGCCACAAGGCCGCCGGCGGCGTCATGATTACGGCCAGTCACAACCCCAAGCCGTGGAACGGCATCAAGTTCTTCAGCGCCGAGGGCTGTGCGCCGCCCAAGCCGGTTGCGGAGAAGATTCTGGGCGTGTTGGCGGCCCGGGATTTCCGATTCATGCCCACGGAGAAGGTCGGGCGGCTGTCCTGTGATGACACGGCCGTCACTCAGCACGTGGAGGCGGTGCTGAAGACCGTGGACGCGGCGGCCATCCGCAGGCGGCGGTTCCGCGTGGTGCTGGACAGCATCAACGGGGGCGGGGCCGTTGGCGGGCGACAACTGCTGGAGGCCCTCGGGTGTGACGTGGTGCACGTCAACGGCGAGCCGAACGGCGACTTCGCCCACACGCCCGAGCCGACGGCCGAGAACCTGGTCGACCTCACCCGGCAGACGCGTGAGGCCGGTGCGGCCGCGGGGTTCGCCCAGGACCCGGACGCCGACCGGCTGGCCATCGTGGACGAGACCGGTCGCTACATCGGCGAGGAATACACGCTGGTCCTGGCCGCCCGGCAGGTGCTCGGCCGGCGGCGAGGCAACCTGGCGGTGAACCTGTCCACCTCGCGGATGATCGACGATCTGGTCGCGCGGCACGACGGCTGCGCGGTGTACCGGTCTGCGGTGGGCGAGGCGAACGTCGTCGACGTGATGAAGCGGGAAAACTGCATCTTCGGCGGCGAGGGCAACGGCGGCGTGATCGACCCGCGCATCGTGTACGTGCGGGACAGCCTGATCTCCATGGCCCTGGTGCTCCAGCTCCTGACGGACGAGGGCCGGCCGCTCTCGCAAGTCGTGGCGGACCTTCCGAGTTACGCTTGCGTGAAGCAGAAATTCGAGTGCAACCCCGATCGGACCGCGAAGATCCTGGCAGCCGTGCGCCAGGCCTTTGCGGACGAGAAGACAAGCGACGTGGACGGTCTGCGCATCGATTGGCCCGACGGCTGGGTCCACATCCGCGGCTCCAATACGGAGCCCATCATGCGTGTCATCGCCGAGGCTCGCGACGAAGACCGCGCCCGCGCTCTCTGCGCCCGCGTCCGCACCGTTGCGGACGGGGTGGGGTGAGGCAATGGTAATCCCGGTTCACCGGGACAGTCCTACCGAAGAATAGACCGGCTGGTCTCCGCAGGTCCCGGCGCGCCGGGATGGCGAGAAAGCCGGTCCCACGGAACCCATGAGACCGGCGAGAAAGCCGGTCCCAGTGCGCCTGAGAGTGTACTCGGACAGGAGGTGGAAGTCCTCCCAGGCACACGTTCTCCGGCCTGTCACCAAAGGAAAGGGCGTCGTCGCGAGACGGGGGCCGAAGCAACCGGAGGTGAACCATCGGTCCGTAGGATGACGAACGCGATTCGGCTGTGGAGTGCGGCGAGCAGGTAGAAGAAATCCCGGCCGTGCTCGTGGATCAGGAGGTGCTCGTCCACGTACGTCGGGCCGTCGACGGAGTAGCGCAGCAGCGCGCCGGCGCCGTCGTACTCGGCGAGCACGCGCTGTCCGTCATAGCAGAACCGCGTGGTCCGGCCATCCCGGACCTGCTGCACCCGGCGGCCCGGCGCGTCGTAGGCGAACGCGGCCAGCGTCGCCCCGGCCGGGTGATTCATCACCAGACGGCGAGCATGCCCCTATGGGGCTCCGGAGTCACGCGGCGGTTAATCGCTCGACGACTCAGGCCCTTCGCCGTTGGCTTCGGGACCCGACGTGCCCTCCAGGTGCAGACGGATTTGGCCCTTGCGAGTCTCCAACCACCCGCCCATCTGACGCGCTTTCTCCTTCAGTTTCTCCAGTTCGGCGGCCGCTTCCGCCGGATCGATCGTCGGTGGCGGCCGATACAACTCCGACCAGTCCAGCGGCGGTGGCGTCGTTTGGCGGTGCGGGAATCGCCGGTCAAAGAAACGCTCAACGCCAAGATGCTCGCGAA
>Ga0334888_1005274_pt1 | contig 10954 bp, 3 predicted proteins | sample GraSluR1_MG_FD_207227 | JGI IMG/M metagenome (GOLD analysis project Ga0334888, IMG submission 207227) | Sludge microbial communities from methane-producing bioreactor in Wageningen University, Netherlands - Granular Sludge_3_08-R1 | ecosystem: Engineered > Bioreactor > Anaerobic > Unclassified ...
CGCGTAGTCCCCGTCGGCCGGCGGACTGAAGAGGAAGACATGGTCGATGCCGGTGGCGGTGGTGGCCCGGGCCGTCGCACAGCGTCCCGACGTCTGGTCGATGAACGTGAAATCGTTCAGCGCCCCGTCGATGTTGTTCAGCACCGCGTACGGCAGCGACCCGGACGGCATGATCTCAATCGAGGCGCAGTCGTCCGGAATGACAGGAGACAACGTGTCGACGATCAGGGTGAAGGAGACGTTGTCGCGGGTCTCCAGGTTGTTGTCGACTCCGATGTGGTACGTTATGCCTGCGGTGAGTTCCACGTCGATATGAACCGGCCGCGCCGAGCCGGGCGCCCTGCGACCGCCCATATACACCGGCGTAGTGTCGAAGTCGGTGCCAACGTAGACACTCATCCGCCGCTCGCTGCTGCGGAGCGGGGCCCTCTGCCAGGGCAGAAGCTGGATGCGGTAGGTGTCCGTCACCGTCGGCGTAAAGCTGTAGTACACGTCCGGACCGTCTGTGTAGCCCGCCGTGATGTCCGGCAACTCCGGCGCACACGGCTGCAGGTGGTCCACCGCCCCTTCCAGGGTGCCGAAGATGACGATCGGGACCGCCGGTCCGATCACCTCGGCCCCGGCGGGCGCGTCGTTGGCCGGGACCGGCGGGGCTGCCATCGCGGCCAGGGGGATAACCCCAAGCAGCACCAGGGCGGCCACGCCCCCGGTACGTCTGTTGCAGAGCGTGCCGGGCACGCCTCTTTCCGTTTCTCGCATCGCATGGTCCTCCATAAACTGGAACAGGAAATCGGTAACTCGCCATATGACGTCACGCGCAACTGCCGCGCGCACGCACGACACCCGCGCGACTTGCCGCGCTCCGCACGTTCATCCGGACAGGGCTGTGCCATCCGGTCGATGACGCATACGATCTGGAACCTGGGATGGGTTCCCCGCACCCGACCTACACCGGGCACGAGATGCCAGTCCGCCACTGAACCACTGGTCAAAGCTCGGAGGAGTGATAGACAGACCCTCTGCAGGCTTCCAACGTCCTCCAGTCTAGTAGTAGACCGAATGACGGGAATAAGGTCAACCCCTTGCATCCGTTGTTTGTACAGCCGCTTGACCGGTTTGGCGGGAATCGTTCATTCGATTCTGCACCTGCGGAACGCCAATCCTGATACATCCGGTTGCGTTTGCCTCAGGGTTTGCCTATAGTGGTATTCCAGCAAGAGCGCGTCAGGTTCCATGATAGCTGAGAGGAGAGAGGCATACTGGCTGTGACGGACTGCCCGCGTGTGTAGGCCTGCGCCTGTCCCGGGTGTCGCAGCCCCGGCGCATCCGATGCTCCTTCCCCATCCACAGGTTTCGGAGACGAGAACCCGGTTTCCCCGCATTGGAGTTGACCCTGTGTCCTGCAAAACCCATCAGCGATCCGTTCGTACCATTCTTGCTGTAACTGCTTCTTTGATCTGCGTTTCAAGCGCTTCCGCCAACCCTGGGACGGTCGCGGATCTGTCCCAGATGCCCGCGTACTTCCACGACGTGACAGGTCCGCGTGCGTTCCTCCCGAGCGACGTCGAGTTTGTCGTTCGCGTCACGCCGCGCCCGGGGCGCTCCGGCGAACGCCCGGACACCCTGCCCGCACGCGTGAGCCCCCTGAGGCTGGCACCCGCGGCTGCCGCTCTGGAGGGACATCTGGAAAGACGCAATCTCTTCGTCGTGCGCGACGCCCCCAAGGGGGCGATCCAAAACGTCGCCGGCGTGGAGTACGTGCTCCCGCTACTGTACCTGGAAGACGATGACATCCCGATCTACCCGACAAACCGCGTCGCCGTCCAGTTTCGAGCCGGTGCTGATCCGCAATTGCTCTACCAGTTGGCGCTTACGCACGGCTTTGACGTCGAGAAGCGCGAACGGGGGGTGAACCGGTACTGGTTGACCGTGCGTGACGTAAGCCGCACAAATCCTTTGGCGCTGGCGAATTACATCCACGAGAACACAGAAATCGCAGAGTATGCGGCGCCCGATTTTGTGCTGCCTAAAGTCGCACTGGAGCCAGACCCGATTCTCGATCCGTACTATGCACTTCAGTGGCACTTGGATGGCGACGTTCTCAAGGGTGCGGCGGCCGGCAGCGACATTAACGCAGAAGCCGCCTGGGATTCGAATTACGGCGCAACGGCCCTGGGTTCATCCACGGTGCGGGTGTCGATCCTCGACGAATGCGTTGAAAAATGGCATCCGGATCTGTTCCCCAACTGGGCTGCCGGGCTGGACCTGGACAACGACCCGCCGGACGACGACCCGAGTCCGGACGGTGGCCAGCGGCACGGGACCGCCTGTGCGGGTGTCGCGGTGGCCGCCGCAAACAGCATCGGCGTCCGTGGCGCGTGCCCGAGTTGCGGCCTGATCGGCGTGAAGTTCTTCGGGGCCACGGTCGCAGAGATGGCTGAAGGCTTCTACTTCAGCATGGACCCGAACAACGACGGGGATCACAGCGACGGGGCCGCCGTTCTCAGCAACAGTTGGAGTTTCGCCAGCGGGACGCTGCAGCCTCCGGAGGTTGTCAACGCGATCAACACCGTGGCCACCACCGGGCGGAACGGAAAAGGCGTGCTCATTCTGTTTGCCGCGGGCAACAACGATCACACGGTCAACGGCGTGTCGGCCATCGCCCAACTGGCAACCACCATGGCGGTCGGCGGGACGAACAGCAACGCCCAGCACACGGAATTCAGCGACGTCGGGCCGGAGATCGGCATCACCACCCCCACGAACGACCGCGGTGACGACGGCGTGCGGTTCCCCTGGCTGGACATCGTGACGGTCGATAACACCGGCTCCAGCGGCTACAACGGGCTGCCGGACCTGGACTACACCAACGCCTTCGGCGGCACGAGCTCGGCCACGCCGCTGGCCGCGGGCATTCTGGCCCTGATCATCTCGCAGGACGAGAGCATGACGGCCGCTCAGGCCCGGGCGATTCTGCAGCACACGGCGGTCCGGCTGGACGAGCCGTACGGCCGGTTCGACCCGGTGACCGGGCACAGCCACCGCTTCGGGTTCGGACGGGCGGACGCGGGTCAGGCCATCGCGGCGGCGGCCGGGGGAATTCGGTGGCCGGACCGGATCAAGACCCTGACGGCCTCGCCCGTGGGCAACAACATCCAACTGGTCTGGACCCGCCCGCTGGACGATTACGAGTCGACGGTGGTGGTGAAGTCCAATACGCCCATCGACTGGATGCCCGAGGACGGGCAGACGTACTCGGTGGGCCAGGAGGTGGCACCGGGGGTGATCGTCATCTTCAACGGGCCGGATACCAGCTACACGGACCTCGGCGCGTTGACGGGCGCCTTTTTCTACGCTGCGTATCCGCGCAGCGCGTTGAATCGCTACGGGTTCGGGGCCAAGGCGCACCGCATTCGCGGCGGGGTGACCGTATTCTACGACAGTTGCGAAGGTGCATCGCCGCCCTGGACTCACGACGGCCCGGGCGACGAATGGGAGCGTGGCACACCGACCTCGGCGAACGGCATCTTCGGACAGGTGGTCGGGGGCAGCGGCCCGCTGGCGGGCATCCGGGGCGTCCGCGCCATCAACGGCAACAACTGCTGGGGCACGGACATGCGTTCCACGTACAATCCGAACGCGAACTTCTATCTGCAAACGCCGTTGTTGAATCTCACCGGTGTTACGGCGCCGGTGTTCCTGGAATACTGGGACTGGTGCCTTCTGGAAACGTACTACGACCGCTGTACGGTCGAAGTGGTCGACGCCGGCAACGCGTTCCTGGGCTACGTAGACGCCGACACCGGCGGCGATTACGACTGGACACAACGGATCTATGATCTGACGCCCTTCGCCGGTCAGCCGATCAAGATCCGCTTCCGCCTTCAGTCCGACGGGCTGCTGCAGCGTGACGGGTGGTTCCTGGATGAAATCCGGGTGACGGTGGCCGACAACGTGCCCATCCCGCCGACGGCGGATGACCTGTACGCGGAGACCCCGGAAAACCAGCCCGTGAACATCCAGCTCAAGGGGTCAGACCCGAACCCGGGCACCATCCTGCAATACGTGATCGCGTCGCTGCCGGCTCACGGCGCGTTGACGGACCTGAACGCCGGCACGCCGATCACCACGGTCCCGTACACGCTGGCCGCAAATGGAGCCTTCGTCACGTATGCCCCGTCGGCGGACTACCAGGGGCCGGACGTCTTTACGTATCACTCGTTTGACGGCGGCCTTCCATCCAACGAAGCCGCGGTCACACTGTCGGTGGGCACGCCGTTGCTCGTGTACGACTTCCCGCTGGATACGGACCCGGGCTGGCTGCGGGAAGCCTCGTGGCAATACGGCTATCCGCTGGGCCAGGGCGGCGATCCGCCGACGGCATACACCGGGATGCGGATCTACGGCTACAACCTGGCGGGCAAGTACGAGAAGGACCTTCCGCCGGTATGCCTGACCACGCTGCCCCTGAACTGCCGCGGGCTGACACGGGTCACGCTGTCTTTCGCCCGCTGGTTGGGCGTGGAGTCCAGCAGCTATGACAGTGCGTCGATCGAAGCCTCGACGGACGGCGAGCGATGGGAGACGGTGTGGCGGCACAGCGGCGCGAACCTCCAGGAGACTTCGTGGAGTCAGCAGTCTTACAACATCGGGGCCATCGCCGATGGTTCGCCGTTCGTTCAAATCCGCTGGGTCATGGGCCCGACGGACAGCGCCGACGAATACAGCGGCTGGAACCTGGATGACATCCGGGTCCTCGGCATCGGAACGCCCGAGGCGAACCAGCCGCCTCTGGCCAAACCGGCCTCCGTGGAAACCGGCCGGAATTTTGCCATGGACATCGCTCTGGAAGCGATTGACGTGGACAACGATCCGCTGGCCTACACCGTGGAGGCGTTGCCTGCAAACGGAACCCTGTGGGACCCGAGCGGGGGGACGATCACGGACGTGCCGTACACGTTGGTCGCCCCGGGCACAACGCTGGTGTACACGCCCGACCCGGAATATGTGGGGACGGACGTCTTTCGCTTCCGCGTTTTCGACGGAAGCCTCGACTCGAATCTGGCCCCGGTGACGGTGACGGTCCTGGACTTCGCGGACTTCCCCATGGAAGACGGGTTTGAGGACGGCCCGCCGCTAGCGCCGTATTGGCAGACAAACTCAACGAATGTCGGGTATATCAAGGTCACGGACGAGCACGGCCCGCAGGGCGACTACCACGTGGTGATGGCCTCGGGGGCGGAGAACGCGTTCAGCCTCAACGAACTCACGCTGGTCGCGGACCTCGAGGGCCACTCCAAGGTCCTCCTGCGATACGACTGGAAAGACTTTGACGATGAGCGGCACCTCGCCCCCGCATCCTGGCAGGGCTCGGCCCAGGGTGACGCCGTGGCCATCAGCGAGGATGGAATCCACTGGTACAAGGTCGCGGACCTCGTGAATCCCCGGGTGGCCGCGCCGGAGGCCGACAGCGACGGCCAGCGGGCCGACTTCTACCAGACGGTCACGCTCGATCTCGACGCCGCCGCGGCTGCCGCCGGCATCGCGTACAACCACACGTTCCGCATCCGGTTCCAGCAGTATGACAACTACCCGATCCCGTCCGACGGCATCGCGATCGACAACGTGCAGCTCATCCAGGGAACGGACGATCCGATCATCACGACGCCCGCCCTGCCGCTGGCGGTCCTGGGGGTGCCCTACGGCCCCGTGTCGTTGACCGCCGCCGGCGGCGACCTTCCGCTGACGTGGTCGGCGCCGTTGCTCTACTTCGAGGAGAACCTGGGAAGCTCTCCGTTCGCCGAAGTCGGCGAGCCGCAGGGCTGGATCGGGCACGATGCGGTGTTTGACTACACGCTGCCGTTCGCGTTCCCGTTCTACGGACAGAGCTACACGCAGATCAAGGTGGCCACGGACGGCTGGATCAACTTCGGCTCGTACGTCGGCTCCACCTACAACAACAGCCTGGCCCTGCTGAAGTACAACAAGCGGATCGCCGTGCTCTGGGACGATCAGACCACCCAGGGCGGCGGGGACATCTACATCGACGACGATACGCCCGGACAGGTGACCATCCGGTGGGCCACGTTCATCGGAGCGAATCCCTGCAACTACAGCGCCACGCTGTACGACAACGGCCGCATCCGCATGGACTACGGACCCGGCAACACGCCACTGACTGCCACGGTCGGGATATCGGCGGGCGACCAGGTCCGGTACCTGCTGTCCGCTCACGACGCCCAGCCGGACCTGGGCAACGCGAATTCCATGCTGATGAACTTCTCACAGCTCCCGCCGGGGCTGGCGATGGACGCGGCGGGCACGATTTCCGGCACGCCCACCCGGACCGGTCTCTTCAAGGCCATCTTCCACGTGGTGGACGCATCCCAGCGAACGGACGAAAAGCTGATTCCGATGGCTGTGGTCGCTCCGATGTTCGGCGACTACGACTTTGACGGCGACGTGGACCTCGACGACTACGAGGCGTTTGCCGAGTGCATGGAAGCGGAGACGGCCTCCGAGCTATGCTTGCTTGTCTTTGACGACGACGGCGACTTGAGCGTTACGTTGGCCGACTTCGCCCGCTTCCAGCGGGAGTTGGCCGGCGAGCCCGAGCCGCTCGCGTTCCTGGTGGGCCATTCGCCCGACGCCGGCAGCACGCTCTGGCGGCCGAACAACAACGTGGTGCGCCTCCACTTCGACCGGGACATCGTCCTGCCGGACGTCGACGAGCTTCAGATCGTCAAGCTGGTCCCCGGCGGAGGGTATGGAATCGACCAGACCTCCAACTTCGCCCTGTCGGTCGAGAGCGACCTGCTGGGCGATCCCCGCGTGCTGCGGATCTTCCAGCACTCGCCGGCCCTTGAGCACGGCTCGTGGTATGCGATCCGCAGCACCGGCAACTGGCCGGGCGTCGCGCCGTTTTCCGCGGAATACGCCGTCGCCGTGGGTGACGCGGACGACGACGGCAGCGTCCTGAACGCGGACCTGAGTTACATCAACGCCGCAGCGCCCACGATGGACGTGGGCGACTCCGAACGGCGTGACATTGACGGCGATGGCGCCGTCACGATCGAGGACGTGGACCGGGCGGCGGACTTCGTGCCGTCCGGGCCGACCCCGCGTCCGGACGGGCACTAGGCCCGCCGGGGATGGATCGGAAATCGTCCGGGCGCGTGGGGCGGGTCTGAGCGCCCGCAACGCGACCGGAAGTCAGAAGAAGGGAGAGAGCAGAATGAAAGTCGTTTCATTGGGCGCGCTTGCGCTCCTGACAATCACCACGGTTTCGCCGGCCGCCAGCACTACGTTTGACCCGCCGCTCGTCGAGGTTCAGGCGGGCACGCCGGCCCTGTTTGACGTGTACGTGGCGGTCGAATCCCTTTCGGCGTTCGATGCCGCGGACATCCTGATCGGGTCCAACGAGGTGGCGGACCTCAGCTTCGCGTACAGCCCGGAGTGGGAAGCGGCCATGGCCGGCTTCGTCACGCCGATCACGTACGACAGCGGCGTCTACGGCCAAGACGTGTTCGTGGGCGGCTTCCGTGTGGCCGGTGCGATCGAGGGCAGCCTGTGGGTCGGCACGCTGACGGTGGACACTGCGGGCCTGGCGGTGGGCGATTATCCGATTGTCGTGGACGGCGTCGCAGACGGCATGAGCCGCCTGACGCTGGCCGGCAATTGGGAGCCGCTCTCCGGCATGGGCACGGTCCGCATTCCGGAGCCGGCAACGCTGGTTCTTCTGGCGATCGGCGGGCTGGTCGTGGCGCGGCGCAGGGCCACATAGACGACGAACTGCGGACGGCGAAAGCGCCGGACCGCGCAAGCCGAAGCGAGCGTTGCCTCCGTACGGTCGGCCGCGCCTGCCGCGCGCCGACGGCATGCCGTGTGGCGGCGTGCCTGCGGCCGGTCGGCCTCCGCTGCTCGTCGTGGCTCCGTCAGTTCCCCAGCCGCAGCCACTCGCCGATCTGCGGTGCGTAGCGGACGATCAGCCCGGCAAACACGACGCTCACCATGCTCATGAGCTTGATGAGGATGTTCAGGCTCGGGCCGGAGGTGTCCTTGAACGGATCACCCACGGTGTCGCCCACCACGGTGGCCTTGTGGTCGTCCGAGCCTTTGCCGAACACGATCAGGTCCGGCGCGTTCGCCCGAACGGCCTGTTGTGCCCGCGCCAGAATCGCATCGCGGGCTCCCGCGGGCAGCCTGGCCCGAAGCTCGGCGCTCTCCACGACTTCGCGGGCGGTCACCCGACCGTAGGTTTCGATCAGCTTTTTCGCGTTGTCCCATGCGCCGCCCGCATTCGCCATGTAGATCGCCATGGCGAAGCCGCAGGTGAGTCCGCCGGCCAGCAACCCCATCACACCGGGAACGCCGAACACCAGACCCACCACGATCGGAAGAATAATCGCCAGCAGAGACGGCACGATCATTTCCCGCTGGGCGCCCGCCGTGGAAATCGCCACGCAGGTCGCGTAGTCCGGGTATTGCTCGTTGCCCAGGGTCACGCGGGCCGGCCAGTTGTCCGGATTGTGCACGAAGGCCTCGTCCTTTCCCTGTCCGCGAAGGTAGTCCCGGATCTTCTCAAACTGCCTCCGACACTCCAGCATCATCTGGTTGGCCGCCCGGCCCACGGCCTTCATGGTCAGCGAGGAGAACAGGAACACCAACAGCACACCCGAGAAGAGGCCGCAGAGGACCTTCGGGTTCATCAGCGTCACGTCGTAGAACCGCATGAAATGCTGCATCGACGCTCGCCGGGCCGCCACCAGCTCCAGAACATGAACCTCGCCCCCTTCGACGAATTCCGCCCTCCGGACGTATCCCTCCTCATGGCTGGCCTCCGGGCCAAGCGTCAGTTTCGTCTTGCCGATCACCAACTCTTCCTGCGCCGCCGGCGAGAGCGTCGCGAAATCCAGGGCCATGTACGCCTCGAAATCGCTGTTCGCCTTGCCGTCGCCGATCCGGCCGCCGAACTTGCCGAACCCCAGGTACACGGCCTCATCGGGCGCCGCTGCGGCGTAGACGGCGGGAACCATGTCGCGGGCCTGGTAGACCTGCCCGAACCGGACCTCCTCCAGGTACGCGGCCAGCAGCGCCAACGCCGTCAGGGCCGCCGACCCGATCGCGAATCCCTTGCCCGTCGCCGCGGTGGTGTTCCCGAGGGCGTCCAGCGCGTCCGTACGCTGGCGGACCTGTGGCTGCTGGTGGGTCATCTCCGCGTTGCCGCCGGCATTGTCCGCGATCGGCCCGTACGCATCCGTGGCCAGCGTGATTCCCAGGGTGGCCAGCATCCCCACCGCCGCGATGCCCACGCCGTACAGCCCGAGCATGAACTCCGACCCGCCGCCCGCAAAGATGAATGCGGCCAGGATGGCCACGATGATCGTCGCCAGCGACGCCCACGTGCTGAACATGCCTTCGGCGATCCCGCCGATGATGACCGTGGCCGGTCCCGTGACGGCCTGGGAGCTCACGCCCCGCGTGGGCGGGTAGTCATAGCTGGTGTAGTACTCCGTGGCCTTGCCGATGATGACACCGGCCACCAATCCGGCCAGAATGCTCCCCCAGATGCCGTACCACTTGACCGTGTATCCGTCCTCCGTCGCGGGGATGTCCTTCAGGAGGAACCAGCAAACCCCGAGGGCCACCACCGCAATCAGCGCGGAACTGCCGAAGATGCCACGGTTCAGCGCCGCCATCAGCACCCCCATGGTGGCCTTCTCTTCCGTGCGCACCAGGTAGATGCCGATCACCGAGAGCACGATGCCGACGCCGGCCAGCACCATCGGCGTGGCCAGAAAACGGATCGCCGCCGCGGCGCCGTTCGCCGTAATCTCGGACCCGAACAGGGCCGTCGCCGCCGCCACACCCAGGGCTGCCGTCGCCAGGATGGAGCCTGCGTAGGATTCGTACAGATCGGCGCCCATGCCCGCTACGTCCCCGACATTGTCACCCACGTTGTCCGCGATGGTGGCGGGGTTTCGCGGGTCGTCCTCGGGGATGCCCGCTTCGACCTTGCCCACGAGGTCCGCCCCCACATCGGCCGCCTTGGTGTAGATTCCGCCGCCCACACGAGCGAACAGCGCCTGTGTCGAGGCCCCCATGCCGAACGTCAGCATGATGACAGTGATCACGGAAAGATGGATGTCCGTGACGTGATACAGAATCAGGAACCAGCCGCAGATGTCGACCAGGGCGAACCCCACTACAACCAGGCCCATCACGGCCCCCGCGCGGAACGCCACCACCAGCCCGCGGTTGAGGCTCTCCCGGGCGCCCGCGGCCGTTCGGTTACTCGCCAACGTGGCCGTTCGCATGCCCAGGTAGCCGCACAAACCGCTGAAAAAGCCGCCGGTCAGAAACGCGGCGAACACGATTTCGTTCTGGACCTTCAGGACGAAGCCCATGAAGGCCAGCAGGGCAGCCAGGACCACGAAGACGATCGCCACCACCCGGTACTGCCGACGGAGATAGGCCATCGCCCCTTCCCGCACGTGGCCGGCGATCTCAATCATGTCCGGATCACCCGGATTGGCCGTCTTGACCTCCCGGTAGAATTTCAGGGCGAAGAAGAGCGCCAGCAGCGCCCCGATCGGCGCGACCCACCACACGCCGGGGATGGCCGGTCGGATGACCGCCCCCGCCTCCACAGGCGCTTCCGCCGCAGCGGCTGTGGCTGCCGTCAGTGAGAACGCGATCACCCCAAACACCCACACCCAGCAGGTCGAACGGCCCACGGTCGAGAACAAGGCAGGTCTCCTTATGCTGAATCATCCGCGCGGATCGGTCGCGTCTGACCGGCTCGCGTCGAACTGCAACCCTTTATTTTTCCGAGAATTACAAATGGTGCCCGCGCCGGCACCCCGGTTTCCGTCCCACGGTACGCGGGGAATATAGCAGAACGCGGTGTCACGTCCAGTGTTTTTCGGTGGTCCAGGTTGCCCCTGAACACCGC
>Ga0334888_1005293_pt1 | contig 10926 bp, 14 predicted proteins | sample GraSluR1_MG_FD_207227 | JGI IMG/M metagenome (GOLD analysis project Ga0334888, IMG submission 207227) | Sludge microbial communities from methane-producing bioreactor in Wageningen University, Netherlands - Granular Sludge_3_08-R1 | ecosystem: Engineered > Bioreactor > Anaerobic > Unclassified ...
GGCCTCCCAGTTGCTTACGCAACCGGGTCCCTCCCTCCGCGGGACGAGCTTCCCCTTATCAATGTGCAGGCTGCCTTAGTCTATCCAGGATCCCCAGATCCCGCGCCTCCCGGATCTGGGAAAGGTTGGCTGTGTCGATGAAGAATTTCATGATAGGGTTTATTTTAAAGTCGGCTGTCGGGGATGTTTGTGGGGAGGATGCCTTTGACGTCGTAGATGAGGGTGCCGGAGGATTTTAGGGTGGAGAGGTTGAGGGTGAGGAATTCTTTGTGGGCGACGGCCAGGATGATGGCGGCGTAGCCGTTGCTTTCGGGGAATTCAGAGAGGATGGGGACTCCGTATTCGTGCATGACTTCTTCGGGTTTTGCCCAGGGATCGTAGATGGTGACTTCAATGCCGAAATCGGTTAATTCTTTGTGGATGTCTATGGCTCGGGTGTTGCGGATGTCGGGACAATTTTCCTTAAAGGTGATGCCCAGCATGAGGATTTTGGCTCCTTTGACTGGTTTTTCGGCTTTGATCATCATTTTCACGACTTCGTTGGCCACGTATTTGCCCATGCCGTCGTTCATGCGCCTTCCGGCCAGAATGATCTCGGGATGGTATCCGTAGCGTTGGGCGCATTGGGCCAGGTAATACGGATCCACTCCAATACAATGCCCGCCTACAAGACCGGGTTTAAAAGGCAGGAAATTCCATTTGGTTCCTGCTGCCTCCAACACCTGGTTCGTATCCAACCCCATGATGTTAAAGATCCGGGCCAGTTCATTTACAAACGCAATATTGATATCACGTTGTGAGTTTTCTATGACTTTGGCTGCCTCCGCTACCTTAATGGATGGGGCAAGGTGGGTCCCGGCTGTGATCACTGAACTATAAATTTGGTTGACCAATTCCCCTATTTCCGGAGTTGAGCCCGAGGTTACTTTTTTGATCTTTTCTACGGTATGTTCCTTGTCCCCGGGATTGATGCGTTCCGGACTGTAGCCGGCAAAGAAATCGGTGTTGTATTTCAACCCGGACACCTTTTCCACTACCGGGATACAAGCTTCTTCCGTGACACCCGGATAAACAGTAGATTCATAGACCACAATGTCTCCTTTGGAAATCACCTTCCCGACTGTTTCACTGGCTTTCACCAATGGCATAAGGTCCGGATTATTATTCTTGTCCACGGGAGTGGGAACTGTCACGACATAAAAATTGCTATCCTTGATTTCTTCCAAGCGGGTAGTACACTTGAACCCATCTTTTAATGCCTGTTGCAACAAGGCATCATCCACTTCCAACGTGGCATCGTGACCTTGCATCAATTCTTTAACACGGACTTCATTTACGTCAAATCCAATGGTTTTGAATTTTGTGGAAAATAAACGGGCCAGGGGAAGTCCCACGTAACCAAGCCCGATTACTGCTATACGGATATCTTTCATAAATTATGTAACTATTATTTCAAAAAGTTTTATTTTAAATTGTCCCAATACCATTTGATGGCTTCCTGAAGACCTTTCTTAACGGAATATTTCGGATCGTATCCGAGTAAAGACCTTGCTCTGTCAATAGAAGCCAGAGAATGCGGAATATCCCCGGCCCTGAACGGTCCGTATACAGGATTTATTTCGCCAATAGCCGGGTCAAAACCGGAAAGGCCTTCTCTTAGGTAATTGAACAACTGGTTAAGGGTTGTTCTTTCTCCAAAGGCCACATTGTAGACCTTATTCACCGCCCGGGGATTCGTGGTTGTCATGGCCAGGTAGTTGGCCTGGATGACATTTTCTATATACGTAAAATCCCTGGAATACTCCCCGTCTCCATTGATCACAGGACTTTCATGGCTGATAAGACTTTTTACAAACAAGGGAATGACCGCAGCATAAGCTCCTTTGGGGCTTTGCCTTCTGCCAAAGACATTAAAATAGCGAAGCCCGATGCACTCTATGCCGTATGTTCTGGAAAAGACATCGGCATACAGTTCATCCACATATTTTGTAACAGCATAAGGGGAAAGCGGTTTGCCAATCTTGTCTTCCATTTTGGGTAACGTTTCGGAATCTCCGTACGTTGAGGAAGATGCGGCATAAACAAAACGTTTCACTCGGGCATCACGGGCAGCGACCAGCATGTTCAAAAAGCCCCCTATGTTTACTTCATTGGTGGTTACCGGATCCTTAATGGAACGCGGTACCGAACCAAGGGCGGCCTGGTGGAGTATATAATCCACCCCTTTTACTGCTTCACGGCATGTTTGAAGGTCGCGAATATCCCCTTCAATAAATTTAAAAAAAGGATGGCTTATAAAACCATCCATATTTGATTTGAATCCTGTGGCCAGGTTATCCAGGCATATTACCTCAAACCCATTTTCTAAAAAGAATTCACACAGGTTTGAGCCGATGAATCCGGCCCCACCTGTGATCAAAACACTGTTATTTTTCATTCCATTGGTTTTATTGGAGCTCCTCCTTTTTTAATCTTTGCACGTGACCGCGACCGAGTGCTTTGACCTCGCACCCCAGTCTGAAGTATTGCCGAATGGTATCGTCATCCAGAATACCAAAACAATCAATAACGGCCAGCGGTTTCCCGGCCCATTTGACTATATCTGCAGGCTTCAGGTGCAGGTAATCATGATGAGGTACAGCCAGTACCAAAGCTTCAGCTCCCTTGAGCATGGCCGGCAGGTCCTTTTCTACCTTCAGGTTTTTCAAACCATCCTGGTTACGGAAGAAACGGGACCAGGATTGCCCGATGGCGGGATACGTTTCCTGGGATTCAAATTCGTACCAATGATCCACGTACGGATCGTGAACACGTATCTCTGCACCCATCTCGGCCAGTTTCCGGACGACCATCTCCGATCCGCTGTAGCGGGTATCTCCCACATCCTGGCGGTAACTTGCCCCGCAAAGAACCACATCGGCACCGGCAATGTAGCGACCCATATTACGCAGTGCATCACGCACCAGTTCAGCCACATGAAGGGCACGGGTGTCATTAATGTCAATGGCTGTCGGGGTTATTTTGAATAGGTTGTCCCCGTCTTCAAATCCCAATATGTGACGGTATGCCCAATAACCCAATCCGCCGTCTTTGGGAAGGCAATACCCTCCTATCCCGGGACCGGGGAAGATCATATTGCTATGGGTGGGGCGCATTTTTATGGCTTTGATCACTTTGATCAGATCCACCCCGTTGCGTTCGGCAAAAATGCTCCATTCGTGCAGGTAGGCCAGGATGGTTGCCCTATAAGAATTTTCAACGATCTTGGTGGTCTCGGATTCAATGGGACGGTCCATGACCGTAAGCGGAAATTTCTCCGTATTCAGGACTTCACGCAGGAATTTTTCCACCCGCTTGCGGGCCTCGGCATTGCACCCCGAGCAAACCCTCCAGAAATCGCGGATACTGGCCACGTATTCCTTTCCCGGCATAACTCGTTCAAAACTATGGGCCAACAACGGTTCGGATTCAATGCCACGGGCAGCGAATGCTTTTTTCATAATGGGCCAGGCAACAAATTCGGTCGTTCCCGGAGCCACGGTAGTTTCAATAAGCGTGAGGCAATGCGGCTGAATTCTTTCTCCTATAGTGCGAATGGTTGCTTCCAGGGCAGCCATATCGGCTTCCCCGGTAACCATCATGCCCAGATCCTGCTTTACAAAATCACATTGCACATCAACCACCACACAATCTGCCAACGACAAACAATCGCTGTTGAACGTTGCCACCAGCGTCTTCTCATCCTTCACACATTTTGAAATCAGGGCATCTACTTCCGGATCTTCTGCCTTAACGGGAGATTCTCCCCGATTGATCATAGGGATCTTCCAGTAACTGCGCGTACTGGGCCGCTGGCATACGATTACAAACTTGGAATATTTCCCCTGCTTGTCTTTAGAACCTGCCACCACAGCAGCCATAACAGCCCCTACAAATCCGGCCCCCATCACCACCACCACCTCCTGTCCTTTCTGGTGTGCCTGCTTTGTTAATTTTGACAAACGTTCAAATTCAATTTGATAATCTTTTTCATCCGGGAGCGGGAACTTTTCTCCTGCCGGGTTGGTGGAGTATTGGGTTTTGTTTGTTGAGGTCATTATATGAGTTTAAATATCAAGTTTATAAATCTATCAATTAAGTTTACAGTCCTGATGTCAGGATATCTTCTGGTTTTAGAGGAGCATAGGGCCCATCCTTCACCTCGAAGATCACGGTGCCACTCTCCAGCACCTCCAGCGTGTGCCACTGCCCTGCCGGGATGTGAACACCATAACTCCCTTCCTGAGGGCTTACCATAAACTCATCTGTGAGCATCTTGTTTTCATCATAGAACAACACCTTGATGGCCCCCCGCAGCACGATATAGGTCTCCGCCGTATGGCGGTGTCGGTGTATTGGCAGCAGCGTGCCCGGCTCCAGCGCGTTCAGCAACCGCTGCGCTTTCGCCTTCAGGCTATCGTGCAGGTTGTAATTCATGCGCAGCCGCTCACTCGCCTTGGCCCGCTCCGTCACCTCATCCAGCAATTTCTTGTCAATAAGCATCCGTCAAACATTATTGGTTTTCATCATTCTGAACTTCATTATGTAGAGTCCCATCAAGAGCAACAACAATATCACGAAGATGCCCCACCCCATCAGCGGGTACAGCTGGATAATCAACGCCGAACAGAGCAGCTGCAGCCCGAAGTAGATCACCGACACCAGCCGGTGTGGCATCTTATTCTCGTTGGCCAGTATCTGGTAAAAATGAAGCCGGTGCGCCTCCATGATGTTCTGCTTCAAATAGAGGCGATGCACGATTGTCATCACCGCATCCACCCCATACACCATCAGGAAGCCCAGCCATATCAGGTTCTCCGTCTTAATGATCAGCAACAGCAACAGCGTCACAATCCAGAAGGCGATGGCCACGCTGCCCACGTCGCCCGCGAAACACCTCGCCCTCTTCCGGAAATTGAAGAAGAGGAACACCACTGACGCCAGCATCGGGAACCATATCAGGTCCGGATGCACGAAGCTGCCATATGTCAGATTCACGTATTGCAGCGATGCCAGCACCGCGATGCTGTAGAGGCCCGTGATCCCGTTGATGCCATCCATGAAGTTATAGGCATTCACGATGCCGATGAAGACGATGTAACCAATCACGATCGCCCACCAGGGATAAATGCCGAACACCCCTGAAAGGTAAAAAGCGCAGCTCATAGCCAGCAGGTGAAACAACAACCGTACCCGCTGTCCCAGGGAGACGATATCATCCACGAAGCTCACCCCCGCGATCAGTGTGATGCCCGCGAAGAACCACAACCCCTGGGAAGAGAAATGAAACAGCAGGAACAGCAGCGCCGCCACCCACCAGATGATCCCCCCACCACGGATGGTGATGTAGTTGTGCGAGCTCCGCTCGTTTGGTTTGTCTATTATGTTGAACCGATCCGCGATCCTGAAATAAAAAAGTTCTGCCGCAAGCAGCAAAACCAAGACAATGACATATGATAACAATGTACCCATATTCAATTTTACCTGAAACTATCCAGCGTTTTCCGCATCCCCTCCTTTGCCGATACCGGCATCTTGTCAATACCCAGTGCCTGTTTAATCTTGGTATTGCTCACCACATAGGTCTCTGTGAGCTTGCGCAACCGCTCTTTGTTCAGCGGCAGCTTCAAAGCCCCGCCAATGGCTGTGGCACCGTTCATCAACCCTTTCGGCAGTCGCCATATATGCGACTTCCTGCCCACCGACTCACCGATCAACCTGATCAGTTCATTGGTCGATAACGACTCATCATCACCCACGTGATAGATCCCGCTCTCAATGTTTTCCTTCACGATCAGCTGCTCCACCACGTAAGAGATGTTCTCGATGGAACAGAACGAACGACGGTTCTCGTACGCACCCAGCGGCCACGGGATTCCCTTCTTCACCACGCTGTACAGCAGGTTCAGGTTCCCCTTGTTCCCCGGACCATGTATCATACAGGGCCTCAAAATATATACTCTTTTAGCTAATAGCTGATCGCTAACAGCTGAAAGCTTGTTTAAGATATACTCCTCCGCCCTGATCTTCGATTCGCCGTAGGGACCCACCGGCGCCGGTACAACCTCCTCCGTCAGCACATCACCCGGCACACTGTCCGCAGCCGCTTTCACCGAGCTGAAGAAGATAAACGTCCGCGCATCCGATTGCAGGAAATAGTCGAATATCTTTTGCGTGAGGCCGGTGTTCACATCAAAGTAAACCTGCGCCTCGCTCCTGTTCTTAGTGTCGTGTGCCTTTCCCGCCAGATGCACAATGGCATCCACCGGAGGCACTTTACCCAATTCATCCCAACTGAATATACGTTCCACACCCTCCTTTCCAGGCTGATGAATGTCCAAACCAACTATCTTGTGGTTCCTGAACCAGCTGTTTGTGAAGTTTGTACCTACAAAGCCGTTGATACCGGTGATAAGTATTTTCATTATTTCAATTTTCTTTTTCAACTTTATTCAGATCATTATCAATCACTAAACACATTAATCCTTCCAAAGTGAATCTTCCAGAAGCTTTGAGTAGATCACCAGACCGCCCGGTTCCATATGAAGCAGTTTTACACGGTTCCTTGCCTTGTTCACAAAGATGAACACATCTCCATCACGGACATTAAGACCCATATGGTTGGTTACAAGACCGCTCAATGTGTGGTAACTTTTGCGCATATCGGTAGGTTCACTGTAGAGAAGGTACCGCATGCTGTCGTTCAGGCTAAACATGACCCCGACGTTCTGCTGAAACTATGATGGTGTTTACCATCACCGGATCTAAAAACCCCCGGATACGCAGTTCTGCCCCGCCTGCGGTCCGAACTTCGATCTCCATCTCGCCCTGGGCAACATAGGTTGGAGGTGTGTTTTTATTCCCTTTCCCTTTTCCCAAAAGACCGCTGCCTTGGATATTGATGGGAAGAAAGGAACCTCCCATTGGAAGAGAACCCGCTGATTGCTCCCTGGCCTTGCGTTTCCAGTAATAATACTGGTATGGTTTGATGCCTTTTGCGATCAGGTATTCCTTATTGTTCTGTCCGGAGGTTTGAAGATCCTGCTCTAATTGATAATAATCTTCCAGTGTCATGGCTTTTTAGTTTGGGAACAAATGTATAGAGCCCATGATACTCTTACAATATGTGTTTTATCGGATGCTTACCTTTCAGCTTCAACCCTTTTCTTATTAAATCGTCTGTCAATGATTCAAAGACATCCAGATCAATGCGTTTCCTGATGGAAACCAGCAGCGAGGGCGTCATTACCTGTTCATAAGTGAAAGCTTCGAGTCCAAGAAAATACTGCATATAGGGATTCTCCTGGATCATCTCTATCACACCGCGATCGTCCGTCTTCATGATGTGCTTGATGATGATCACTCCCAGCACAAGCCGGGCATCCTTGGTGGGGGCACCACGGTTGCTCTTGAAGTTCTTGTAGTAAAGCCGGGCGAACTCTTCCCAGGGAACTATTTTTGAAAGAACAACCCACCGATTATTCTCATCCAGTTTTGCCTCAAAAGGCATCTTGAACTCGGATATTGAAAGCTGTCTGGAGCTCTTGTATCGTATCATAAAATGCAAGGTTTATGAAGTAAAAATACTCAATTTCTTGCAGTTATGCAAATTTTATATCGTTTAATTTACTGATTTTCAGCATAGATATCTATTATTCAGCAGACCCTACTTAATATTGATTACACTCAATAAATAAATAGTATTTATAATAAATATTTAAAGTTTCTATATTATTATATTCGTTATTCAAAAAGTTGAGACTATTAATTCATTTATAATATTTTTAATTTCAACAGTTTTAAAAAAATCAATCTTCTCATACTTTCTAAACTCCTTTGTTTCTATTTTATTTAATAAAGTATCAATTTGATTTAAGTCCCAAGCAACATATGCAAAATCATTTTCTTCAATATATTTCGCAAGTTCTCTTTGATGCTTATCCACTCTTTCAAGATTTGGTACAACTATAATCTTCTTCTTCATTTCTAAAAATGAATATACAGAACCTGCACCTGAATGAGTGATTATTATATCACTGTCTTCAATTTTTTTATTAAAATTGTCTGTGAATGTAAAATATTTATAGTTCATAGGTATATAAGTACCAGAAGCTATTTGAAAAGTTATATCTTTATTTTTTATATTAACATCTACATGTTTTATTAATTCATCAAACTGAGTAGTACCAACTGTAACTAAAATTCTCATAATCGTCCTGAATATATAGCTTTTTTTGAATGAACTAAGAGTTCTTTATTTTGAACATAAAATACATCTGCGTATTTTGAGATAATTCTTGCAGTATATGTGAGATTGTAAAATTTAGACCATGTCTCAATGAATATAATTTTTTTACGTTTGATTTTTCCAACAAGTGTTGGAATAATTGCTATGCCAGGACCCGTCGAAATACATAATTTAATATTGTACTTATTAAAAAGTTCCAAGGATAAAAACAGGTGTTTAATTAAGTTGAGAGGGGGCAATATTATTGATTTCCATTTTGAATATTTATCTCTTAAAGGTTCAAAATAAAATATATTATTAATATCGGGAATTGATACAGATACATCTTTTTCAGTTAATAGTATAACTTCTAAATCAACATTATTTAAATCTAATAGATTGCTTAATCTCTTCATTTGAGCTAAATGTCCACCACCTCCAGCAATTAATAATATTGCATTCTTTTTTTGTTTCATCTGTTTTAATAGACTCTAATTAACTTTCTTAAAAGATTATCCAATCTTTATATATTCAATCCCATCCAACATCGTCTTATCAAACACATTCCTACCATCCAAAAGCACAGGATTTGGCTTCATAGATCTCTTTATTACCTCCCAATTTGGTAAGCGGAACTCTTTCCATTCAGTTACATGAAATATTGCTTCTACATCAAAAACGCTATCATAGATATCTTTTGCAAACCTAACACTATCACCTAATACCTTTTTAGCTTCATTCATAGCAACGGGATCGTATACCGATACCTCACAACCATGCTTAATTAAACTGTCAATCAGAATAAGGGCAGGAGATTCTCGTATGTCGTCAGTTTCAGGTTTAAATGATAATCCCCAAACTGCAACTTTCTTGCCTTTGATATCGCCTGAGAAGTGTTTTGTAAACTTATCAAACAGAATATTCTTTTGCTTCTCATTTACCTCCTCTACTGCTTTAAGAACATTCATACTATATCCATAATGGTCGGCAGTATGAATCAATGCTTTTACATCTTTAGGGAAACAACTTCCACCATAACCAGTACCAGGATATAAAAACTTCGTACCTATTCTTGTATCACTTCCTACACCTCTCCTAACCATATTTACATCAGCACCTACCAACTCACAAAGATTAGCAATATCATTCATAAAACTAATGCGAGTAGCCAACATAGCATTAGACGCATACTTAGTCATCTCTGCAGATGGGATATCCATAAATATCACCCTAAAGTTATTAAGCATCATAGAGCGATATATATTAGTCATAAGCTCTTTTGCCTTTTCAGAGTCAACACCTACAACTACCCTATCAGGTTTCATGAAATCATTAATTGCATCTCCCTCTTTAAGGAATTCGGGATTAGATGCAACATCAAATTCAATATCTAAATTTCTTTTATCCAGTTCATTTTGTATTGCAGTTCTAACACGCTCAGATGTTCCTACTGGCACTGTACTTTTAACTACAACAAGCTTATATGAATTGATATTTTCACCAATTGTCTTTGCCACCTCAAGCACATAACGCATATCAGCAGAACCATCCTCACCAGGAGGAGTGCCAACTGCAATAAAAATAACATCAACGTTATCTAACTCATCTTTTAAACTTGTGGTAAAACGCAAGCGATCTGCCGCAACGTTTCTCATCACCATCCTCTCCAGACCTGGTTCATATATAGGGATAATCCCTTTCTTTAAATCTTCAATTTTCTGTTCGTTTACATCAACGCAAACAACATTTAAGCCAAGCTCCGAAAAGCAAGTTCCACTGACTAAACCGACGTAACCTGTACCTACTATTGCAATATTCATATCTATTTTATATATATACAACAAATTATCTATAATAAACCTGTTTTTTTGAAAATATTGTAATTATCTGAGTAATGAATCAGATTGTGTGTATAAAACGGAGCATACCCACCCAGAAAACACGGTATAAAAAGGGTTAAAAACGCCAAAAATATCCACAAAACCCGGTTAAAAAACGGAGCATATCCGTTCACTTTACTAAAGATGGGGCAAAAAAACGGAGAATAACCGTTCAATGGTATTGCCAACCAGGCCAACAGGCCGGCTGACCGTTTCAAAACGGAACATGTCCGTTCACTTTGCTTCATCAAAAGGCTGAGAGTCAGTAATAAACGGAGCATATCCGTTCACTTTTCTCAGTCAATAGTTGTTCCTTTGTGAGGTATAATCAAAAAGGCGCTCTAAAATGGCAGGAACAACTATAGCAATGAGTAAATTAAAACAGGTCCTTCGATGGAAGGAAGAGGGCTACTCCAATCGTAAGATAGCCCAATTGGTGGGTCTCAATAAAGAGACCGTAAACAATTATATTAGCAGGGCAAAAGCGGATTCATTAAGTCAAAAAGAGTTACTTCAGCTCGATGATTATGTACTTGACATCCGTCTCCGAGGGGGCAATGCCGCGTACACAGATACACGATTTGAGGTGTTTAAAAAGCATCTTCCGTATTTTGTAGAACAAATGGCAGATCCGCATAACCATGTTACTTTGTATCGTAACCATCCGATAAAACCCGTATAAAGTTACCCACTTCGAGCAGACTTTGTCAGTTACTCACACAAATTCGTATGATTTTTGTAAAAGTTGGAAGAACTTCAGTGAAGTTGACAGAAAGTTGT
>Ga0334888_1005297_pt1 | contig 10919 bp, 8 predicted proteins | sample GraSluR1_MG_FD_207227 | JGI IMG/M metagenome (GOLD analysis project Ga0334888, IMG submission 207227) | Sludge microbial communities from methane-producing bioreactor in Wageningen University, Netherlands - Granular Sludge_3_08-R1 | ecosystem: Engineered > Bioreactor > Anaerobic > Unclassified ...
TTAAGCATAAGCGAGACCGGATAGCCAATGGAGCTACTCGAATGGACAATTTGCGGGTCGATTGTCAGGTTTGCATTCGGCACGACATCGCTGGGTATAATAAAAGTCGCCCAAATCTGTGTGGAGTCGGCGATATTTAGGTCGGATGGACTGGGCGAATGAAGAATCGGGGCACCGAAATTTGAGACAGGATTCCATGAGAGTCCTGAGATGTAAGAATCGAAACCGCCAAAGCTGAATACAGCCTTAACTGTATCGCCGGGGTCGGCGGTGCCATCGGAGAAGCCGTATTCGTTGGCAAAGGAGACTCTGAACCATCCCGAGCCTATTGCGGTTAAAGTGTCCACTGCGATTGCGAGTCCCTTACGGCGTGCGGTGATATAAACCGGTGCTGTCGCGCCGGAGAGTGTAATGTTTGCGAACCCGGAAGTGTTTGTCCAAGCGCGGTCGAATAAACCCTCGGCATCGAATGCGCTAATAGAAATTCCGCCAAGGGGTTCTGAACCATCATTGACGAGGACACCAATATTTTCGCCTTCGGTTTCGAGCGACATCGAAATCTCGTCCCAGCCGATGATGGCTTCCGTTGCGGGGTCTCCGAGAAGATTCAGCTCCATAATGACCCATCGCCAGACATTTTCCCATCGCGCGTATGGAATATAGGCGATTTTCGTCATCGCGAGAGCTTCGCCCAGCATCGGATAGCCCTCGAAAAGAAAGCGGAAATAGGCACGATCGAGTATTTCCGAATACCCAAATCCGGGATTTCCGGGAGAGCCCCAGCCATAGCGGCTATTGCCTATAAAACCGATTCCTCCGCCGAGTGCGTTATTGAGGTATCTTTCGGCGATGCTTTCCTTGTCGAAAGCGGCCGGCCAGCATCCGATGGAGGCGAATATCCCCGGCCGCGAAGCGTTGCGAAGCTCGTCCATTCTGCTAAACCATATACAGCTTCCGTGGCCGATGCACATCACAGAGTAGCTCGCATGGCCGGCATGATTTATCATATTCGGACCTGTTCCGAGGCTTTCGACCGCCATATCGGCATCGCCGCCATGACTGCCGTAAACTGTCCCGAAATCATAATTATCCGGGAAAACGTTCTCAATAAGCTCGTCTTTGAAAATCGCGCCGTCGGTGTAAGGGTCGTCCCAAAGCACCTGTCCAAGCATAAGCCCGCTCTTTGCGAAGCTCTCCGAAGGGAATGTCTCGTATGTCGCCATTTTATCGATAAATCCCGCCAGATGCGATGCTGGGAAAAGCGAATATCGACCGATGAGAACATCGGGATACATATCGACCGAATCGGCGATTTCGCCCCAAATAGTGTCGCCGTCGGCGTTCCAATTGCCGTCGAGGTCCGAAAAATAAAGATCGGAGGGGATTTGATTCTCGTCCACATAGAATCCCGCCTCGCAGTCGAAGGCGAAGACATATCGATAGGGCGTTATCATTGGGTCGCCAACGATAGTTGCATAGGTGATACCGTGGATTAGATATAAATCTCGGATAGCGTGGCGGAGTTTCTCGGCATTGTCGATTCCGGAGAAGCTTGTATAGACATCGGCAAGCTGGACAACCGTGTCTCGAAGACCATAGGAACGCCTTAACCATAGCAATTGCGTCAAATCCGGCGGAAGCCCCGACGGCAGAAAAATCGCCCAATCATAGGCGTCCGGGTCGATCGGAATCGCATACTGCGCCGTAATTTCCGGATTAAGCACGATGTCGTTAATCGCGCGATTCCAAAAATCAGCTCCGCGCATCGACCGTCGCGCAGGCGCTAAGGGCGCTTCGTGGCCCTCGACATATTCAACACTTAGCCTGCAATTTGCCAATCGCTCGGCAATTCCGGCGACGGGATTCCATCGCACAGGGGCCACGCAGACCCCGACGACGCTGTAGCCGGACATATTGCCCTGCGAATAAGAGATTAGAGGAGATTGGGGAAACCACTCATCGCGCGAAAAGGCGTCGGGGTCTGGCGCGACGGTGGAGGGGTCGCCGATGGAAAGAATCGCAGGGGGCTGTGCGGGGAAAGGAACTCCCACGGCGAAAGGCTCCCAGACCTCATCGGTTATGGAAACATGCGACATCGCGGAGCCGGGCGGAAGAAGAACATGCCTGCTAACCATCACCCATTGCGGCTCTCCGGGATTTCCGAAAGGAACTCCATCCTCGTGGTAAATCCGAACATAGCGGTCAGATTCTATACGAAAATCGTCGGGAGGAAAATCAATTTGAGGCGAAATCACTTGGGCGAAGGATACCAAGGCGAGGAATACTGTAAGAAGGGCATATTTTGCGAAACGCATCTGGCCTCCCGAAGGCGAAATGGGAATATCTAATTATTATAATGATAATAGTTGGCAATATCCACTTTTTCATTCGGAAGATTAACTAAATCAACCGAAAAGCGAGGATATTTCGCGAAGGAATTCGGGGTCTGGATTTTTCTCGAAAGCGGTTCCAACGACTAAAAAGTCGGCGCCGGATTTAACTATCTCAGCCGCGGTTTCGACATCGCGAATTCCACCGCCCACAAAAAGAGGAAGGCCGCAGTTTTTTCTGACAGCGGATACTATCTTTGGTGGAACGGTATATTTTGCTCCAGAGCCGGCTTCGAGATAAAGCGATTTCATTCCGAGGAGTTCTGCGGCGAGAGCATGTGCAACCGCGATATCAGGTTTTTCGCGAGGGATTGGCGTTGTGTCGCTTATAAAAGCCACCGAGGTTATGTTCCCGGACTCCACAAGCATATATCCGGTGGAAAGGGTAGAAATGCCGGCTTCACGAATCCTTGGGGCGGCATGAACCTGCTCTTCGATAAGCCATCGGGCGTTCCTACCGGAGATTAGGGAGAGAAAAAGCAACCCGTCGGCCTCGGCGGAAATTTGGTAGCCGTTTCCGGGGAAGATTATCAACGGAAGTTCTGTCGCGGATTTAATCTCTGAAATCGCGCACTCAAAATTTTGCCGAAGGAAAAAACTTCCGCCGATAAGAAAGGCATCCGCACCGGATTTTTCGGCGAATACGGCCTTGCGCGCAAGTTCGGAAGGCGTTTCGCTATCAGGATCGAGAAGAACGAAAAGGCCGCGTTTTTTCTCACGAAGGTCATTTACAAACTTTTCAAGGTCGAAAGCACTCATCTCAAGCTCCCCCTAAGCGAAGCAAATCCATTATTGTGGCGGCTTTGCCCGTTTTTTTCAATTGTATCACCGAACCGATAAAAACTCGCGCCGTAAGGATAGCATCTGTAAGGGCGTTATGACTCTCACGTGGACGCGAAAGGCCGAACTTATCGAGCAAATCGTTCAAACTCGGGCGTTCTGCAAAATCCTCGAAAACGCTGTAACTCAGTTTCGAGGTGTCGATAACAGGTCGTGCCGGCGGCTCCATCCCGACGATGCGTGATTTTTCAGCGAGAAATTTCATATCGACGTCCGGGCCGTGGGTGATTAACACGCGCCCTTTGAAAAGATTCAGAAACTCCGGCAGGATTTTTTCAACGGAAGGCGCGCTGGAAAGCTCTCTGCCATGCAAACCGTGGACAGCCTTGGACTTTGAGGGCACCGATCTTTCCGGACGAATTTCGGAATAAAAGGCCTCTTCATCGCCCAGATGAAGCCCCCGAAAAGGCACTGCGGCCACCTCGACAATCTCGTGAATTCTCGGATCGACACCGGTCATTTCGAGATCGATGGCGAGAAAAAGAGCGCTATTTATGAGGGTGCTCGGCAATTATCCCCTGAGTTTGGTTTTTAGCTGGCTTCGGACCCATTCGAGCGCGTCGTCGGTCAGCGATGAGTCTCTTGCGCCGCCCTGAGCAAAATCCGGTCTTCCGCCGCCGGAACCACCGGTAATTCCCGCCGCACCTTTTATAAGATCGCCGGCATTGATTCCATGCGCAACCAAATCCTCAGTAATACCGCATATTAAGGCGGTTTTGCCCTCAATTTCCGAAGCGAGGAATACAGCTCCCGATTCGAGTTTGCCCTTAAGCTCATCGACGAGGTTTGCCAGCTGTTCGCGGTCATTAACTTTTACTGTTTCTACGATAAATCTGCCATGGGGGAAAGTCAATGCTTTATCGACGAGAAGTTCGGCCGTATCGCCGGTTTGCTCCCTGCGAAGTTCCTCGATAACTTCTTCGAGTTCTTTATGCTCGGCGATTAGGGCGCGCGTTTTTTCAATCAAATCCTCGCCGGGGGCAGTTTTAAGAATTCCAGCAATCTCGATTTGACTGTCGCGAAGGGAATTTAGCAATTCGAGCACGAAAGACCCTGTAACAGCCTCGATTCGCCGTAAACCGCTCCCAACGGAGCCTTCGGAGCGAATCAAAAATGCACCCATCTCGCCGGTTCGTGTCAGATGTGTTCCGCCGCAAAGCTCCTGCGATACGGATTCTATCGAGATTACACGGACATTTTCGCCGTATTTTTCGCCGAAGAGAGCTATCGCGCCCTTATCGAGCGCTTCGCGATAGGCCATCTCCCGCGAACATACAGGGATATCGGCCATCGCGACAGCATTGACGATACGCTCGATTTTCCGCAATTGCTCCTTAGAAGGGGCTTCGAAATGGGTATAATCGAATCGGAACCTATCCGGTGCGACATGTGAGCCTGACTGATGAACATGCTCGCCCAAAACCTTTCGAAGCGCGAAATGAAGCAGGTGGGTTGCCGTGTGATTTCGTCTAATAGAGTCTCTGCGGTCGTTATCTATCCTCGCGATAACATCGTCGGAGTCGCCGATCTCGCCCTCGAGTTTTCCGATATGCACGAAACTTTCGCCCTCTTTGACAGTATCCTCGATAACCGCTTTCCAACCGTCGCCGATAATCTCGCCGGTATCGCCGACCTGCCCGCCGGATTCTGCGTAGAATGGGGTTCTATCGAGCACCAGCTTGATGCGGCGTCCCGAGATCGCCGAAGGACGGTCTTCGTCGATATTGTATCTGCGAATTTTTGCTTGAGCCTCGGTTTTTTCATAGCCGATGAAATGAGAATCTTCACCTTTGGAAATCTCTATCCAACTCCCCGCGCCAAGGTCGTGGCTGACAGTGAATTTCGCGGAGCTTCTGGAGCGTTCGCGTTGCTTGTCCATCTCCTTTTTGAACCCGACATGATCAACGATAAGGCCTATTTCGGAGGCCATAAGTTCGGTCAAATCGAGTGGGAAGCCGTAAGTGTCGTAGAGTTTGAAGGCATCTGCGCCCCAAATCGTCATCTCTCCTTTTGTTTGAGCCTTTTTGACAAGGTCTTCGAAAAGTTCGAGGCCGACATCCAATGTCTGCGCGAAACTTTCCTCTTCGGCTTTTATCACGCGGACAATATGTTCGTTTTTCGAAATAAGCTCGGGATAAACCTCTCCCATAACATCTGTCAACGGTGCGACGAGCTGGAACATTATCGGTTCGCGGTAATCGATTTTCCTCGAGAATCTCGCCGCTCGCCGAAGAATTCTTCGCAGAACATAACCGCGCCCCTCGTTGCCCGGAAGCGCGCCGTCGGCAATAGCGAAGGAAAGCGCGCGGATGTGATCCGCCATGACCTTTATCGCAACAGCCTCGTCGGGATTCTCGTATTCCGCGCCGGTTATCTCCTCGATTTTTGAGATTATCGGTGTGAAAAGGTCAGATTCGTAGTTCTCCTCGCACCCCTGCAAAATTGACACCACCCGCTCGAAACCCATGCCCGTATCGACATGTCTTTGCGGCAAGGGTTCCATCGCGCCGGATTCGTCTTTGAAGAATTGCATAAAGACAAGATTCCAAATCTCGACGAATCTTCCGCCGGGGTCGTTCGGCTTAGTTCCAGCGCCGAAACCCATATCATAATGGATTTCCGAGCACGGTCCGCATGGTCCTGTCGCGGCCATCTCCCAAAAATTGTCTTTCGCGCCGAAACGAAGTATCTTATTAGAGGGCAATATCTTACGCCAAAACTCTTCTGCTTCGTCGTCATCGGTGTAAACAGTTGCCCAAAGACGTTCTGGATCGAGACCATAGCCCTCTGTCAGAAGTTCCCAAGCCATTTCGATTGCACCCTTTTTGAAATAATCTCCGAAACTCCAGTTGCCCATCATCTCGAAAAAAGTGTGGTGGGTGCCGTCTCTTCCGACATCCTCCAAATCGTTATGTTTGCCTGAGACCCGCATGCATTTCTGTGCCGAAGCCGCACGGTTATAAGCCGGAACGGCTTTTCCAAGGAAATATTCCTTGAACTGGTTCATTCCGGCGTTTGCGAAAAGAAGCGTTGGGTCGCCAATCGTGACCAACGGACTCGATTGAACAACTGTATGGCCTTTCGACCTGAAATATTCGAGAAATTTCGACCTGATTTCTTTGCTTTCCAATTGAATCTCCAATGTGTGCCGTTGAAATGATAGTTTTGTATTATAGCGAATATGTGCGTTTATCGCAAGACGAAAGCTCGGGGCGTCGCGCCTTCTTCGCAAAAGTTTTCGGAAAATCCAATTTTCCGAAAACTCCCGCGAAGAAGGCAGAGGACAGCCGGATAGAAATTTCCTGAAGAAAATCAGAGGTTTTTATTCCGGCTGTCCTCTGCGGCCGAAGGCCGCGCGACGCCCCGAGCGGGTGGGCGAGAGAAAAATTAGAATATGCGAAGAAAATTACGTCCGAGAATTCCGAGGATTGTCTCCTCGGGGAATCCTCGGTGTAGAAGCTGTTCGGTAACTAATGTAATACCGGTGCAATCGCTCATTCCCGGAAGGCATTGAACACCGTCGAAATCAGAGCCGAGACCTATATTTTTTTCGCCGCCGAGGTCGATTATATGTTGGATATGATCGACAATGTCCGCGGAAGTGGTCTGTCCGTATTTTTTGGCCGAGAGGAATCCGGGGAAGAAATTTATTCCTATAACGCCTCCGAGATCTATAAGCGCGCTAATTTGGTCGTCGGTGAGATTGCGCGGTGAATCTTTGAGCGACTTACAGCAGGAATGAGTGCATATCGGTGGTTTTTCGAGAATCTTGATCGTGTCCCAGAAAGTTTTTTCTCCTGAATGGGAGAAATCAACAATCCCACCGAGCGAATTAATTCGGGCGATTGCCTCGCGCCCTGCAGAAGTAAGTCCCTCGCCACTCTCGGCCATACATGATGTCGCCCAAGGGTTTGAATTGTTCCAAGTAAGGGTGAAAATTCGGACACCGCGCGAAAAAAAATCGTCGATTTTGTCTAATTCACCCCCGAACGAGTGAAGCCCCTCGACCTCGATTATCGCGCTGACAAAACCTTTTCCTGCGTTCGCGACAACTTCGGCGGATTTTGTTGCAAGAGCTAATTTGTCCGATTCGGACACAGCACTTAGGATGTTGCCAAGCTCCTTTTCCGCAAGCTCGAGCCAGGCTTTTTCGTCGCCATTAGCCCACTTCGGGTGCACAAAAATGCTGAAAGCTTCCCCCCAGATGCCAGTTTCGAGCATTCGAGGCAAATCTAAATGCTTGCACGACCAACCCGAAATGAACTGTGACGTATCTTTATCCGACGAAAGCGTGTCGGCATGAAGGTCGATCAAAGGTGCGCGCTTATGGAGCTCCAAAGCCTTCTCACGTAATGATTCTTCGCTCATGTTATCTCCGCGATTTGCTCGAAAATCGATTCATATGCGCCCGGAACCATTGTCTCCTCGGATTTAAGGCGGTTGATATACTGGCCGCAATTGCTTCCGATAAGATTTTCCCGCCGCTCCCCAATGCTTAATATGGTTTCGTAACCCACTTCGAGGAAAGCCGAGACGATTTCATCATCGCAATCCTCCTCGATTGCCGAACTGAGGTGGTTCATCATCGCCCTTTCGGTAGGATTAACGGGGGTAATTTTAATTAGAAAATCTTCGGGCGAAAAATGTTCGAGCAGTTTTTTCGGCTCGACCGGAATATTCCGAGCCATTGCAAAATTTAGAGTGATTTTTCTGTCCTCGGGACGGCGAAAATTCTCGCCGTAACGCGCCATCTCCGGCAGACTCCACGTCTTTGCCGGAATTAGCCAGCTTCGGGTCATTAAATCGGTCGAATGAACCGAAAACTGAAGCTGAAATTTGCCGACATAATGCCGTTCCTTGATCTCGAAAAGCCTCGTGAAAAAAGGCTCCGTGCCCTGTGGCGCAACCGTAGAAAGCGAGATTATCATTCCGGGGGCGTCGAAACTTTCCGGAAGAATTTCCAGAAGATCCAGAAGGTTCGAGTTTAGCGACGGCTCACCCATCCGCGCGAATTGGATTTTGAACTTCTCGGTGGGCACAATGCCGTCGGGATAGTATTTGCGCACCGGATAATCGATTTGGCTGAAAATCTCCTCGGCGGAAAGTTTGCCCTTATACCCGCCGCCAGCATCGCAAAAACGGCATCCAATAGGACATCCGAAAAGTGTCGAAACGGTGAGCACCCATTTCTTTTCGCGCGGATATGGAGGCTGAACAGACTCCGCGAACTCGACAAGCTCGCCCTTTTCGGAGCGTGCAATGTAAACTGTCGCTAAATCATCCGTTCCAGTTTTAGCTATTATCCGCATCCCAAATCCTTTTCAGCTCTTTGAATTATCGACATCGCCGCCCTCATTCCATCACCAACAGCAATAGAAAGTTGCCTGAAATCGCCGTTTACAACATCACCAATAAAATACAGCGAACCCTTTTTGACAAACTCTTCCTTGAGTTTTTTTATCTCGATGCTGAGAAATTCTTCCGCCGGTATTCGTCCGATAGCGATCAGAAGACGGTCTGCAAGAATTCCCATAGGTAAAGCATCATTTAAGCCTTCGATGTTTAATCGCCCCTCTTTCCGCGATACAGAAGATGCGCTGTAATCTCTATAGTATTCGATATGAGGATTAGCCACGGCTCTCTGAAATAGCAACGGCAGGCATTTCGGCTCACTGCCCCTTCCGAGTATAACGATTTCATTACGCCTGGCGAGATTCAAAGCATAATCAAAGGCGGCATCGCCGGCACCGAGTATGGCAATCCGCTCGCCCACGACATTTTCGAGGCCGAGAACTCCGCGGTGCACCTTTCTTTCGACATTTTCCCCGAAAATTATCCCCTCCGGCGCTTTCGGGACAGTCCCGGACGCAATAATTACAATATTCGCCGTGAATTCGCCCGCCGAAGTGTCAATCGAAAAACAACCGTTGCAGAGATCGATTTTCTTCACTTCGTAATTAATTGTCTCGATTTCAAACCGTTCGAATTGCCCTTTCAAAAGCTCTGCAAGATCTCTTCCGGCAATTCCATTCGGAAAACCCGGGTAGTTTTCTACATAGTTAGCCTCATGCAAAAGCCCACCAATTTCCGCTTTTTCGAAAACCACTGGCGAGAAACCGGCTCGCCGAAGCTGAACAGCCGCTGTGATACCTGCCGGTCCAGCGCCGATAATCGCTATTTCTGCAACTTTCATATATTCCACTATCTCAAATAGGCCAAATAAAAGCCTCGTAAATCCAATTCAATAACAAGGCCGCGATAAGGCCATACCGAAGGATGTCTTTCCTTCGGTTTGTCGTGTCCCATTTTGGAAGTGGTTTGCCGATGAAATGTCCAATCGACGCCAATGCACCCCAAATCGATAAAGCCAATCCCCCCAACAAAAAAAGCGGGTTCGCAATTAACGCATCGACAAAACGGAATTCCGACAGAGCGACAATTGCCGAGCCGCTTCCGCAACCGGGGCATCGAAACCCAAAAAGCGTTCTCGAAGGGCATATGAGAATCGAAGACGGAAGCATCGGCAGATAAAACCTCGCCGCAAGAATCCCCAATAAGCCGATTATCGGCCAAACACCATGAATTGGATGCACATATTTCGAGGATTCTTTCAATTTATCCGGAACATGAGCCTGCCGCGCCGGCAAGACCGCCTATCATGCACATAAATGGCACGAAAAGAATGCAACATAAGATTGCCGGAAGAAAAATCGCAAACAAAGCTTTTCCTGTGGTTATATCGTGTAACGTCGCAAGGCCTTTGATTAACAGGATTATCATCGAAACGAGGGCAATCAGATTGCCAACAAAGGGGATTATCTGAAAAATCAATGATGTCTGCGAATAACAAACACATCGGAATGTAGCTTGATAACCCTCTTCCGCGCCTCCGATTAGCGTCAGCGTTGCATGAAGTATTCCCGAATAGACGAAAAGCCAAATCGGAACAGCAATCGCGAATCCAATAATCGTAAAAACGATGGCAAATATCCCGCCTGCACTTTGCGCCATCAAATTTGAAAAATCGCTTCCCATCATGCTCGAAACGCCGAACCCGAGAGCTTTTGCAATCAACGCCCAGATGTTCGCAAATAGGACGCCGACGACACCCATGATAATCCCGTATGAAAGCGGGTTTCCAATGCTCCCCGATGGCGAGAGCCGCGAAAAAAAATCTTCCGGAGTTCCGAGAACTTCTTTGACCGTTTCGGTAAGAGCTGTCCACAGGCCGATTTCGCTGACCTGCTCCCAGGGAATCGGATCGACCTCGTATCCTATTGAATTATATCCGATAAAGGGTGGCGGTGCAGGTTCGCCGTCGGCATCGACCTGCTTCGAGGGCGGGACAGGTGCACCGCAATGACTGCAGACATCGTTTTCGACCATGCCGCCGCAATAGGGGCATTTTTTGTAGGACATACAGTTCCCCTCTCCTTGGTGTTAGCACATATAGCTAAATTAACCCATCGCGAATATATGTCAACTGTTATTTAATCGAGGCAAGCGCCGCAATAATAGCTCCGGCGAAGGGAATTATCACTAATGCCGCGAGAAGACAGCACACAGCCGGAACAAATATCCAAGCGAGAATCGCTTTGCCAGTCGTGGTCTCGTGGGCTTCGCGAAGGCCGATTATTTCGACCGCAATCTTGTAAAGCGCTAAAATCCAACCGACAATTGGAATCACGC
>Ga0334888_1005302_pt1 | contig 10908 bp, 13 predicted proteins | sample GraSluR1_MG_FD_207227 | JGI IMG/M metagenome (GOLD analysis project Ga0334888, IMG submission 207227) | Sludge microbial communities from methane-producing bioreactor in Wageningen University, Netherlands - Granular Sludge_3_08-R1 | ecosystem: Engineered > Bioreactor > Anaerobic > Unclassified ...
ATTTGTATTCTTACTTCTCTTTTCTCTTCTTCTTTCTTCTCTTCTCTTATCCTAAGAGCTTTCTTTAAGAAACCTTCTCGAAACTGAACAATATCTCCCATGTTTATCCCCCTATTTATGAGTGAAAGCTATAAAGATGGTCAGAACCGTCAGAGTAGATAGCCCCAAGGATGAAGGGATTCTTCCCTTCGCCCCGCCAGAAAGCCAGGACATAGTTTTCCTTGCGCCGTCCTTCAGGTCCGATCACGACCTTATCAGCGCCGATTTGCTCTCCATATCGATGCGCTTTCATGAGTACTTCTTCCGGGATGTCCGTTAATCCTAGTGTGTCCACGATCATTGATAATTCTCCTGTAGTGTGTTATTATACATTTGTATACTGTAGGGTAAATAAAGAGTGCAACTAAGCGACCGTCTGCGAGCGAAAGTGTCCGTGTTCAATGAAGCTGTACGAGCCATACTTGCCGATTATCATATGGTCGAGTATGGGGATTCCGACGATCTCCCCGGCAGAAAGCAGTCGTTCTGTGATGTCGATGTCCTCCTTGGATGGCTCCATGTTACCCGAAGGATGATTGTGGGCAACGATGATCGCAACAGCGTTGTCCTTGATAGCCACCCTGAACACTTCCCTGGGGTGTATGACCGTCCTATTCACTAGCCCCTTCGTGACGGTATGGATTCTTATCGGCTTATGCGCTCCGTCCAGGGTTAACACTAAGAAGTGTTCCTGGCTTCGCTTCGCATAGCCGGACAAGAGCTTTACCACGTCCTTTGGATGCCGCACTTGCACCTCCGAGACCATTCTTAAGATCGCCCGGGCATAGTTGCCCTGCTCGATCATGGAAATGACTTCCGACTTGTCCATTTCTTTCATCGTTCCACCTCCCATGCGCCTAACCTCCTTTTTAGCGTCTTTAGCTTTGCTTTAGGACCCAACAATTCCCTTGTACCCCCCGGCGTTACGCCTATAACCTGTTGCCCTTCGACCAGCATCATGAAGACACCAAGGCCGAACCTGTAGTACATGCCGACTACCATTTGTGAGACCTCCTTATGCTTTGTTAAGATATTTTCTTATTAGAGATAATTAACTTTATCCATATTGAAAATATTTTTCGATGAGATGATAAAGATTTAATAATCATTTTCTATTAGAAATATTTGGTTTACATAATTATTATTGTAATTACAGAGATTCACTTCATGAGCATATGATATTAATCTTGATAATCTATTCCGATAGTGTTTTTAAGGATTTAGTGACTTCTAGTAATTTTAATATCCTCATTCTTAATAATTATTGTTTCAAGATTATTAGGTTCATAAAATATCGTATAGTTTGAGCTCTTCGTAATAAACCTAAGATTAGAAGGAAGAATTATATCGTCAACAAATTCAATTTGATAATTCTTCTCCATCTTACCTGTCTTTACCATATCAATAGGTCTAATAGTATTATTAAATATATTAATTAAAAACATAATCAAAAATGAAAAAATACTCCAGACAAATAATCCGTTTTTAAAGTATCTTTTTATCATTTTCGGTAAAATTATTGGAATAAGTAACAGTATAGCTATAATTAATATTATTTGATAATCAAATCTTTTTCTAGTAATAGTATTTCCAATGATTACAACCACAATAAGGAATAATATAAATTTACTATCCTTTTTGCTCTTCTCGATTTCTATTTTTTTTGACTTTGGATCTAACCCTGAATCTTCTACATGCGCAATAAATACAACTGAAAGAGTAACTATCATTGGGATTATGGAATATATGATACATGTTAATGATGACGAAATGTAATCTGATAATTGAAAAACTAATTCAACATCAAACTTAAACTCTTTTGCAATAATAAAGTTTCGAAATATTCCTCCAATCAATAAAACTGGTGTTAATAGCGAGATACCTTTTATTAAATGCTCGTATGTAAGCGATGCTTTACTCATATTTCGTATTTTAAAATAGTCATATGCAATCTTATATGATTTATAATTTTTGAACCAAAAAGACAGCATTTTAATAATGCTTTTTGATCTTAATTCTATTTTTTTTTCTTTATCACTTTTAATAGGGATTAAATTAAATTCTTCATTTTGTAAAATAATATCTTTAACTTCTTTTTCAATTTCTGGCATTATTTTTGTTGAAATATCTTTTACAACAGCTGGATCTGGCTTTCGCAAGATTTCAGAACTATCAAAGTTGCCAAATACTTTTCCAAGAGATACAGCCCATAGTGCATCATCAATTACTTGGTCCTCTCCTCTATTTTTATCCGTATACCCTTTTCTAATTATATAGCTAATACAACTCAATTCTTTACCTACAATTTTATTAAGTAGGAAAAATTTTAGTTTACTAAACATTAAAATTTCCTTTATAATATTAAAAAATAGGAAAAACTATCTATATTTAAAGAATCACACGGAATACTTTAGCATACAGCCTAAAATCCTAAAAGAGTAAAAATATCTAATTATATTCGCATACTACAGCCCCGGACTCGAACCGGGCGACAACCCTATGCTGTAGCACAGGTCAAGCCAACCTGGATGATTGGCTGACCTGTTGTAATGATGCGTGGCCTAACGACTGGCCCATTCGACCCACTAGGCTCTTTGGTACTCCCCTCTTCGTATGGTGTTCTAGGCTGTCGCTTCCAGCATCCTCTAGGACTGGACTTTCCCTACAATATGCCTTCGCATAAGGTGAGCCGACTAATAGTAGCCTGGCCCATTCCCGCTACATAGCGCCATATAATGGCTGCCCCGCTGGCTCAGGAAGCCCACTACGGGCGTGCATAGCACGTCCCGCGATGGGAAAAACCCACTACCCCCTAGCAACCGCTGGCGCATTGCGCCGGGGTGTTCACACCCACGGAAACGACTGGCCTATACTTCCATACTACAGCTCTCAACGCTCATCGCGCATGACAAGGACGCTAACCTATTTCGGGTACGAAGAGGCCTAGGACGTTTATAGCGTCCCGAGTGGGCAAAGCCCACTTACCCTATTGCATCGTGACAACACTACCTATATCCCCATAAGCAAGAAACATGCCGATAATTATAGACTATGGGCGTGCCGATGGCGTGCCAGTCCTATAGAGCATAATCCATGCCAGGATTGCGGGATTTATAGCGATACAATCCGAAAATCCATAAAAGTATGGTACTTTCTATATATCGATTGCCTGTAAAATTGCCCTATATAGTGATAAGAAAAATTAAGGGACTACGCCCTATAGTTAAGGACTTTCTGCGCTTCCTTGTGTAAGGTCTGAAGTGCCGTAGTGGAGGATCTCGCGACATCCTCCAGCGTGGTAGTATCGGAAATATGCCGATAGCAGGTCAAAAATGGTCCTTTCTGAAGCTTGCCGGCTTTCCGTGCTAACACGTGCTTTTTTACTATCGTAAAGGCTTCTATATCGCTCCCTGCGGATTTTATAAGCCTTCCAGCTTTCCTATTGAAAAGATTCTTAGAAGGCATATACTCCACGATAGATTGACTGACAGCTTCCGGCTTTCTTGTATTCACTGAAGCCATGAACGCTGGAACGATAGATTTTACAGTTTCCGCTACGATTGCCGATATGAGTTTCTCCATTGCGATATTGTCCATATATCTCCCCTAGTGTGTGGATTTATAGGGCAATTATATAGGCAATCGATATATTTCCCTTCCCTTGTGGTATCGGGTCTCGCTTTCAGCGTTCGCGTGCTATGGCGTACAATGGCGCTTCCATCGCCTCGGGTACGGTTTCCCGGCTTTACGGTTCCGGCTTCCTACAATCGCCACACGGTACTAGACTGCGAGACTATCCGCTACGTGTCACGGCTTTACGTGACGGCTTGTAAAAGATCGTCATCGATGATCGTTGATCGATCATCGATATACTATCCTTGCATGAAGTAAAGAAAGCGTCAAGTAGTATTTTTCATTTTTTGTGAGAAAGTTAGTATTTAGTTATGGTATATATTTATAAATATATAGAGTATCGATATTCGATAATTTTTCATCATGGCGATGATTCTTTATTGTTTGGCATGGTATCTATTCAATAGAGCAACTTGACATATCAAAACAAAACGTCAAGCTTGATGCTCGATAAAGTAGCGCCGCAATGGGAAGCAAAAAGGACCCCCAAGGGTGGCATGGCAACACACGTGCAGAAGAATAACCCCTGGAATTATCTAGAGTATAAAAAGGTGTTGACGTATATCGATTATCGATATATGATATAAACAACACTGGAGGGGATTTATGGCACAGAAAGCTTCTGCCAATAAGATGATGGTAGGCGTAAAAGTTCCTGACAAAAATTATAAATATCTTGAAGAGATCGTGCGTACAGATGGCGGTAGTATAGCCGGATATATCAACGATGCGATTGTAGAATGGCTAAAAGCCAAAGGCCTCGAACCCGAGCTTTCTATAGATGGAAGGCTAAAGAATAAAAAGGAGAAAGCATAGTGTCAGCGACACCTGAAGCCAGTAAAGGCAACTTTAATGAACGTGCAGCACGCTTCGTTGTCGAGATAACTGATCCTGATTCCCCTAACTACGGTAATGCTCTAGGTTCTGCGGTATCAGCGATGGATGTCACCTATGAGACGGCTCATAAGCAGTCATACAAGCTCATGCGCCAGGATCGTATACGGAATGAGATAGAACGCATCCTTGAAGAACGAGGGATGGGGAAGGAACACCGTTCTAGTGTTCTTATAGACCTAATCACTCAAAAGATGACTAGGAAGACTGAACGGTATAACGCTGAAGGTGAATTGGTCGAAGTAGTCAAATCTGGACCTACCTTCTCGGACATTATTAAAGCTGTAGATACGTTAAACCGTATGGATGGTACTTATACAGATCAGAAGAAAGTGTCAGATCAAGAGAGGGACGTACATAGGGCAATTATTAAAGAAGTCATGAAAGAAGCAAGAGATAGAGCAAAAGGAAATTCTATCTAGTAGAAATCTAGTATTGACACAGATGTCATAACATATCACTTTATAGGTGATTATATACATAATACTTATTTAAATGCATTGGTAAACAGTTTTTTCTTACTGGAGGAGCCTATGCGTTTTATTAAATTTTTCCTTGTATTCATATTACTCGGCAGCGTTTCCTTTGCAGAACCATTTGAGATTCTTGGACTTAAATCTGGAATGACTGTAGAAGAGGTTAAAAGCTATTGGCCTATAAATACCTTAAATAGAATTTTAATGGAAAAACTTGACGAGCAGAATGCAATATATGATCAAGTGCACCTATATTTTACAGAGGATGGACTCCTTTATAGTGCCGAAGCTTTTATAGAGAAAAGTAATCTAATAAAAAATAGTGCTGCAATTAAAATTCTTGAAGATAAATATAAAAATGTAGTATTTAAGAATTATTCAAGCACATCAAAATATGGGACTTATGAAGCATATCTTTTTCAACTGATTGATGATGATGTTTTGAACGAAGCTGTTGAGAAATTAAAGGTAAAATTACTCAAAACAATGAAATTCTAGCTTTGTAAAATATATTAAGAGACGAATTATCGCGAGTATTGTAAGTTTCTTAGATGGGAGAGTATTATGAAAAAAATATTTTTTTTAATCCTTACTATGATGGTATGTACAATTTCTTATTCGCAAGATTTATGGAATGGCGCAAAATATGGAATGTCGAAATTTGAATTATCTGCATTATTTACAGATTCAACTATACCGACTTCCGAAGAAACCGAAAAATTTGGTAAAGATATAATATTAGTGATTCGAGACTATGAAATTGCAGAAGATAATTATAATGTTCTTTTTTATTCAAAAGATGACATGCTATATTCAATTATTATTCGACCTTCTAATTACAAACTTGATGTGAGGAACATAAACATAATATATGATAAACTCCAATACTTATTGAGAAAGAAATATGGAGAAGAGATTTCTATAAATGAAAGTATAAAACCAAATTATGCAATTTCTCAACACTTCTGGCATCAAGGACCAATAAAAATTGAGTTATTTAGGACTTACTTTATAAGTGGTATAAAAGGATATGCTGATCTCGCTGAATTATCAATCAAATATCAACTCTTTCTAAATTTAGAGGACAGTGATAAATTATAATTGTACTTTTAGTTAATAATTAAGGATAATATTTTCCATTAAAAGAATTCGTTATAGTAAAGAGGGAGGTTAGGTTTGAGTATAAATTCAATATTTATCCGTCAAATAACTTGGGATTCAATTATTAATATTGTAATTGAACTTAATAAGGAACTCGATGAATCTCATATTAATTATGATCCTAACTCATTTTTACCTGATGATAAAGTATTCAAAGAGCAATTCTACAAAATGATAGAACAGAGTAACGATATCACTTACTCTAAGAATCATAATGAAACCTGTGTAAGATATGCATTAATGAAGTTTGTATATAAGCTTGATGAAACAACGATGAAGAAATTTTTTTAAACTATTCCCATTTTTTCGATTTTACTTGCCATAAGACCACTTTTTATGGTTTGGTTAATTCAAAAGTGTCTTGACACATTTTGAATCATCTTCCATATATACTATACGCATGTATACTAGTGCAGATACAGAAGAATAGATATGAGACACTTTCCTGCGTCTCCAGAGGGCTTCGCTAGCGCTCAGCACGACTTCGGAAAGTTCAGCATATAGCTTTATTACTCGCTTAAGAGCGAAGAGAAGCGTGACTGATAACGGTTAGGGTATACCTGATCCCAATGGTCAAGGAGATAGTATATACAAAAGTATCATTAATAGATACTTCGGAGTTTCATGGAATACGTGCGCACTCCTGCTGAAAGGCGGAAGTATAAAGAGTTCTTAGACAAAACAGGGAAGGAGGAGCTAGCGGCAGAGCTTTACCTGCAATGGAAGGCTCTCACTGATTTGTATTTCCTGGGTGCTGTTATCCTGGGCATGGACAAGATCGAGGATGGGGGTAGACCCCGCCTTGATCCAGTCTTGCACGGATGGCTTTCGGGCATCATGGAGAGGAATGACGACACCCTTATTCTGATTCCCCGCGGACACATGAAGTCAGCCTGGACAAAGGTGAAGATCATCCAGCTGATCCTTCAGAATCCTAATATCCGCATAGGGTTGTTTTCACGGACTTCCAGCTTAGTGGAGTCTCAGTTAGGGGAGATCAAGCAACTTTTCTGTACCCCTATGCTCATGCGGCTATTCCCTGACCGAATCCCTGAACCTGGCAAGCGGTTTGCCAACTGGAAACGGTCAGTCGCCAATGAGCTTACCGTGTACCGTTCAGGCGAATGGGGCAGGATTCCCCAGGAGAACCAGGTTGAGGCATGGGGAGTCGGCGCTACCATCGTTGGGCGGCATTACGATGTCATCATCATGGATGACATTATCAACGAACAATCCTGTTCGACCCCGGAACAGATAAAGAAGGTCCGGGACTGGTATTCCTACATCCAGTCGATTAAGGACCCTGAAGGCTTCGAGCTTATGATAGGCACTCGCTATCATTTCTCGGACATCTACGGAACGGTGATAAAAGAAGGCTGGTACAGGGACAGGGTATTTATCCGCCGGGCTGTGGAGGATGGAAAGCCAATCTATCGGTTCTTCACGCTCTCGATGCTTGCCAAGATCAAGCAACGTCAGGGAGCGTACGAATATTCCTGCCAGTACGATAACAACCCGGTCCCGAGGGATGACCAGATATTCCCTCCCCCGCAGCCGACATATTCCGAGCTTCCCCCGGGAGCGTATGCCTATTACATGACCGTGGACCCTGCGGCGACAGCAGAGCGCTATTCAGATGACACAGGCGTTATCATCGGGGCTGTCAATTCAGAAGGCTTTCTGTATGTGATCGAGGCTAAGAAGATTCACTTAAAGCCTGACAAGATGGTGGATGAGCTAATACGGCTCATAGTGCAGTACCGCCCCAAGACCGTGGGAATCGAGTTAGGGCTACAGGCAGGGATTCAATACCTTCTTGATATAAAGAAGCGGGAATACGAAGAGATCACGGGAAAGCCTTTGCGCTTCAAGCTTGAGCAGATTGACGCGCCACGGTCCATGTCCAAAGAGGACAAGATAAACCGCATCCTAGGCGGTGTCGTGCGCACAGGCCGGGTATTTATCAACCAGTCGTTAGCTGACCTCCTTCTTCAGATGGAATTCTTCCCAAAAGGGGAGCATGACGATCTCGTGGACGCGCTCACGATGATGGTGCAGATCATAACGGAATTTGCTTCGGGGAATTCCGGCGATGTGCTTAAAGACAGGTCCTATCGGCCTGATTCGTTATTCGGGATGTTCAAGCGGCGCTTGAAGTCCTCATGGGAGGCGAAGTTTGTTGCGTAACGATGGGCGTATTAGCCAGGCCTCATTCTCTCACTTCCCAGAGAACTATCTAGAGAGGCTTATCGCCATGGAGGAACGCATCAAGAAAGCGCCTAAATACGTTTCAGGCACTAGGAGGACCGACGGTACCGCGATGCAGGATTTCAAGACCGGGGCATACGGAGTGATACGGTGATTCTCTACGATTTTATCTGCGAACGGTGCGGCATCATGGAATCAATCTACGTGGACCCGGAGAAAATCAACGAAACTGAACAATTATGCCCTACTTGCGCTAAGAAACTGCGCCGGAAGTACTCATCCCCTGCTATCAAAGTAGCTTTTAGAGCCGGGCATGACCCCTACACAGGCATGAATTTCAACTCCCAGGCCGCCAGAGAACGGTATATGGCAGAGAACGGCATCATAAAGGCGGTGGAATGACCTTTTCAGAATTAAAAGATGCCGTCGATGCGGCCTACGGAAGCCCCGAGCATGAGGAGCGCCGCAAGAAGTGGCAACGCTTTATCAAGGAATTCACCGGGAAGTGGTGGAATGAAACGGAGCTGAATCCTGAAGACTCCCGGGTGTTCTGCAACTTCATATTCTCCACGATACAGACTACCGCCCCGCTTCTGACTGATAACAGGCCTATCTGGTCAGTCCTGCCCCGCCGCTATTTCTTCCAGCGGGTAGCAGACCTTTATAACGACGCGCTCAAATTTGTATGGGAAATGGCGAGGATGGATGAAAAACTCCTCGATGCTGTCTATGACTGCCTTATCCACGGCACGGCGATCTTTAAAGTTTACTTCGATCCCGATGCCGCCGGAGGCCTAGGGGATGTCGCCATCGATGTGGTGGACCCTTTCGATTTCGTGATTGCCCCGGGCTACGATGATCCCTGGAACGCCTCCTGGTGCGGCATGCGAAAGCTCATGCCTGTGGAGGATGTGAGGCGGCTCTATCCCAAGGCAGAAAAGAATATCACCCAGGAAGAGTACGCCACCGAGCATGACCAGAAGCAGGACCGCCTGGCTGAGCATGACCTAATCGGGGATTACATCCTTGTCTACGAAATATGGCTTAAAGACAACGAAACCATTGAAGCGATAGAAGAGCAGTACGCGGGGAAGAACGCTGACGGTGAGGACGTATCAGAAAAAAAGAAGGTACGCAAAGCCAAGTACCCCAACGGCAGAATCCTCACCTTCACAGGCGGGAACGCGATCCTTCTCGATGACCGCCCCTCCCCTTTTAACCACGGAAGGCCGCCCTATGTCGCGCTTCACAACTACAAGGTGCCGCATCAATTCTGGGGGATAGGGGAGCCTGACCAGATAGAGAACCTAAACCGGGAATTCAATGTCCGCTTACAGCAGATAGTAGAGCATGCCAGGAAGTACACAAAGCGGAATATCGTTGTTGACGAATCGGCGGGGATAAGCACTGAGCAGATAAAAGACGCGATCCAGAAAGGCGATCAGGTTCTTATGTCCAAGGCAGGCTTTGCCAAGGATGTCGTGGCGACCCTCGATGTCCCGGACTTGCCTTCAGTCATCACGCAGATCATGTCCACGATTCCGCAGCTTATCGAGGAAGTATCGGGAGTCACCGATGTCACGAAAGGGGTGACTGGAAAGCGCCAACGGCAGACGGCAACCGAAATGTCGATGCTCCTTGAATCCTCCTACACCCGGACGCGCCAGCGGGTACGAAACTTGGAATCCTCGATTAAGCGCCTTGCGACCCTCATCGTGGAACTCATGATGCAGTTTTATACCGAGCCTCGGAGCTTCTATATCCGCAAGGATGAGGAAGTGCAGTACGGCGTGATTTCGAATCAGAAGGATTTCCTTGCAGAAGCCTTGAAGCCCCACACGCCTGTAGGCCTCATGGATGATGATCTTTCGGAGGAAGAGAAAGAGGATATTGAGGATTATGAAACCCTCATCGACGCGATAGCAGAAACCGATGAAGTCTATTTCGATTTCAATATTGAGATACAGACCAATTCCACACTCCCCTTGGACAGGCAATCACTAGCGAATCTCATGCTCCGGCTTGCTGAGATGAAAATCGTCGATGCCCAGGCGGTGCTTGAAACGCTGCGCGTCCCCGGAACTGATAAGATTTTAGCCCGGCTTGCCGAACAGCGGCAGAAGGAAGAGCAGATGGCGAAGGCCGAAGCGGGAGGAGGCAATCCCGACGCGCCTGAAGATCAGGCGATGGTTCAGAATCTTTTAAACGATCTCTCAGACGCACAAGTGAAGGAGGAAGCGGTTGCCTAACCCGATAGCCCCCGGCATGGGGGTAACTGCCCAGAAGAGCGTGCCGCAGTCGATGGAAGAAGGGCTTTCTGTCATGAACCCCCAGGATGCCTTTCTCATGGCTGAGCGCGGGATGCTTCGCAAGGACATGAGCGTGCGGGAGCTTTTTTCAACCCTCGGTGTCGATGTGGAAGGTCCTGTCACCCAATTATCCGAGATGGTCCAGCGGGAGACTCAGAAGGCCAACCCCCTTAATAAAATGAAAGCGG